>VOFC01002606.1_pt1 | contig 19116 bp, 41 predicted proteins | sample 5384161 | NCBI WGS metagenome assembly VOFC01 (sample SAMN12384722, study PRJNA508395) | human gut metagenome | isolation source: healthy gut B | host: Homo sapiens
AACACATGTTGTCTCTCTGTCTCTTATAGTAATAAAAATGTTACGGTCAACAAATTTATAATTACTTTGACATAAAATACTGATATTTAGCTTCCTGTGGCCATAACTTAGCAAGTTTCATGAATTTTCTTGGCATAAAGAAATCAAGATCATCGTCCTACGGAATAAATCCGCCGTGACGAAGCAAGAACCTATAGCTCCTCCTCCGCATAAATAAATATAAAAGATTATGTTCATTACAAAACTCTACAAAATATTCAGCCATCTCAAGACTTTTGCCTGTATCTGTTCCATATTATTTTCCTTTCCTATTTTCAAGTCAACATCCGTGAGACTTGGCGCGTGATTCTGGTCAGCGAAGCTGACATATTCCTATCAGAATCACTGCGCATCGCGGAACGTTTATTTCAGTCGGAGATTGGACTCACTGAGATAAAACTCTTACTTTTTCCAGTAAGCTTTTAAAAGGTGACTCTTATAAGCAATCTCTTCATCGCTTGGCTTTTGCATATAGTTTCCATAAAACTGAGTGAGGAAAAGATCATAGTTTTCCGGAATTGGAACAACCATATCCTCAAAAGGTACATCAATAAGTTTCTCAAATGTACCTCTTTTTAAATACTTCCTTCATTCCGTCTTTACCAACACCAATTGCCGCTTCGTATTTACCATCTTTAACGCTGTATTTTTTTATAAGCTTGTCAATTTTTTCTTAGTAAAGAAGCGAGGGTTTACTGCTCCTAAAGCATACCAGAATATAAGTCTGCAGAAATCTTTTAATTTGCTGTCACCATACTGGATATACTGTTTCTGAATATAACAGATCTGACGAAGTGTAACCATAAGATGAGCTTTCTTAATAACCTTAGTATCATTAAATCGGTCAATTGGGGAAAACATCTACGAAAACACTTGTGTCATGTGGTTTTCTTGTAACATGGTTTTTGATAACAGTATCCTTATCAACAACAACCATAAAGTTCTGAAGTACCAGTCACATGTATCTTTATCAAAAATACCGTAGCGTTCATTTCTGTCATTTATAACAGCCGCTTTTAAACGTTCATAGTCTTCTGTACATTCTATATCAATATCGTCATCTCATGGAATAAATCCTTTATGACGAACTGCACCTAACATACTTCCGTAATGAATAAAATATTTAATATTATTTTCTTTACAAATTTTATCTATATAACTTAAGATTCCAAGCTGGGATCCCTGCAATTCTTCTTTTGTTAACTGTTTCATCTCTAATTCCCCTTACATAATTATTATTTACTTAAAACTACTTCATATACGCATCAAGCTCATGAGGGTTTACCTGTTTTTCAACGGGTGGAAGCTGCATATAATCACCATAATACTGTCTTAAAAGTTTGTCATACTCTTTTGAATCTTTAAGAGTAACACCCTCAAACGGCATATCTATTATTTCCTTAAAAGGATCAAAATCAAGAACTTCTTTTTTCCTTAAACTTAGAAGCAAAGAAGACCTATATATTTACCATTGTCCTTTGTATGCTTAGCTGAAGCCTTATCTATCTTCTTGGCAAAGAATGTAGGTGATACCGGTTTTAAGAAGAACCAGCATACGCTTCTTATCATATCTTTAATAACACTATCACCGTAAACGATATTGCAGTGCTTGCTAAAAGATAAAAAGCTTAAAGCTCTCAAGGTTGTAGGTCTTATCTACTGCCTTCATATCATCGAACCTGTCCATTGGGAAAATATCGATAAATAATCCTGACTCGTAAGTCTTATCATTACGGTTATCAACTATTTTTAGTATTAGTATCAATAACTTTTACAAAGTTGTTAAAGTAGTCCTTACTTGTTCTGTGATCAAGAATCTTGTAACGTCCGTTCTTTGGAAATGATGCAATAAGCTTTTCATAGTCAGCTCTTGGCATTGAAATATCAATATCATCATCCCATGGAATAAATCCTTATGACGAACAGCACCAATAAGTGTGCCGTAGTTCATAATATATTTAAGGCCGTTTTCTTCACAAAAGTTGTGAACATACTCTAATATATCAAGTTCAATCTGTTTTACTTCTTTATCAGTAAGTTTTTTCATTTAATTAATCCTTTATTCTTCTTTTTTAAATCCTGTAACATAAGAGCTCTGTATATACCAACATTTACTTTTAAGGCAAGAGCCGCAATACGTCTGCCTTTTCTGAAAATATGGTTATCTGCGATCTTAAAAGCATTCTTCTTTAAAAAATCCAACAACATCTTTTATAGTCAGGAAGTTTCTTATAATCATCTACAAGAAGCATACTGTCAAGAACTACAAAATGAGCATATGCTAATCTGAAGAAAGCTTCATCCTTAAGAGATGGAAATTCATTATTGATATAATCAATATATCCTGTATAAGCTTCTATCATATGAAGTTTTCTAGGGTTGTATTTCTGAGTTGTTATACTATCCCCTCTGTGGAAATAATAGTAATAAGGCTTTGTAATAACAACATATGATTTAGCTGCCTTAACAAGGTCAAGGTGATAAAAAGCATCCTCATATATCTTGCCGACAGGGAAACTGTAATTTATCTGCAATCTCCTTTTTAATAAGCTTATTATAAAAACAGATCCCGGAATCTTTTCACCTATAAAGTTCCTTTAAAAACTTTCTCTGTCACACTCAAAAACAATTTCTGTGTCACTGCACTGTGGAACTTCCTTTGTATTGTAAACATTCATGATTCCGCATACTGCAACATCAGAATCAGTTCTTTTTATCTCACTGTAAAGAGAACTTATCATGTCAGGATGAATATAATCATCGCTGTCTATAAATATAATATAATCACCAGTGGCATTTAAAAGGCCGTGATTACGTGCTGATGAAAGTCCTCCATTAACTTTATGGCAGACTTTCACTCTGTTATCTTTTAGCTAGTTCATCACAAAGCTTACCACTTCCATCAGTGGCTCCATCATCAACTAAGACAATTTCAAGATTATCATATGTTTGATCTGCAATAGATTCAAATGATTTTTCCAAAATTTTTTAACGTTATATACCGGAACAACAACACTTATCTTATCCATGTAATCTACCCTTTACTTTATTAAACATTTTCCATGAACACTTCATCTTTAGTAACAATAAGAGCTATACCGTAATATACACAGCATACAATAATAGTAACTGCAATATTAAGTATAAATGGAATACCCATATTCATATCTGTAGGTATTAAATGATTTACCAAAAATGATAAAGGTAAAAATCCTACAGTTATAAAAGTATATTTTCTAAATGAATGTATAACTATTTTCAAATCAACAAGATTATTCTTTTTAATGAAGCTGTATTCAATAAATAATAATATATATTCAGATAGTAAAGTTGTCATAATGTAATACTGTGGTGATGATACGCCAAATGCAAATAATATACTATCAAATATAAGATTACATATACCACCAATAATATAGAATATAGACAACTTATTCTCAAATCCCTATAAGGATTACCTGTGTACCCATGACAATTTCAAAGAGCCCATGATATAGCTCTAAAGCAAATACCTGTGTTACGATACCACCAGCCATATAACGTGTTCCATACATTATAACAGTTGCGTGAACACCAAGAGCAACAAGTCCCATACCAATAGGAGCCATAAAGAAACTGAAAATACTACTGCTCTTATTTATAAGATCCTGGTAAGATTTCTCATCTTCAAGACCTATATAGTAACTCAAACGTGGAACACTGACACTTATAGCACCACTAATAACACCCGATATAAGCATGATCATTCTCTGACCATTGGCATAGTATGAAACCTGCTCAGGCGCACCTATCTTAGATACAAAAGTAAGATCAAGGTTAGTGTAGAGCATTCCAGCATTGGCAAGAAGGAAAAGGCCAATAAGTGGTTTAATAAGATGTTTAAAAGTTCTCAAGAGGAACCTTAACAAACTTAACATCCTTCTTTATCCATAAATAACTAAGAAAATAGTTAAGAAACTGGCTTGCTGACATAATTATCGCATACTGAACAATATCATCTGCTTCTTTAACGAATGCAAATATAGATACTAACATAAGAATACGTATAAAAAGTGTCTTATAGAATAAAAACGTATAATTTTCGAAAGCTTCATTTATCCATTCAATATAGAAAATCTGGGCAATAAGCTGAACACCAAGAATAAGCATAAGTAAATGCACACTTGGACTCTTGCTGTAAATCGGCATTATAATAATATAAAAAACTGTTGTTACAGCTGTACAGAAAGAGATATATAAAACAATGTAGAAAACATTGTATTAAGTTTTTTCTGCGTTATCTTTAACCTTACTTATCTCCCTTTATACCATAGTTATAAACACCAAGTGTTGCAAATGGTATAAACCAGTTAAGGTATGTATTAGCTATGTTAAATTCACCATATAACTGTTTACTTAAAATACGTGATAAATAAGCAGTAGTTATAAGTGGAAAAAATATATTTAAAAGTCTTACAAAGTGTATTGGCTAACGCATTAAGCCTTATATCTTTCATAGAGTCTCTCTATTTAAACCCCTGTTCTTTTTTCATATTTCCAAAATGGAAGTTTCAAAAAATCCTACAACACTTCCAATTCCATAACTTACATGTAACAAGAAAAAATAGAATCGGTAACAACAATTGCTGCCAATATTTCTTCTGCCCTTCACTGCCATAAATGACATAAGGATTGCCAGACAACTATATGCTCCCCACATGAGTTTAGCTAACAAAGAATGGTGACAGACTGCAAGCGCAGATGTCACAACAATGCCTCCTACAAATGCAAAAGGCACAAAATGATAAATTGCTAAACACTCTGGGCACGCCTTTAATGTCAGTGCAACCCAATATCCATTTCCATATTTCTGTTTTAACATTCCTTTTAATGTATTACGTGTATGTTGATATGAAACAATTTCAGGACAATAACATAATTTAAATCCTGCTTTTCTCATTCTATCATGAATCTCATTGTCTTCTGTTCTACCTAACTCTTCATTATAAAAACCGATTTTATCAAATACTTCTCTTCTATATGCACCATGAAACAATGACTTGACATAAGTTTTTTTTTTTTCTTTCCTGATCTATATGGTGCTATACTACTACCAAACATTGATTGTTCAGCTAATAGCAATGTATCTTTCCATGGTGTATGCTCATCAATTATATTTGGTCTAATTCCACCACATACACTTTCACCGCTTTCCAAAATTTTCACATTTTTCTTATAAAATTATTTGGAATTGTCGCATGTGCATCAATTCTTATAATTGCATCACCAATATAATTCTTCAATGCAACATTCCATCCAGGCGCAAGCTTTTTTCTTTTCATTTGAAAAAACACTTATTTTCAAAAACTTTTTCTGTTTCTCGAAATTTTTCCATAATGTCTCTTGTATGATCTGTGGACATACTATCAATTAACAAGATTTCCATCTTCTCATGATCATAATCCTGAGCTTGGATATCTTCCAAGAGTTTTCCCAAAACTTTTTCTTCGTTATAAGCAACAACGCAAACAGATACTATCATCTTACATTTCCCCTACTTCATTACTTGATCACAGCAATCACGGTTTTAATCATTGTACTAATATCACGTAAGAAACTGAACTTTTCAATCTCTCTCAAATTATACACCATCTTTGCCGGTAATACTTCATTTATATATACTTCATCAGCATTCTCTGCATTTTCAAGAAGTTTTTCTTCATCCTTATATTCTATACTTGTACGGGAAGTTACTCCTGCCGGTAAAAGAAATGTTGCCATCATTTCTTCTGTATAGTGAGCTGTATACTTCGGTACTTCCGGTCTTGTACCAACAAAAGTCATATCCCCTTTCAAGACGTTAAATAGCTGTGGCAATTCATCCAGACGGACCTTTCTAAGCAGATGTCCCATTCTTGTAATACGTGCATCTCCTTTAGTTGTAACCTGCGTTCCCAGTTTATCTGCATGATTGACCATCGTTCTAAATTTCCAAATTTTAAATTTTCTTCCGTAAGTAGTTACACGGGACTATGTTTAAACAAAACAGGTCCCTTCGAATCCAACTTGATCATAATGCTCAGAAGGACAAGGATTGGTGATAAAATTACAATCATCACGAAAGAACAAACAACATCAAAGAGTCTCTTGATTTTCAGTTCTGTTTCATGTTTCTGCAAGATATCATAATAATATCTCACTTTTTCATTCTGCATTGCTATTGGCAATTCATCCCATTTTTCATAAATTCATCCTTTTCAAGCTTTCTTATTCACTCGTTAATCTATTACACAAAACAATTATAAACATTCCTTAAATGAAGTAATAATATACTCCACATCTTCATCTGACAATTTAGTATGAAGTGGTAATGTAATCTCGTTTTCAAACAAATGATAAGCATTCGGATAATTTTGGATATCAAATCCAAGATCTTTATACGCTGTCAGAAGTGGCAAAGGCTTGTAGTGTACATTTGTAGCAATCCCTTTTTCTGCCATCTTTTCAATAATCTGGTTGCACTCTTCTCTAGTCTTTCCATTCACCCTGACAAGATACAGGTGACCACTGGACTGCTCTGTTTCAGTATAGTGCTCCAGAACCGTGACATTTTCATTCTTAAATGCTTCATTGTATCTCTCAATAATAGTCCTTCTTCTCTTAAAGCTCCGGATAACGTCTCAACTGTGCCAGTCCAAGAGCAGCCATGATATCCGTCATGTTACACTTAAAGTATGGAGCGACAATATCATATTCCCATGCTCCAAGCTGCGTTTTAGCAAATGCATCTTTTGATTGTCCATGTAATGATAATAGCATAAACTGCTTATAAAGTGCCTCGTTGTCTACTCCTTCGATATCCCCTCCAGGTAGCAGCTCCACCTTCTGCAGTTGTCAGATTTTTCACAGCATGAAAAGAAAAACTTGTAAAATCTGCAATTGCTCCACATCTTTTTTTCCATTCTGTACTGCACCCATTGCATGAGCACCATCTGCCATAATTGCAATTCGTCCCATCTTCTTCTGAATCTCTGATTTTGGATGGAACATTGATTTCTTCTCTTCTGCGATCTCAAATGCTCTTGTATAATCACAGATTCTGCCGCCAAGATCAACCATGATAATTGCCTTTGTCTTCTCTGTCACAGCCGCTTCTACCTGATTCATATTCATCTGATAGGAGTCTTGGTTCACATCAACCATGACAATTTTTCGCACCAACATGTGCGATCACACTCGCCGTTGCTGTATACGTATAAGCCGTTGTAATAACTTCATCACCTTCACCAATGCCAAGCACTCTCAAAATCATTTCTGCGCAGGCAGTAGCAGAATTCAGGCATACGACCTTGCTTGTACCAATATACTCTGCCAGTTTCTTTTCAAATTTCTTTGTTTTTTGGTCATATTTGTGATCCATCCGCTTTTCAGTGTATCAACTACTTCTGTTATTTCTTCCTCAGTAATATCTGGTGGGGAAAATGCAATATGTCTGTTTTCCATTATTTTAATCCTCCATTACAGGTTTCTCATGACTGATCTTTCCAAGTTCACGCAATTCCTTATTAACTGCTTCGTCACGTTTCAAATCTTCCTGTCTGATATGATAAGTCGGGACAATTTCTGAAACGATCTGCTTTACATTCAGACTCTCATTCATAGCTGCTTCTTCAAGTTCGCGTAATCCGCTCAAGAAATGTACTTCATTAAACTCAAGTGGTTTTCCAATATAGATCAGATTGTTCTCTGTTTTCTGAATTCCTTCTTCTTTTACAAGAAGTTCTTCGTATAACTTTTTCGCCCGGGCGCAGTCCTGTATACTTGATATCCATATCCACACCAAGTGTATAACCGGACAGCCGGATCAGGTTCTTGGCCAGATCTGCGATTTTCACCGGTTCTCCCATATCCAGGACAAAGATTTCTCCCCCCTTTGCATAGGCTCCTGCCTGTAACACAAGAGATACTGCTTCCGGTATTGTCATGAAGTAGCGGATAATGTCTGGATGTGTAACTGTAAAGTGGTCCTCCAGCAGCCATCTGGCGTTTAAACAATGGGATTACACTTCCGTTGCTTCCAAGTACATTACCAAATCGAACCGCTACATATTCTGTCTTAGAATATCTGTTAAATGTCTGAATAATCATCTCGCACATTCTTTTGGAGGCACCCATGATATTTGTTGGATTGACCGCCTTATCTGTTGAAATCAGAACAAATCTCTTCACACCAAATTTGTCTGCTGCTCTCGCTGTCTTATATGTTCCGAACACATTATTCTTAATTGCTTCATTCGGACTGTCTTCCATAAGCGGTACATGTTTATGTGCTGCCGCATGATAAACCACATCTGGTCTGTAAGTTTTCATTACAGATTCAATACGACTCGTATTTCTGACAGATCCTATCAGAACTGTTAAATTCAATTCTGGATGATTCAGTTTTAATTCCTGCTGAATATCATATGCATTGTTCTCATAAATATCAAAGATGATCAGTCTTGATGGTTTTATTTTTGCAATTTGACGACAAAGCTCACTTCCGATTGAACCACCTCCGCCAGTTACCATAATGCATTTTCCTTCAATAAATCCACGAACACTTTCCAGATCAACTTTGATCGGATCTCTGCCAAGAAGATCTTCAATAGAAACATCTCTTAATTTTGATACGCTCACATCTTCTGTAATCAACTGATACATACCTGGCAAAATTTTCAACTTACAGGTTGTCTGATTACAAATTTTAAGAATATCTCTTGTCACCTTTGGCGAAGCGGATGGAATTGCCAGAATAATTTCATCGACATCGTATTTCTTTGCTGCATCCAGGATGCACTCTCTTCCTCCGATAATGCGAACACCATGGATCAGCTTTCCTTTTTTATGTGGATTGTCGTCAATAACTCCAACCACTTTGCTATTCAAATGCGCACTATACTTCAACTCCTGGATAATCATACTTCCTGCTTCACCTGCTCCAATTACCAAGGTATGATAAACATGTCCTTCCGGTTTTCGCAATCCGCTTTTCAACACCCAGAAAATTCGATAGGAGAATCTGGTAAATACTGTCGTACAAAGCAGTAAAAGAAATAAAAAATATGATAGCTTCTAGGCACTGGAAGCACCAGGATCTGCATTCCAAATGCCTGGCAAATTGTCGACAGGAAACATGCTGCTCCTATCAGAGTCAACTCCCTTAATCCAGCGAATGTCCATACACTGTTATACAAATTTAAAAGCAGAAAAAAATCACCAAAGTAGTCACAATATTAATTACCATATATGATTTAATACTGTGAATGTACTCTAATGGTACCCATGCATATTTAAATTCATATCGAAAAATCAATGATAAGAACAGGTGCACAATCATCGTAAGTATATCAACACAGCATAATAAAATCATACGATTTCTAGAATTGTGCAAATCAAAAAACTTTTTTTCATCTTCATATCCTCTTTTTTTAAATGTTACAATTTTTTTTACATACAGTTATATAATAACAAATTTCACTTCATTTTACAAGCGTTCATTTGGAAGTACATATTTTGTACATCTTTTTATCACATTTTTCTTAAACTATGAGAAACACGCTCCGCGAGCCTTTCAAGTTATCGCGGCAGTCGCCAAGGTCTCGTGCAAGCACGGACTTTGGCTCGTTGCCGCCGTAAATTTAAAACAGATCTTATGAATGTCTTTAAATTCATAAGATCTGTCAATCATCTTATCGTTGATATACCAACATATCGTCTAATGCCTCTCTACTTTCCGATCAGACTATATGATATTTACTTTCGCATGCTATTTTTTTAAAAAATATGCAAGTATTTCCGAATAATTTCTAGCCGAATCTCCATTCATATGGCCATCATAATCTGTGTAAGAATTAATATCATGTGAAAACAACTCATAATACGTCGTATTAAAATTTAAATACTGAACTTTTTCTTTTTCCGAAAAATGTTTCAAAAATAATTCCATGCCTCTTCATAGCTCTCTTGATATTTTTTCAGTGTCTCCTCTGGAATTGGGGTTGTTACAGCTACAAACTCAATCTTTTTCTTTTCTGCATAACTTAATTAATTTTTGCAGATATTCCATACTCTGTACATTAACTGTATCTTCGGAAAAGAGTTTTGGTTGTGTCATTTTCAACGTTGACGTATCTACTGCATATCGCTCAATAAATCCATCTGTATGGTATTCCTGTGAATCACTTTTTAAATCTGACACACTGTAATCTCTGTTCCACTTTTTGGAAACTGTTTTTGGTATCGATTGTATTTCATAGGATAATGAATACTCATACCAAGGAAATAATACACTCCGAAAATCACAATCCAGCAACAAATCTCCAAAATATTCGGCTTTAGAAACAGAGATTGAAACTGATGATAAAAGAGCAAATAATTATTTCCTTCTTCTTTTTGAGTCGCAAAGTACCCGGGATCCACTTCATAAATGATTCGTTCTGGTTTCTGCTTCTCAAGCAATAATTTTGCTAAATAATATGCGTCAATTCCGTATTCTCCTCCAACACAAAGGTTATGTCCTGTCCTTCCTGTCACGGATGAAATTGTTTTGGGATCTATATTCATCTTTCCATGAGAAGTTCCCATAAAGATGTCCTGATGTTTCTGTGTCGTCACTGTATGAATATCATTTCTCATAAAAGTACATGGATACAATATATAATCCAGTCCAAGTAATATTACTATAATTAAAGCAATTGCTATAATCATTCTTCTTATTCTTTTTAGAATTGTGCATATCTAAATCCCTCACTGCTGCTGTAGAGGCCAAAAAATCCAATTGAAAGTAACAGTCCTGCATAAAGAATAAATTGAACCGCAAAACTTCTTTCTGAAATTTTCTCTCTAATCTTGATTCCACGTTCCTGTAATACACTTACAATAAACAAAACTATACATCCACCTAGAAGAATCATCAACGCATATGGCGTAAATGCAACTCCTTCTCTGCCCCGCCGGAATCAGGAAAAGTTGTGTCGGCTCAAAGGATGTCACTGCATATTTCATCATTTTGACTGCTTGTCCAACTGTATCCGAACAATCAAAAAACCAGCTGATATTCACCAATATAAAAGTTCTTAAAATCATAAACACATGATACCAGTTTTCTTTACCTGTAATATGCAAAGACTTCTTCCACTTCTTATATTGATCTCCCATCATACCACTAAACGCAATAATTATGCCATTAAACATACCATATGCTATGTATTTCCATGCTGCACCGTGCCAGACCCCGACCAAAAAAAATACAATCAGGTTCGCCACACAGATTGGAAGCTTAACCGCAATCTTCTTCCCCATTTTTTTCTTAGCCGCTTTTCTGAATTTTCCCATCCATTTTGAAAGCGTTAATGGATAAAACACATAATCTTTCATCCATGTTCTAATGTGATATGCCAGCGGTGCCAGAAATCTGTAATGGATGTTGAAAAAAAACGGTCGCTTAAAGTTTTCATCCAATGTTATTCCAAACATTTCCGAAATTCCAATCACTACGTCCATCCCGCCAGAAAAATCAGCATATAGTTGAATAGAATAAAACAAGACGCCAAATATCGCCAGTCCATGATACTGGTCAGGGTTTCCAAAAAATAGCTTCTACAAAAAACTACTGACCAGTCAGCAAGAACCATCTTCTTAAAAAAATCCCCACAAAATTCTTTGTGTCCCCCGACATAATCTACTTAATTCAAATTTATGTCCTTCATACAACTGCCCTGCCATTTTACTGTGTCGTCCAATCGGTCCCTGCAGAATCTGCGGGAAATAAGATACAAACAATGCATAACGAAAAGGATTCTTTTCTGCTGTATCTCTTTTCAATATACATCCAGTAAGTATCCGGACGATTGAAACGTATAGAATGATATTCCAAGTGGAAGTAATAGTTTCATTCAGGGATACTCACATGAAATATCAAATTCATATTTTCAAGAATGAAATTCGTATATTTCACCACACCAAGCATTCCAAAATTAAGAATCAAGCCTGCAATCAAAAAATTTCTTTGCTTTCCTCTTATTCTTACCAATCTGACTCCCTATAAGTCTTCCACTCACATATGTAACTATTGTTGAAAACAAAAGAAACAAAATATATTTTGAACCTGCCGCAAGATAATATATGTAGCTCATCACCAGAAGACCACACCATTGAACCTTCTGTGGCAGTATATAATAAATCGCTACACTCCCTGCCACAAACAAAATAAAAACATTTGATACTAATGACATATTTTCCTCTTTTACCCTAAAAAGGGATGGGAATATGCTCCATCCCCATCTCCTTTTCGTATACTTCTAATATAATAATCCATCATCCAGACATCCATCATCTCCTGATGACTCAGAATTCCCTGTATCTCCTGAATTACTATAGGATTCAGATGGAGCTGGATTGCTATTGTTATTGCTACTTGTAGAATTTCCAGAACTCTTCTGCTGTTTGGACGCCGCTGCTGCCTGTTCCGCTTCTTTTTTCTAGCCGCTGCCTCCTCTGCAGCTTTCTGCTCTGCGGCTGCCTGTTCTGCTGCGGCCTGTGCTGCTGCTTCTTCTGCGGCTTTCTGCTCTGCCGCAGCCTGTGCTGCTTCTTCTGCGGCTTTTTCTGCTCTGCCGCCTGCTTCACTGCCAGTTCCGCTTCTTTCGTATCAATCTGTTCTTTAGATTCAATACTTGTATAGGTGAGATAAGCCACATCATCTGCATAACAAAGATCCCCTTTTTCGATATCTCCAAATGGGAATGCATGCAATTCTGCTGTACTGTCATCCTCAAATGTCAGTTGGACGTCATATCCCTGCTCTAAAACTTTCTCATCATCTGTTCCATCATTTTCTGTTGTTTCAAATTCTTCCGTCACATCTTCATTCTCGTTTTTTCCAGAGCTTTGTAATAAAGATTTCTGCTTTCCTGATCAGCAAAAACATCTCCTTCTTCCAGCATATTCTCTGGATAAGCATCCTCATCTGTCAACTTAATCGCAACGCCTTTAATATTTTTTTCCAGTTGCATTCTTTACTTCTACTTTAAATGCCTCTTTATCTTCCTGACCAATTGCTTTCAGTTCAGGTTCTTTTTTTTCTTCTTCAACTACCGGTGTCTCTTCTTTTTTACTTCCGCATCCTGTAACCGTTCCAGCCAGACCAATCATGCATAAGCAAAGAGTAACAAGTACCTTCCTTTTCATTCCTACTCTTCCTTTCTATTATTAATTCATTCTATAATAATTCGAATATCTCCAAGTTCCAGACATTCCATAAGAAATCTGATAACCATTTCTTCCTGACTCATGTGTAAAATCAGGATCAAAAACATATGTACTTCCATTCATATCAATCTCAACCCAAGAATGTACTCCCATGTTTCCACTTTTGAGTGGAACATATCCCGCAATCTGGTGTGCATCATATCCTAATAGTTTTGCCATATAATAGAAAGTCCGGCCATAACATAACAATCTCCTGTTTTGGTCTTAAATCCATGAATCGCAAAAATTTTTACTTCCTGGTGACGGATCATTCGAATAATTCACATATGGAAGATTTGCTGACCAGTTGTATGCTGCCCATAGATTCCAGCCAACCCTGATTCAAAAACATTATATGCCCCTTGATAAGCTTCATTATACACTCCATCTGGTGCAACTACATAACCATTGATTACTGTATTAACCGCCATTGCTCCCTCTGGTGCAACTGACGAATTTCCTGCCGGATATAAATAATACCAGTCATCATTCATTATGATCCATCCTGTTTCCATGGCTCCATTTGCATTCAGATGATACCAGTTTCCATTTTGTTTTGTCCATCCGGTTTCCATTCCACCACCACCATAGAAGTGATACCATCTTCCGTCAATTAGCATCCATTCGGATGCAACCATTTTACCACCTCTTGCTGGATCTAAATAATACCAGTTATTATTCTGCTTAAACCATCCTGTCTCCATATATCCATTTTCATTCAAATGATACCAGGCGCCCGTCTGTCCCGTCCATCCGGTTTCCATTCCACCACCACCATAGAAGTGATACCATCTTCCGTCAATTAGCATCCATTCGGATGCAACCATTTTACCGCCTCTTGCTGGATCTAAATAATACCAGTTATTATTCTGCGTAAACCAGCCTGTCTTCATAGCTCCTGGTGTTTTAGGGCACTCTTTTTTCCGTCTGCAGATAATACCAACTATTTTCATCCTTTACCCAGCCTGTCGTGATTTTTCCATTCGCATCTGCGTAATATTTTTTTCCGTCAATAAAATTCCATCCCGGTTCAAGTTTTACATCTTCTGGTTTTCTGAATTGCCTAAATTATCTGGTTCTTCCGATTCTCCTGCAGTCTCCGGATTCTCCGATTCCTTCGGCGTTTGCAAATCATCTTGTGCTTCCACCACCTCATTTGATTCCAACACAATATCTTCTTGTAAATCTGCCATTTCAGACTCAATAGTATCCTTTTCTTCAGGTAATGTCTCAGCATTAACTCTAGTAGGAACTGTTGCCACTGCCATCATGCAAATAGCACCAATAACAAGTTTTGACCAATACTTCTCATTCTTCACTTTTGTATTTCCTCTTTTCATTTTTCAACATTTACAGACTTTTCATTTTCTGAATCATCTTTACAATATCAACACCATATCCATCTGCTGCTGCCATCCTTTATTCTCTGGGTTATTTGGAATCCCCAGCCATTCTACATAGATTGAACATCCGCGTTCTACGTATTTAAAGCGATTATCTACACAAGTCTGATTTAAATCCTTCGTTGATCCGTACGCTTTCAGATGTTGGATTTGGGCGCGCACACCTTCTCTTACATCTTTAAATGATTCGCCTGTAACACCATTTCCGGTTGCACCCATTCCCGCAAAATTATACTGTTCTGCCTTAACATCACCCTTGAACTGAAGCCAGCCTGTTTCTTTCATTGCCTGTGCAAAAAGCAACCTCCGCTTTAATACATTCTTTTTCTGCTTCCTCATAATAGATCTGACAGAACTCCTCTAGCGTAGAAGCTCCTCCCTTTTCATAATATCCGTTGGATAAGAGTATTTACTCTGTCTAAAATAATCTGTCATCTGTTTCACTGAAACAGATGTTGTTCCTTCTATCAGATATGTTCCTTCCACAACTTTACTTTCGATATTCCCCTCATCCTTCTTTGTCGAAGTGTTCCTCCATTATTAATAGTACCATTATTGTCTGTTATATCTGTATGTTTTTTGAAGCATCGTAAACACCATTATCGTCAAAAATAATACCAAGCACCTTCTATCTGCTTCCAACCTGTCTGCATAATTCCACTCGATTGATCGAAATAATATTTCTTACCATCGATTACATACCAGCCTGTTTTCATGGAGCCATCATTTCGATCTCCGAGATAATACCAGACATCTCCCAGTTTCTGCCAGCCTGTTCTCATATAACCATCATCTGTTCCACCAAGATAGTACCAGCTATTATCTATTTTTTTCAATCGGTCTGCATTCTTCCATCTTCTGACGCCTAAATAATACCAGTTTTCATTCGGTTTGTACCAGCCCGTTTTCATGGAGCCATCTCCAGCTTTTTCCGAAATTATACCAAAAGCCATTAATATACTCCCAACCGGTTTTCATTGCTCCATCATTGGCATCTCCGAGATAATACCAAGATCCGCTAATTTTCTTCCAGCCAGTCTTCATTGCTCCATCATTGGCATCTCCAAGATAATACCAGACATCTCCCAGTTTCTGCCAGCCTGTTCTCATATAACCATCATCTGTTCCACCAAGATAGTACCAGCTATTATCTATTTTTTTTCCAATCGGTCTGCATTCTTCCATCTTCTGACCCGCCTAAATAATACCAGTTTTCATTCGGTTTGTACCAACCCGTTTTCATGGAGCCATCTCCAGCTTTTCCGAAATTATACCAAAAGCCATTAATATACTCCCAACCGGTTTTCATTGCTCCATCATTGGCATCTCCAAGATAATACCAGGATCCTTTAATTTTCTGCCAACCAGTCTTCATTGCTCCATCATTGGTGCATCCAAGATAATACCAGGATCCTTTAATTTTCTGCCAATCTGTTCTCATATAACCATCTGAATCAAAAATAATACCAGTTTCCATTAATTAAAGCCCACTGATTCTTTAAATAACCTGATCCTGATTGATACCACCAACCTTTTGAATCTTTCTGCCAACCTTCTTTTTCAAGACCAAAAGTATTTCGCGATTCCTGTTGCATCTGCAACTCCAAGTTTCTTCAATCCTGCTTCATTATTCAAATAATTATTCACATCTGAACTATTTGTTACAAATGCATGTTCGACAATAATTCCAGGTATTCCATGTTCTTTTGCTGAAATCTGAACTGTAAAATAATCAGAAATCGATCCATCCTCATAGGTTTCCCCTATCGTTGTATTTTTGCTGTAAATTGCTCTTCTTTCCAATCCCTACAAGTTCATCCTCTATTAATTTTGCAAGTCTCTTACCGTCTGCACCTACTTGTGGTTTCCAACTCAAATTCGGATAAATCACCTCTGCACCTTTCGCTGAAGATGATTTAGAAGAATTTAAATGAATACTGACATAAATACTTGCTCCTGCCTTCGCTGCATCAGCAACTCTCTGCTCAATATCTTTTTGCAGAGCTTCCTCCCGGATGAGGACACGCTGCACTCGTCCGGGTCATGTAAACAGATACTCCTGCATAATTTTCCAATTCCGCCTTACAATACTGTGCAATCTTTAATGTAAGAACCTCTTCCCGGACCCATTTGCTGAAGCACCTGCATGTGATGAATCATGTCCTGGATCTAGTGCAACTACAAGATTCGTATTCCGTGTTTGTACTCCATCATCACACATCATAGCTGGCATTTCTGCTGTTGCCTGATTGATTGCTTCTTCCAGACTTTCCTTTTCTGTCACATTTCCAGCTTCATCGATATTATACGCTGCAATATCAGTCGACATCCCTTCATCATCCACTAGTGACAGTTGCTCGATTCCTTCGTATTCTTCATCCACACCAAATACTGTTTCTGCACCTAACTCTGCAAGTGAATAGGTATATGTCACCCCTTGAATTACAAAGATTAAGTTCAGTTATTTGATAGATTCCTTTCTCTTGTTCCGTATAGGCTAAGATTCAAACAAATAAATTGTATCCGTCTCTTCTGATGCATACCATATTTCTTCACCTTCTGGTCCACTTACTACAGCTGACATCTCAGTAATATTTTCTGTACCATCTCCCCAAGACACGGCAATTTTCTGCGTATCTGGTGATTCCAGATACGGCTGTTCAACATAAATATAATTCAAACGCGGATCTGTTACCGTGTCCTGAATATCTTTTTCTGCATTTTCAGTGATTGCGATACTATTTTCACAATTTTCATTCGCCCATATTGGAGTAGAACTGTCGTTATTGCCAAAATCGCTGTCATCAAAAATACAATACACTTTTTTTCATTAGATTTTCCAATCTTTTGTATCCTCCATTGCTTTACTGCTTTTGTCATATAACCATCCAGGACTGCACTACTAGTTTCCAATGGCTGACCATTCTCTGTTATCTTAATTTTCTCACAACTATAACTATCCAGGAATGTATTCACGATACACTTAAGTACTTCTTGTTCTTCTGTGGCACCCATAGTTCTTATGTAATTTCAAAAGGTACCATCAACATCCAGATCAATCTTTTTTTCTTCTGTATTTACATTACATGTATTCAATTTACAGTCTGTCGTCAAAACATCTCTTTCTTTCAGTGCTGTCCATATCTCTTCTCCACTCAACTGATTCACTTTAATTTCCTCTGACTGAATCTCTCCGCTATCTAGATTCACAGAATACACTGTTATGATTTTCTGTATCTCTGTTTTTTCAGCTTTTTTGTGTTTCATCTTCTTTTAAGTTATCTTTATAATCAGTTGTTGTATCCTGCTTGTTGTCCGTTTGAATCTGTTCCTCTGTATTTTTGTTCTCTTTCTGACCACATCCAACAACCAACACCGCCGCAAAGACAGCACAGTACAAAAAATCCCTCTTTTCTTATACATGCTTACACCTCCTTTTCATCGCAAAAACCTATAACGAATATCATTTTATCGTAATTCAAATATTTTGTCTACATTTCTCTAACAAATATCCCATAAGAAAAAGGAAAGAATCCCTTCTTCGGACAATTCTTTCCTTTTCTTTTGTTTTATTATCTTTTCATTATACCAGACGGTACCCTTCTGAATATTCCCCATTCTCAATTCAATTGTTCACCTTCCGGCAACACTCCACCTTCTTCTACAATGTTTGCCAGATCAATAATATTCTGCACAGAAGATTCAACCGGCTCCATAATAAAGAGTTCTGTATCACCACTAGAATAACAAATTCCAGTTGTATTCGTACCTTCCGCTGCTACAGACTGAATCGTCCATGCCGGATTATTACTTAACTGATATTTAATCAACGCATTAATCTCTTCCTGAGACATATTGGTCTCTATATCTTTACTCACCTGTTCCATAATAGCATTCGCTTTCAAGAGCATAGTCGGTGACAAACACTTCTTCAACATAGCAGTAATAACTGCCTGCTGATCTTTTTTCCTCTCTGATTGTCTCCACCTGGAACATTGTGTCTCTCTCTACAGAAAGCAAGTGCTTCTTCACCATTAAAGTGATTATATCCTTCCTGGACATCCATTACATGTTCAGAATCTTCACTTGTAGTAAACTCATACTCTGAATATACATCAATTCCTCAAGTGTATCTACAATGTCAATCATGGATGTAAAATTCAATCTCGCATAATAATTAATATCCGTTTCATATAATTCACCCAACGTTCTCATAGATGCATCTATCCCGTAGATTCCACGCATGTGTCAACTTATCTCTCTGTCCTCCTGAAATCCCCGGAATAGGAACATAATAATCACGTGGTGTTGTTACAAGTAATATCTGATGTGTCTGCGGGTTCACAACTGCAATAATATTCACATCACTTCGGCTTGTTTCTGATACATCACCATAAACATCAATACC
>VOFC01005289.1_pt1 | contig 19116 bp, 31 predicted proteins | sample 5384161 | NCBI WGS metagenome assembly VOFC01 (sample SAMN12384722, study PRJNA508395) | human gut metagenome | isolation source: healthy gut B | host: Homo sapiens
CCTGCTAATTATCATTATGATTGTACGTTTTCACAAAATAAAGCCAATCGCTGCCTATCTGCAGATTCCTTTATCTGTTCTTGGTGTATTTTCGCAGCAATACTGAATTTTGCAGTTTACCTTCTAAATTAAGCATTTTTTCTGCTTTTCACAGTTAACGCACTTTGAAAAATATGTTATACTACTTGATGAAAATGACAGGAAAGTGAGAATTACTATGAATAAAAAAGATATTTTAGAAATCAAGCGGCGTTTTAAAAAAGAAGCCTGTACCTTTACGAGAATGTGCGGCTGCTACGTGGACGCTGACCGTAATAAAATCACCAAAATCGGAGAAACTTTTCTGAATCTGGAGGACGAAGAATTTTACAAATATTTAGAGATTGCAAAAAAGTATTGTCCGGCACGATCGGAAACAATCTTTTAGAGCTGGAATTTCCACTTGCAGAGGAAGCTGCCGGCGGCAGACAGCAGTTTCTGATGGGACTGCGCGAAAGCAGACTGAAAAATGATGATCTGATGGACACGTTTTACGATATGATTATTGACAGTTACGATTACGTCGGCAATTATCTGATCCTGATCTTCCACGATGCCTACGATGTCATGACGTGAATACTACTATATAGCCGACAATACGATGTTCCTGCGGGAAAATATCTGCTGTCCATCAAGGGCTATGTCCGAAAGGCAAGAAGGTGGAACTGAAAAGAATTAAAACAATCGGGATTTAGAGGAGATGCATTTATGCCTAAAATAATTTGGTGCGGTAATAAATCTTGGGATACAGATTTCCCCAGAAAACACGTTGCCAAACAATGCAAAACGAATAGAAAGACCGGATAATATTTTTAAAAAGCAGTATGCTATATGGTATTTTACCATTAATTTTTAGTTATGCGATAATATGGATTAAATGGTTTATTATTGGTGAAAGAGCAATGAATCCGATATATGTTCCATTCGGAATAATATTGGGGCTGCTATTGCTGCCTGTTCACGAAGTTTTACATGGAGTTTGTTATAAAAAGGTCAAAAAGTTTACATAGGAATCTGTTTAAAAAGTTTGCTGCTTTTGCAGTATGTCACGAACCAATCAGCAAACGTCGTTTTGTAATAATGAGTTTAATGCCTATGCTTTTTAGGTATAATACCTTTGGCTATATTTCTTTTATCTCCACCCAATGCATTTCTTTCGGGAATATGTATTCCAATGGGGATTATTGGTATGCTTTCTCCAATGCCGGATTACATGGATGTCCACATTATTTGCAAACAAGTACCTAAAGGTGCTTTCGTTCATACTCAAAATGATGGGTTTTACTGGTACAAATATTTTTTATAGAAAAGTAACTCTTATTTGATCATAAAGATTTACGTTCTGCTGCTCATGACCTGAACTGACGGATTTTAAGATTGAATTTTTACAAATGGTAAATTCAAAATATTGCAGTATCATAACTAAAATGCAATGAATGTAAAATGGGCGAATATTGTTTTCGTTACACAATATTCGTCCATTTCACATTCATGCCTTCATAAGCATGCCAGACTGCAATATTTTGTACATAACCTAAATTACTACGCCTCAAGCTTTCTGCAAATGAAATCTTCCATCTGGCTCTTAGGCAGCCCCAGTATCAGTGACAATTCGCCATAAAGCTCATTTTCTGCAGCCTTTAAATAACGTTCATCAAAGATGTTATTTTTTTCCCTGAGCGATCCGCTCTTTTTTTTCGGAAATATAATGTCTTGATAATACTGATCCATGCCCTGAAATCACGAGGTCTTTAACGCCTCTTTATATTGCAGTTCCCGCTGTTTTCATTGGCTACCCACAATTCTTTGATCTGCGGCATCTCCTCGATCAGCTGCTCTGCCTCCTGTCTGGTAATGACTTTTTCTCATTGCCACCTTGGCATTATCGGTCGGGGCATATATTTTTGCCGTTTCTGTCCTCTAACGGAGCCAAAACATAATACAGCTCTGTCCTTATTACTGCCAGGAATATCAATATGTGTGATTTCTTCTACCTGACATACACCTTTACATCCATAAACAATATATTCTCCTACTTCAAACATTTTTTTCTGATTCTCCTTTCTATTCGATTTTAACACGAAAAGTCTGCAACTGTCAGTATATTTCTTTTTCATTTTTATAATTTTGTGAAAACTGCAAGAAAGCTTTTTCCCGCATTTTTTTGTATATTTTGCATAAAAATGCTTTCCACAAAATGATAGTAAAACCTTGCATTTGCGAAACTTTTTTCTAAAAGGAAAAAAGCCGCACATAAAAATGATGTACGGCTTTTTCCCGAACCGGCGGACTGGGTGATCCACCGATTCCATATATTAAATTAGGGAAAGGAATTATAAATGTTTCTCTGCCAGAAATCAGCAAAAAGAAATTTATAGCAAAATAAATTGATTATCTCTGAACACGTCCGGAAGCATCTCCGCCAGCTAATTTCTGAACTTCAGAAACGCTGACCTGATTGAAGTCACCTTCGATAGAGTGTTTCAGACAGCTTGCAGCAACTGCAAACTCGATCGTATCCTGTGGAGCGTAATCATTTAAGCAAGCGTAAATTAATCCGCCGCCGAAGGAATCTCCACCACCTACACGGTCAACGATATGCATTAAATATTCTTTAGAGAAGTAGCTCTCTCCGTTTTCGTATAACATTGCAGCCCATTTATTATCGTTTGCAGAGATAGAAGTTCTCAATGTGATAGCTACTTTCTTGAATCCGAAACGATCTGTTAATTTCTGGGCAACCTCTTTGTATCCGGCTTTGTTTAACTCACCTGCTGTTACTTCTGTACCTTCAGACTTGATGCCGAATACGTCGTTTGCATCTTCCTCGTTGGAAATGCAGACATCTACATATTTGCAAAGCTCGCCCATAACCTGTCCGGCTTTCTCTTTGGACCATAATTTATTACGGTAATTTAAGTCACAGCTTACTGTGATTCCTTTTGCTTTTGCAGCCTTACAAGCCTCTAAGCAGATCTCTGCTACATTGTCACCGAGCGCTGGTGTGATACCCGTGAAATGGAACCAGTCAGCTCCCTCAAAGATCTCATCCCAGTTGAAATCTGCTGTTGTTGCTGTTGCAATTGCAGATCCTGCACGGTCATAAATAACTTTGGATGGTCTCTGGCTTGCGCCCTTCTCTAAAAAGTAGATACCTACTCTGTCACCACCGCGGACGATCTTGGAAGTATCAACTCCGAACTGTCTTAAAGAGTTCACACCTGCCTGTCCGATCTCATGAGCCGGTAATTTTGTTACAAAGCTTGCATCCATACCATAGTTTGCTAAAGAGATAGCTACGTTAGCCTCTCCACCACCATAGGTAGCTCCATAGGATGCAGCCTGTACAAAACGATAATATCCTTCTGGTGCAAGACGAAGCATAATCTCACCAAATGTAACGACTTTCTTTGCCATTTTTAAATCCTCCATATTTTAAATCCGTATGTTCCATATAGTGAAACAGTGTTTCACAATTTGTATAATAACCTCATTATAACATCATTCTCACAAATGTCAAATATGTTTTTCAATCTTTTCAAAAATATTTTTAAATAAGTACTTTTCATTTCTGTCCCATGCGCTATAATTTATTTAAAAGTGGTTCATATTACAGAACTTAGTTTCGCAATACAAAACTTGCAATTTTACAACTACCAGTAAAATTGTAACCGATCATTACAAACTGACAGAACCGAACTACATATTTTTTCCAAAAACGAGGAGGAAAACGACTATGGATCGTAAATATGATGTCATCACATTAGGGGAAATTTTATTAAGGCTTTCTACACCGATCAATGGACGCCTTGCGCAGGGCGATACATTAATGAAACATCTCGGCGGTGCAGAGTTAAATATCGCATCTGAGATTGGCCAGCTTGGTTTAAACACTGCCATCATCTCAAAAATACCAACGAATCTGCTGGCAGCCTTTATCAAGAATCAGCTGAATGCCTCCAGAGTCAGTGAAAACTATCTGATTGAAGATCATTCTGACGACAGCCGTGTCGGTATTTACTATTATGAATATGGTTCTTACCCTAGAAAAGCCTCGCGTAGTCTATGACAGAAAACACTCTTCCATTAATAATATAGAAATCTCAGATGTGCCACAGACACCATTTTTTATAATACCCGTCTGTTCCACACAAGCGGCATTACGCTCGGGCTCGGCGGAAAGGCACAGGATTTTGCGATCCACTGTATCAAAGAATTTAAAAAGCAGGGAACCCTGATCTCATTTGACGTAAACTATCGTGCCAATCTCTGGACTGGAGAGGAAGCAAGAAAATGCATTGAAACCATTCTTCCTTATGTAGACATTTTCTTCTGCTCTGAGGACACTGCCAGACTTACCTTTGGAAAAACAGGTACGATCAACGAGATTCAGAAATCTTTCTGTGAGGAATACCCGATTTCCGTGGTCGCTTCCACAGAGCGGACTGTCATCACTCCGAAGAAGCACAATTTTACTTCCATCATTTATTCTGCAAAAAATGATACTTATTACAGGGAAAATCCATACAATAATATTGACGTTGTGGACCGTATCGGAAGCGGCGATGCCTATGTATCCGGTGCACTGTATGGTTATTTAAAACATGGGGACTGCCAGAAAGCTTTGGAATACGGCAACGCCATGGCAGCCATCAAACACAGTGTCATCGGCGATATGGTCTTCACGGACTTAGAGGAGATCGACAGCATTATCAAGCAGCATAAGAATACTTCAGGCTATCAGTCTGAAATGAACCGTTAAAAAGAAGAGGCAGATCAGCACAGTAAATGTGTGGTCTGCCTCTTTTTTGCGTAAATTCAGACAAGTTCCATGCACTCTGCCTCGAAAAATTCTGCCTCTTTCTCATCATGCGTGACAAAAAGAACGGTTTTTCCGGCAGTCTGCGTTTTTATGACTGTGGCAACTTTCTCCTTCGTCTCTGCGTCAAGTCCCTGCAAAGGCTCATCCATGATCAAAATATCATACTCTGCCAGAAGTGCCCTTTGCGATCGCCACACGGCGTTTCATGCCGCCGCTGTACTCACTTACCGGCTTTCCGGCAATATCGTCAAGTTCCATCTTTTTTAAAAAGCCTGTGATCTCTTCTTTTGTTTTTCCGGTTGTGATATGGATGTTAGTCACCGCATCCAGATTTTCAAACAGGCGGTTTTCCTGAAATATAGCGCTGATCTTTTGATGCTCCATACCGGAAACCGTTCCTTCATCCGCCTTCTCCAGCCCCATCAGAATCGATAGCAGCGTGGATTTTCCGATGCCTGATTTTCCCATAATACAGGTCATTTTTTTCTCCCTGAACGTACAGGAAAAATGATCTAACACCCGATTACGATCATATGTTTTACATAAATTTTTTACTATGATATCCATTTTTTTCTCTTTTACCAATTCCATTTTTGTTTTCTACTGCCTTTTTTTGCTTTGCTCACATGCGTAAACCGCAAATTATTTTACACTTAGCCGATGCGCCAGCAATGACAACAGCCACTGAAAAATTTTTTCAAAAAGCACACTCACTGCAATAATGACAAATGTCCAGGCGAAGCAGGTCAGGTGTCTCCAGATAAATCTTTGCATTGTAAAGTTTTTCTCCAATGGAACCCTTTTGGAATGCCAATGATCTCTGCTGCGATCCCCGCCTTAAAGCACATGCCGATCGCAATTGCGCAGGCAGAACGAAAATACGCAAAAAGTCCCCCAAAATAAAAGGTAATACATTTTGTTCCAGAATGTCATCCGAAAGATTTTTGCCATCTCAAAAAGTTCCCGGTCCAGATGTTCAAATCCCTCCAGAAGATTTGTATAAATGATTGGAAATGCCATGATGAAAGAAATCAGTATTGACAGGTTTCCTGATGGCATCCAGATGAGCACCAGCACAATAAAAGATGCGACCGGAGTAGCCTTTAATACAGCCACCGGAAGTGCAAGGATATCGCGTATTAATTTCACATGATATGCCAATGCAGAAAGCAAAACGCCGCCTGCCACTGCGCAGAAGAAACCAAGTGCGATGCGCCCCAGCGAAAACCAGATTGACTCCCAGAAGGAAAAGGTTCTCACCAACGAAAGCAGGCACCGCCCCACTGAAAGGGGCGATGCCAGTAATATCTGCTTGTCTAATGCCATGCTTGCAAACTGCCAGAGTAACAGCCAGAATGCAATGGTCCAGAGTTTTATTTTATTTTTCTTCCTAGTCTGCGTTGTAGTAGAAATCATCATTTGGTAATGCTCCACCGACTGCTGCCGGATTCTGTTCAAATAAAATTCCAAGATAGCTGCTTAATTTTGCTTTCATATCATTTCCGGCAATAAATGTAATGTTACATTCCGGAATTGCCTTCTCTGCTACGTGCTGCAACAATATCGTAGTTTCCGACAAGGACTGCCGCATCTGCCACATTGTCATTTACATAGTTTACAGAAGCCTCATACTGCTGCAAAAATGTCTCAACTGCGTCCGGATGCGCTTCAATAAAATCATTTCTTGCGATCACAACTCCGGTAATTAAGGCTGCCTTTGTATCTCCATCGCCGGAAGCCTTCTCCCACTCTTCGGTAAGGTCAAGTGCCACACGGATATTTTCATTCTGTGTCATTGCCACAGTCACAAATGGCTGTGGAAGCATTGCCACTGCATCCTCATTTGCTGCGAGTGCTGCCACACATTCAGAATGCTCGGATTTGTATTCGATTGTGACATCTTTTTCCGGGTCAATGCCATTTGCAGTCAGCATATAGTTTAATGCGTATTCCGGTGTTGCACCCTTTCCGCTGGCATAGATGGTTTTTCCTTTTAAATCAGCAACACTCTGTACACTGTCGCCATTTTCCACAATATATAATACACCTAACGTATTGACTGCCAAAACGCTGACATCCACACCCTCTTTGTTGTACAAAACAGATGCAAGGTTTGCCGGAACTGCTGCAATGTCCACATTTCCCTGCACAATCTGCGGTGTGATCTCATCCGGTGATGCTGCAATGGTAAAATTGTAATGATTTGCTCCGGTATCTCCGTTGTCGGAATCATCCATCAGCTTCACCATTCCCATAGCTGTCGGTCCTTTTAAGGCGGCTACATTCACATCTGTCAATTCGCCTGCTGCTTCAGTTTCTGTACTTGCTGCTTCCTCTGTTGATTCTGTGACTGCTTCGCTGGTCTCGGTCTGCGGAGTGGTTGTATTCTCTTCCACTTTGTTTCCGCCACATGCTGCCAGCATCACACAGGACATCATAAGAGCCAGTGCTGATACAAGTTTTTTCTTCATAATATAAATTCTCCTTCTGGTCTAAATATAAATATCTCAGGTCAGTTTCTTCTTTCCCTGTCAGACCGAATTTAGTATAAACGAATTTATATAGAATCTCAAGTATCTTTTTTCGTACATGTTAATTTTTTAACAACCTTTTTCATATAATGCTGCCACATTCTTATTCTTCCACGGATTCTGTGACTCCGAGAAAGATTGGCATTTGTGTTTCTGTGTCAATGATGGCATAGACAAATGGGCGGTCCAGATGCACCGTTTTTATTTCAGGTTCATATAAGGACATCGTTTCCACCATTCCGACAACCGTTGAGGCACCCGCTTTTGTTCCCTGCTCATCAACTTCGATATAGGTTTTGTGCAGTACCATGTTGATATAGATATTTCCATTATCACTGGTTCCAATTCCTCGAAAATCTGCCTTGTTCCTCATCAAATGCATCTGTCATTCCCATGTTCTGCAAGGTATCTTTTAATTCTATTGAATATTCGGACTTGAATTTTGGGATTGCTGCATCCACTTCATAATCCGTGCTGGCATTTTCAACAAGACCGATCAGTTTTTCTGCTGACAAATGACTGATATAATCCTCTATGCTTATCCCTTCTTTTGGAAGCAATGCCATAAAACTGTATCCATCTTCATATGGTCTGATAAAACCGGTCGTACTGTCATCTTCCAGATAATATGCTTCTGTGGAATACATCATATCCACCGTCTGCTGTGTTCCATTTTCAGAAGTAAATGTGCCTGACTCTACATCCTCCTTTTTCATACGGAGACTGCCACTTTGCATCAAAAGCAATGGCATTGATCAAATACATTACCGAATTTCTTCGATTTTTCTAATATCTCCGGGATCATTTTTCTGTTTTTGCGAAACCCAGGTATTGATATCTTTTAATGTATGTTCATCAAAAGGTGCCTGATATATTTCCGCATCAAATAATTTACTGTTTTCTGACAGAAATCATCCTCCACATGTAAGGTGTCTGCATCTTTCAGCCAGATTGAATTTGCAATGTTTAGATGCGTATTCTCTGTATCCGGCCAGTTTTTTCATATACGAAGAAAGTTCTCTGCCCTGCTGCCCTACCGGTGTTCCATCCGACAGAACCTGCTCCATCTGTGACAGCGTATTGCCTTTGCACCATTTTCTGTCATGGTAAGCGCTGCTAATATGACAAGGGAGATATCATCTCATTTTTTTCCATCCTCATATGTCTGCTGCAGCAGATTCAGGGCAAACTGACAGTAGCGGTATCGGTAACCGAAGGACGTTTCGCGCTACCATCTTCTTTTCTGTCGTATCAGCCTCTGCCTGCTGATCCTCATTTCCTCGTATGATTGGCATTTTGTTCACTGTCCTCCGACTGTTGCGGCGTCAACCGCTTCGTCGTATCAGATAATCCACTGCCACACCCGAATAATCCTAACGCCATACATCCGATCAAAATTGTAACCAGTTTTCGTTTCATATGCTTTGTCCTCCTTTTTTTTCGATGGTTATGTAAATATGTTCTTCTACTGCTGTTATCTTTCTATAAGGAAAGACGCTGATTTTTACAGTTGGTTACAAAAACTAAAATTATTTGTTACTTCTCACTCCCTGAATCACTTTCTTCAGCAACAAAACAGCAACTGTTTTACTACTGACTAAACAGTAACGATTACTCTCAAAATTTTCAAAACTCATTCATAAACTTCTTGCTTCTTATATACGCTCTATGTTACAATGACTAAAAGCATATTTTACAAAATTTTCATGACATTGTCATCTATATTCTAACGGCGACAGATTAACCCAAAATAGTCTGCGTACTTCATTCGTATCTATGCTTTTCGTTACCCATCAACAATTGAAAAGCAGGAGACGAAATGAACTTGGAATCACAAACAGTTGTTATTCTCCTGCAATCAGAGAACAGTTAAAAAAACTGTCCTCCGTCAATTTCAGGAGGAAACAATTTATGGCAAAATGCAAAAGAAACCGTAACAGAGCAAAAAGAAACTTTACAGTCAAAACACCGACGGCAAACCGGAATTATAAAGACACCGTTTTTCGGATGTTGTTTTCTGACCGGAAGAATCTGCTCTCACTTTACAATGCAGTCAATCAGAGTAATTATAAAAACCCGGAAGAGTTGGAGATTGTTACACTCGAGAATGCTATTTATATGGGGAATAAAAAACGATCTGGCATTTATCATGGATACCAATCTATATCTTTATGAACATCAGTCGACTTATAATCCTAATATGCCACTTCGAGATTTATTTTATATTTGCAGTGAATACCAGAAACTCGTGGATAAAAATCACTGTTCTCTTCCACCTTACAGAAAATTCCTGCCCCACAATTTTATCGAATTCTATAATGGTTCAACGGTAATTGCTGACTGCACAGAACTTCGGCTTTCCTCGGCATTTGAATGTCTGACAGGGGAACCAAAACTTGAGTTGGTTGTTACGGTTTTCAATGTCAATGAAGGACACAATGCAGAGTTGATGCAGCATTGCAGTATGTTGAAAAGAATATGCACAGTATGTTGCCAAAGTGCGTCACTACGCAACAGACATGCCCTTGAACAGGGTAAAACGTGCTGTGGACGAATGCATCCGGGAAGGGATTCTGGCGGAATTTCTTACCCGAAACCGAAATGAGGTTATCAGTATGAGTATTTTTGAGTATGATAAAGAATTGGAAGAAAAAAAATTACGAAAAGCAGAGTTTGAGGCAGGACGCGAAGCCGGACATGAAGCCGGATTTGCAGATGAAAAATCACGCTGCTCTTGAAAATTGCCAGTCGAATGCTGCAATCCTGACAAATTTTCCTTAGACGAAATCGCCAATTTCTCTGGTTTGTCTATCGCTGAAGTAAAGAAAACTGTGCACCGATAAACAATAAATTTGAACGCTTTCCCTGCCCCAAAACCTTATTTAATCCAGCGGCACTGCATACAGATAGGAAATCCCTCTTCATCCCGCAGCTGTAATAATTTTTTCTTCTGGCAGACGATTGAAAATCCATAAATACGCAGTCCATCCTGCTTTACACTCTCGATCATCATATCGTAAGGAATTTCCTGATACCCATTTAAAATCTTCACAATCTCCGGATGATCGCGCAGATAGCTCAAAAGACTGATAAAATGCGTCTCCATTTTTCTCTGTATCCTCTGATATATGCCAGCTGTCTGTATCCGCACGATTATCAAGCTGGCATAGATACGGATATGTCTCTCTGTCCCAGTCCAGACAGCTTCCACTTGGATTAATCAACATACCAAGGTGTCCCGAATTGCACATATAGCCTTCTTCATCCGATGTATAAACTGCACACCACAGCTGTGCGTCCATCTCCCTGTTTTTCGCCCAGTTATAAAAATCTGCATAACCAGTCAGTTTTTCCAGGGACGCATATGCAATGTAATACGCATTATCATCCAGTTTCTCAATAGACGCATATGCTTCCTCCTCACTTCCTGCCGGTCCCCAGAATTGTCTGGTATCTTCGTCGAAAAAATGTATTCTAGAGTATTCTTCCACCTCTTCCGGCACCATAAACGTATTCCCATAAGGCATTTTGAACTCATCTGTATTATAAAGCGTCAGCTTCCCACGCTTTAGCCTGCCGTTGACGGTTGTAAATTTCCCATCATATGAAATTCCCTGCGGAATAGAAATATTGTATGTTCCATAACCCTCTGCCACCGCATTGACTGTGTTCCTGTAACTGCTCGGCCAGAACAGTTCGGAATATACAGAAAGGTCAAAGGCTCATCCGTGTTGTAGTAATATCACTGCCTTCGCCTATTCCCACCACTTCATTTGGATTATAGTAAAAGCAGATACAACCTGTTGCAGGACAAAGATCACACAGAGCACAATGGCAAGCACGCCTGCCCCGACGATCGCACCCATTTTCAAAAAAAGTTCGCCGGATCGTTTTCTGTATCATTTTTTACAAAACGCTGTTCCTCTTCGGATTCTGCATCATTGCCCTGCACAAAAACCTCTTCTTTCTCCTGCCCTTGAAGTACTTCGAGTCCCGGGATTTCCTCTTTCTCATAAAGGTACTCACTGATGGCTTCCTGCTTCTCAATGGCATGTTCCACTTCATCTGTCTGTGCCTTGTCTAATTTTCCTTCCTGATATAATTTTAACAATTCACGATAAGTCATAGTTATGATCCTCCATGTAAGTCCGCAGTTCACGCTTTGCCCGATATGACAGTACCCGTACATTTTCCGGTGTCATTTTCAAAATCGCCGCAATCTCTTTCTGTGATAGTTCTCCAAAATACTGCATGAGCAGAATCTCCCGTTTCCGTTCTTCCAGTTCATTCATTGCCTGATAAAGGACTGTGTTTTCTCCTCTTTCAAAATGCCTTCCAGAACCTCCTGCGATGCGGTATTCTGTATCTGTTGCACTTCACCAAGCGGTACTTTCTCTTTTTCCCTGCGGTAATAATTAAAAAAAAGATTGCGCGCCACCAGATACAGCCATGCACGCATGTTTGTGTGGTCATCCGGCAGCGAAAGCAGTGCTTTTAAAAAAGTTTCCTGCAAAAGATCCTCCGCAAGACTGCTGTTTTTGCACAAAGAGTAGAGGTAAAGATATATTTCTTTGCGATATTTCTGATAGAGCTGCTTTAATATATCTTTTTCCATGACTCCTCCTCTCCCGTATAAAAATGACCGTCCCATTCCTGTGACTCAGCCTGCGCTTTTGGAACTTCATCTATATAACAATCCTTTTTGAAAAATGTTACACGGAAATTTTATTTTTTTACTTCCAGTCGTTTTTCCCCTTTGCGGTCAGCACAGTTCACGCAATACCATGAGCAGTTCCTCCTCGGTCAGATTCTTCGTCTGGATGGTAAACGTCACACCTTCCTTTGTAAAAATCGCGAGATAACATTCATCCTCCGCTGCAAGACGTGCGATCGTCACTTCCCTATTATTGATCACAAGTTTTAAATCATCATCCTCAAATTCCGTGATAATCCCGGATTCCATCGTGCGGACACCGATTTCAAGGCTTCTGTTTCCATCCTCACTCTCATACAGAAATGTATTATTATCATCCACTACCTGATGATCTTTATTATAATAAATACTTCTTTCAGCCGTGGTCTGATTTTTCTCTTTTTCCCCGTCCAATGGCTGTATACTGCTTTGTACATAGGCTGTATCTGTATCATGCTCCTCTGCATATGCCACAAGATTTTCCGGCAGATTTTTTGGAAAAACAGTCACTCCATAATACTGCTCTAATTCCTCTGCACTCATACGCTCTTCCTGTCCATTCCCCACATCGATCGCAATCGTTGTCAGTTCACTGACCTCGTTGATCGTGATCTGCTCATTTGGAGCTGATGCACCTGTCTCGTTCATCCCTTCTGCGACAGCTGACTTTTCCTGTCTCTGCGACAGCACTTCCTGTATCTTTGTTCTGCACCCACAGATCAAATGATACCACTGCTCCAGCCAGCAGAATACACACGCACGCTGCCATTGCGGTGAAATGCTTAAGATTTCTCTTTTTCTGTGCTGCTTTGCTCCACTGTTCCGCTTCTTTTACATAAGCCGGATCGATTTTTCCGATCACATCTATCCAGTCCGTCTTTTCATAATGCATAGCCCTCCTTTTTCAGATAGTCCAGCAATTTACCCTGACACGAAAAAGTGTTGTCTTCACCTTTGCCTCACTGCATGCACAGCGCTCTGCAATCTCTGTAATGCTATCAAAATACCAGTATCTCCGCACAAACATCACGCGGTGCTCCTTCGGGAGATTTTTGAGGAAATGATTGATACACGCCACTAATTCCTGTTCCTCTATGTAGTGCGACGGCTCTTTTTGTCCACCTGATCTGTCAGTTCATCAAAATAAACTCCACTTCCCCTTTTCCTCTTTTTTTGCCGTATGCAGTTTCCGGTATCGATCCAGCCTTAAATTTCTTGTGATCGCACCTAAAAACGCAGATAAAATTGCCGGTCTCTCGTCCGGCATAGCATTCCATGCTCTCATCCAGGTGTCATTGACACATTCTTCACAATCTTCTTTATTCAAAAGAATATTTTTCGCAATCCTGCCACAATAACTGCCGTATTTCTCTGCCGTGTGTCTGATTGCACCCTGATCTCTATTCAATATAATTCAATAATCTTTTCATCTTCCATTGCACGTATCCTCATGTTCTCCCGCTGCTTTTACACTGGTCTATTCTATTTTCTCATATTTCCCTTTATCAGGAAAGACGCAAATACATTGAATTGGTTACAGGATTTTTTGAAATTCAAAAATCCGCACCTTATTTTAAGGCTGCGGACTTTTTTATCTCTGCTTCTTCAATTTTTCTAATATAGTTAAAACATCAGGCTGCGTTGGTGTAAATTTTATGCCACGTTTTAACATTCCCATAACTTTTCTTGCTTTCTGAGCAATTTCATTTACTGTGTGCTCACTGGTCAGCATCAGATGATTGCCAGCGATCGTATATTCCCGTTCTATGTATTCTTCTGTTATCGGGAACATATCTGTATCAGAAATGCGCTTTCCCGGCTATCGTCCAGCTTAACGATATGTACAATATCACAAGGCTTTCCAGCTTTTGCTTTCTTCTCCATTATACTCTTATATTTATCAATACGACTGGACAATGGTATCATCCAATATATCCCCTGTGCTTGCATCTTCAAAACAGTAATAATGCGGTCTGTTTCCGGCTTTATTGCCTTTCAGATACGGATCAGACATTTCTTCAAAAAATTGATCCTTTATAATATAAAAACCCGTTTTTTTCATACCTATTTCTATCTCCATTATAGAAAAAGCCCTCCGCCTTACGGCGAAGGGCTAAACTTTCAACCCAACCTTTTCTATACCGCATATTGGTCAGCGGTAAACTTTCAACCCGACCATTTCTATACCACATATCGGTCAGTGGTAAACTTTCTTTGTACTTACATTCTAGCAAGTACAAACCGGAAAGTCAATAGAACTTTCCCTTATAATTTTATGCCGTAAAAAATACATTTATACCTATTTTTAAATACACTAACCAAATCTCAAGCTGTCTCCATGATTCAAAATCGGTGCACTATACAAAAACAACACATCCTGATATTCCGTGTCTCCTAAAAGCTCCAGCGCATGCGAAGCTGAGACATACCGGAGGTCAACCAGCGTTACTTTCTCATAATACTCCGCTAAAAGCGGTGCGATACTGCTGCCAAAAGAATCCCTAAACAGCAACAGCTTCTTTCCATTATGGCACTCCGGATTCTGAATGGTCAGAAGCGCTCTTGCACCCCACAGGTAAAAATCATAATCATCCATCCCACCGATTTTTTTCCGGTGCATAGACACTACGTACTGTTTTCTTTCATAATCATAGACCTGCATCCGCTCTATGGACGGATCTGTCCGGTAAATCATCTTATCCGGTGTTGTTTTTTCAATGCAGAGGCTGCCCCGTAAGCTCCGACAAAATTCTCCGTGGCAATCTGCCAGCCGTCAGATATTGTATTGGTCTGCTGTCCCATAGACTGCACAAGTGTATCTACTACGCCTGTAATTTTTTCCTGTTTCCAGTGCAGATCCGTGCGGTAATAATCTTCCAGATGCAGTTTATCATATAAATTAATTTTCTGTACCGAAGGAATCTCCGCCTGTATCATCTCATCCAGCCTTTCATAATCCAGTGTTGGATACTGTTTATCTGCCAGATAATAATTTTTGTCCGGGATGACTGCGACATAACAATCTGCGTTCTGAAATTGTTCTGCGCAGAGCTTCTCTGGAATCTGCCACTCTGCCCACATTCTTTTCATTTAATTCTGCCTCCAGATGATAAATGCCATCCTCCACCTTAAAATAGCCATTGGTATCCGCTTTTCCCAAAAGTGCCGTCTCCGTCTCCGCTTTCACTGTGCGCAATCCGTCCCGCACCGGAAACTGCTCGGAAAAATACGTTTCCAACTGCTCCATATACGTTCCATCCCAAAAAGCAGCCACTGTAAATGCCGGTTTCTTCGCAAGTTTCCGTCTCTCCGTCTTAGAAACCGCCTGATCCGGCAGCAGAAACGCCGCCACCGGGACACAGACAAGTGAGAGCAGAAAAACAACTGCTGCTATTTTTTTCTTCCAATCCATGCTTCTGCCCTCCTCATTAACGATCCGGTGTCAGATGAATGTGGTTTCCCACTCACTCTCCCTAAAACCGGAAATATAAAAACGGATGTACCGAACTTCCCAACAAAAATGCCGTAGCAAGCACCAGCTCCTGTCAGTATATAACAGCTCTGTAACAGCCATCCTGACTTTTTCCACATGTTTGTATTTTTTAATCTCTGAACCCACATTGCAGGAAACGGTGTCGCACCGGCGCATGCGATGAGCTAAAAGTATCAGACAGCTCTTTATCTCATAAGCAGCCATCGGTGTCATTACATTTCCGTAACATCCGGATAATCTAAAAACTGTTCTTTTATCTCACGGACACCCTCCACGCGGAAAATGACAAAACTAAAAAGGACGACCAGAAGAACATAACCATGTTCTATGCTGTTTCTGGCACAGATCAGAAACATATTTTTCCTGTTCACCACCATTACTGTCATTATTTGCGGATACGTCTGCTATTTTAAAGGATCTTTCTTTCCATTTTTTTCCGATTAATTTCTCTGCACTTAAGAATACGCCAAAATACAATCCCCACAGCGCAAAATTCCATCCTGCACCGTGCCACAGCCCACTGAGCAGCCAGACAACGAACATATTAAAAGCACCATCGCAGAACGCTCACCCGGTTGCCGCCCAGTGGGATATAAAGGTAATCGCGGAACCAACCGCCCAGCGTCATGTGCCATCTGCGCCAGAACTCCGAGATACTTTTTGAGATAAAAGGATACCTGAAATTCTCTGGGAACGTAAAACCTAATATTTTTCCGAGTCCGATCGCCATATCACTGTAACCGGAGAAATCATAGTAAAGCTGTAACATAAACGCGAGGGCAAGCACCCAGTAACCCAGTGTGCCCGATCCCTGCGCCTTCCGCACGAATTCTGCTGTCACGACCGATTCCGTCTTTTGCTGCTGTTTCTGATATATTTTGCAGCGTCTGGACAAACGTTGCAAGGGGAATCTGCGATCAAAACCTTTTTACAAAGACCACAGACAAACCTTGCCGCACCGTCCCCGGTGTTTTCCCATGTGATCTCCCGGTGTTTTAATTCCGCCTGCACGGATTGAAAGCGGACGATCGGTCCGGCGATCAACTGTGGAAACATCGTCACATATGCCGCAAAATCAACAAAATTGTGTTCTGCCGCAACCTCTCCCCGGTAAACATCCACATAATAACTGATGATCTGAAACGTGTAAAAACTGATGCCGACCGGAAGTGCGATCTGCACCATCGGAACATGTGTACCGAGAATCCTATTTACACTGTCTGCCAGAAAATCCATATATTTAAAAAATACCAGCAATCCCAATGTCATTGCCGTAAAAATCCCGACCACACGCTCTGTCATGTCCACCCTTGTATTTTCCGGATCTGTCTGCAGGATCAGCAGCACTGACACACTTCTTCTGCCTCTGATATTCGATGCATCTTCCACCCATATAGCCGACTGCAACAGAAAAAAAAAGGAGCAGCACACTGTATTTTTGGCTCCCCCACAAATAAAAAACGAAGCTTGCCAGAAACAGTATCAGATTTTTTTTCACTTTTGCCGGTGCCAGATAATAGATCACTAATACCGCCGGTAAAAAATAGTATAAAAACGTAATACTTGAAAAAAGCAAGCTTCGCACCACCTTCTGTATTTATTTTTTTAACGCTAAAAACGCTTCTTTTTGCTGCATCTGCAACATCTTTGTCTGCCATGATGAATAAAATCACGTCGCCAACGTTTTCCACAACAACGCTCTCTGCTTCAACACATATCCACTTTGCCGGATCGGCATTTTCCTCTAAAAGCTTCTTGGCAGCTTCGATATCCTGATCTTCACTTACCCGGAGCAATACACTGGTAAGCAATCGAGGACATCATCGGCGCAGAGTACACGGAATCCGTATAATCAATCTCTGTCGTTCTAAAATATATTCTTCTTCTGCTTCGGTAATCTCCACGTTTTCAAAATCATCTGTGTAGCTGAAGTAATCGTCATCTGTTTTTGCTGTTTTATAAATCTCATCCAGAATGTCTGCACAGCTTCCCTCCAGATTTGCCGATGTATCCAGTTCACCCTCTGTTGCCTCTGCAGTGATATTTCCATCATCTGCAACCGAATCTCCGGTTTTATTTCCACACGCAGCAATGGAAAGTGTCATTGCCGCCAGCAGAATCCATGCTATTTTTCTCTTCATATTCCCTCTCATTCCGGCGTGCGCAGACGCCCAAAAATTCATTTTCACAATCCATTGTGATGTGAGCAACATTATACTATAGATTGTTCCCTTTTCCTAATGAATTTTTTTCTTAATATCCAAGGAAATTTCTGGATACTTTATGATTTTGCAGTCAGAACCGATACAAACTGAAATCTCTGGTCCATCCAGTTTCCGATCATTCCGATCACTTTTCCCATGGTAAATGCTGCCAGCACTGTTCCAATGCCAAGTCCATCTAAATGTCCCAAAAAGCAGCCGGTAAGAACTGCTGTCACACAGGCAGATAACATCATAACCTATTTTGACTCTGGAATAACGCACTCCTGTGATCTGTGATAATTCTCTCGGAAACAAGTCCGTCGGAATGATCGGCAGTCCACAGCGGTTGGAAAACGCAATGCCAATGCACAGCAGCAGATAACTGATGACAAAAATACAATACGCAAAATCCAAGAGATTTTGGCAGAATATCAATCCACGCTTCATGCAAATCCAAAAGCTCGCTGAATGCAAATCCGACCACAAAGCTGAACAGATATGCCGGAACAAATTTTTTGCGCATGATCATCAGACTTAAGATCAGTGCTGCCTGAAAATATACGTCCATGTACCCAGTGAAATGACCGGCGCCACCTCTGAAAATGCAAATGGTACACTGGAGATTGCGGAAATTCCCGCACCGGAATATAACATTAATACCACACCAAAACTGTTGATCATCACCGTGATAAAAAAGCGCCAGCTCTCCACGGAAAACCGTTCGTTTTTTCCCATTTTCCTCTTCCACTGGTGCTTCTCTTACAAATTGCTGTTCTGTCTCTTCTTTTGTATTCCCACTCATTTTCTATGAATCCCTTTCCATGACTTTCTGGTGCCTCTTACATGCCATCATATATCTATGTCTTTTTACCACCACGAATCAATTTACTCCTATTTCTTATAAATAACAAGTAAATTTTATTTTGGAATCCATAGTTTTTTGTCTATAGGAAAATCGTAAAGCGCATGCCATCTTCCACAGGCTCAAATACATAGCGGAATCCCTCTTTTTTTCAGCAGTTCCCGCACCACATAGAGTCCCAGCCCATTGCCCCGGAAGCTGCCCGCGTGTCGTCCACACGGTAAAACGGCTCATAAATATAAAGCTAACTGCTCCTCTGTCAACGGTGTACAGCTGTTTTCGATCCAGATTTTGTCTGTGTCTGCGTCAATTGTGATCTGCCCGCCCTGCTCTGTGTACTGTACCGCATTGCCGATCAGGTTCGACCACACTTTCTGAAATGTATTCCGGCTCATAAACAGCATGCAGTCTTCCGGGATACTGTCTGACACCTCTAACTTTTTGTCAGCGATCTGCATCGTATATCCTGCAG
>VOFC01006114.1_pt1 | contig 19116 bp, 37 predicted proteins | sample 5384161 | NCBI WGS metagenome assembly VOFC01 (sample SAMN12384722, study PRJNA508395) | human gut metagenome | isolation source: healthy gut B | host: Homo sapiens
CACCGAGGATTACATCTCGGGCCGCTTCGGCTAAGGAGGTACGACAAATGGGTACGAGTGTACGAAAATGTACGATGCGGAATTGCTGCAGCGACACGATGCTGGCCCGGATGGGCCATGCCGGCGGGCGGTGCCATCGAAGCGCCATGACCGCCCTGCGCACCGGTGATGTTGAGCTGGCGCGCAGCGTCATTGCCCGGGACAGCGAAATCGACTCGGCCGAGCATGAGATCGAGCACCGCTGCTTAACGCTGTTCCTGCGCCAGCAGCCGGTCGCGGGCGATCTGCGCAAGGTGTCAACGGCGCTCAAGATGGTCACCGACATTGAGCGCATCGCCGACCAGGCCAGCGACATTGCCGAGATAACGCTCCATCTCCACCCGGACGGCGCGCACCGTCGGCGTGCTGGACGACCTTTACGCTATGGGCGATATTGCGCTGCACATGGTCAAGGACGCCATCGCGGCCTATGTGCAGGTCGATCTGTCCACCGCAGCCCAGGTCTTGCCCGCGACGACGAGTGTGACGCGATGTTCAGCCGTATTTCCACAGGAAATTGCCGCCTACATCGCCGCCCACCCCAGTGATGCCGAGACGGCGCTGGACTTATTTATGATCGATAAGTACCTTGAGCGCCTGGGTGACCACGCGGTCAATATCGCCGAGTGGGTCGAGTTCTTAAAGACCGGCGTTCACAAATCCCGCAAGATCGTGTAACGCGGGGCAAAGCAAGCCATTTTCTTATTATTTTCCTATACCAACAAAACGGGACCTGCCGAAAAGCGGGCCCCGTTTTGGCGTGGAGGGAGGGTTTTAGGCGGGCATGCCCGGCCCGGAGGTCGGCGCGGCACCCTTTAACGGGCAATCGCCTTTAACGCCACGGGCCGGGCATTGCGGGTTTGAGCGTGGGGCGGTTGAGCGGAGCGAAACCGGGAGCGAACAATGTTTGCCCCCGCGGGCAAACAACCGCACGAGCGGGCCAGCTTTGCTGGCTGGCGGCGCTCGCCGTGCGCCGCCAAGCGCCCGGCCCCTACCGCGCGGCAGCCCCGCCCGGCTGCCCGGAGGGGTCAAGACCCCTCCCTACAAGGCACCCGTGAGCGGCAGTTCGTAGGGAGCGGTCTTGACCGCTCCGGGTGCTTTGCGGCAGCGTCAGCTTCTTGTAGGGGCCGGGCATGCCCGGCCTGGAGGTCGGCGCGGCTACCAGCTTTAACGGCAATCGCTTTAACGCCGCGGGCCGGGCATTGCGGGGTTGTGAGCGTGGGCCCACGGTTGAGCGGAGCGAAATCGGGGGAGCGAACAATGTTTGCCCCCGCGGGGCAAACAAATCGCACGAGCGGGCCAGCTTTTATTGGCTGGCGGCGCTCGCTGTGCGCCGCCAAGCGCCCGGCCCCCCGCGCGGCGGCCCCGCCCGGCTGCCCGGAGGGGTCAAGACCCCTCCCTACAAGGCACCCGTGAGCGGCAGTTCGTAGGGAGCGGTCTTGACCGCTCCGGGTGCTTTGCGGCAACGTCAGCTTCCCTATAGGGGCAGCGCGGTAAAAAGCAGCCGTCCCTTTCCGGAACGGCTGCTTGCTATCATTTCGCCCCTTTCCCCGCGAACACAACGTAAATCGTTTTGAACAAAAATCTTTACGTCGCCCCAGAGGGACCAGTTGTCGATGTAGGCTACGTCGAGCTTGACGACCTCCCTCAAAATCCTCGATGTTGCTGCGGCCGCTGACCTGCCACAGGCCGGTGATGCCCGGCTTCATCGACAGGCGGCGCTTGTGGTGGCTCGTACTGCTTGTACTCGTCCACCGTCGGCGGGCGGGTGCCCACAAGGCTCATATCGCCCCGCAGCACGTCAAAAAAACTGCGGCAGCTCGTCAATGCTGGTGCGGCGGATGAATTTACCCACCTTGGTCACGCGGGGTCATCCTCCATTTTTGAACATCAGGCCGTTCATTTCGTTCTTGGCCATCAGCTCCCTTCTTGCGGGCCTCGGCGTCCACGTACATGCTGCGCAGCTTGTGGATGTAAAAATACCGCCCGTTGCGGCCCACACGCTTTTGTTTGAAAAACAGCGGGCCGGGGGCTTTCGAGCTTGAGCGGGATGGCGACCACCGCGATGATCGGGATGCTGATGATACAGCCGATGACAGCGCCCACCACGTCCATGCAGCGCTTGGCGATCTGGTCGCGCAGCTGCAATTCAACGGTGCCCATCGTGACGATGTTGCCCCCGGCGCAGCGCCCCAGGGACCGGCTCAGCCGCGCGGCGCTCGTCTCGTCGCAGCAGGCTTCCTCAATGCGGTCCAGCAGCGGCAGACGGAAGTGCACGGTCAGGCCCATGCTCTCCATCTCGTCCAGATGGGGGATGAAGCTCTCGCCGCTGTCCATCGGCACATCGACATAGACCTCGTCGAGCGCCTCGCGCCGGATCCAGTCCATGAAGTCGTCGAACGTCGCCTTGACCTCGACGCCGCAGACTTTGGTGGAGATCGCGGCGGGCGTGGCCTCCAGCAGCGAGACGCCCACGACCCGGCGGGACCAGTCCTTTCGGATCTCGGGGATCAGCCGCTCGGCCCGGTCCGACGTTGTGACGACGCCGACGAGCGTCTCCATGCCCCAGCTGCGCTGGAACCGGATGAGCAGCCGCTTTAAAATCGCATGGGAGAACGGCAGCAGCACCGCGTTGACCGCGGGCACTGTGACCGCAAAATAACGGGAGTCCAGCATCGTGGCCTTGGCCAGCAGCATGCAGCCTGCATAAACAAGGCCGAACGCGATGTTGAACCGGAGGAAAGGCTGATTTCCTCGTTTTCAGACCGTGTTACGATGTTTTTGTCCTGGTCAAAGAAGAAGAAGGTGACGACGAACGCCACAAACAGCAGGCACAAAGTCTGGAGCCAATCGGTGCTGGTGTAGGGGATCAGCACGCCGAACAGCCCGTCGGTGATGAGCCACGCCAGCAGAACGCTGACGGCCATCGTGAGCAGGTCGGCGAAAAATACATAAGCGTATTGCAGCTTTTCGCGTTTACTTGTCCTGAAGAAGGAAAAGTCCTCTAATAGTTATCTTCTTATTTTACCATAGACAGAGGATATTTTCAACAGAATCCGCAATATCATAACAATTACACAATTTATAAGGGCGCAGTAGGGGAGGGCTTCATCCCTCCCGGGAGGTTTCCGCCGCCGCGCACGGCACGGAGCGGTCAAGACCGCCCCTACAAAACCGCTCGTTATCGTGGCATCGTAGGGAGGGGTCTTGTCCCCCCCTCCGCAGAGGTTTCCGCCGCCGCGAGTCCTCCCCCGGGAGGGATAAATCCTCCCCCTATAACTAAAAAAAATATACCGTTACTCCGATTCGTTCTCCCGTCCGACGATCTCGGCCTTTAAGACGTCCTGTATCTCCACCAGACATTCCAGCAGCAGGGGTTGAACTTGCCGCAGTCGCCGTGCAAAATCATCTGTACAGCGGTGTCGGGTGAGTAGGCGGCCTTGTACACGCGCTTTGCTCACCAGCGCGTCGTACACGTCGGCCATCGAGACGACCTGCGCCGAAATCGGGATGCGGTCCCCGGACAGGCCGTCAGGGTAGCCGCGCCGTCCCAGCGCTCGTGGTGCCAGCGGCAGATGTCGTGGGCGGTCTTGACAAGCGCTTGTTTTTATAGCGGCCCAGATGGTCCAGCATGTTCGCACCCACAACGGTGTGCGTTTTCATGAGATCGAACTCCTCCGGGGTAAGCCGCCCGGGCTTGTTCAGGATCTTATCGTCTATCGCAACCTTTCCGATGTCGTGCAGCGCCGACGCCATGACGATCAGCTCCTGCGTTTCGGGCGGCAGGGCATATTTGTCGGTTTTCTGCGTCAGCCGCTCCAGCAGGCGCTGGGTCAGCGTGCCGATGTGCAGCACATGCTGGCCTCTCGCCGTTGCGGAACTCGACCGCCTCGCTCAGGATCGAGATCAGCATCTGGGTGTTCTTCTCTTTCTCCGCGGGTCTGGCTCGTCACCAGCGAGATGAGCCGCCGCTGCTTGGCGTAGAGCTTGATGGTGTTAAAGACGCGCCGGTAGACGACGCCCGCATCGAACGGGCGGCTGACATAGTCCGAGACGCCCAGCTCGTAGGCGTGGCGCACAACGGTGTCGGCGTCCTCGCTCGAGATCATGATGACGGGGATGTCCTCGATCCAGTGGCTGCGGTTCATCTCGCTCAGCACCGCAAAGCCGTCCATGACCGGCATGACGATGTCCAGCAGTACCAGCGAAATGTCGGTGCCGTACTGCTCCAGCATGGCCAGGCATTCTTTGCCGTTCGTCGCCTCCAGAATGTTGTAGTCGCTGCCCAGGATCTCCGCCAGAATAGCGCGGTTCATCTCCGAGTCATCCACAATTAAAATGCTTTGGCGGGAATGGCTTTCGCGCCCCGGCAGCGCTCAAAGCGCCGTCCCGGGCGTTGTCCTCGGTCACGACCGTGTTTTTGTGGTTCTTGGCCTGGTACATCAGCTTGTCGGCGCGGGAGACCGCCTGCTCCACGGTCTCGCCGGGCTGGGTTATCACGCCGCCGATGCTGGCGGGCAGCTGCAGACGGAATACCCCCGGCACGCTGGCGGCGTGCAGCTGCTCCCGGATGCGGTCCAGCTTTGGCCAGGAACGCCGCGCGCTCAATGCCCGGCAGTACCAGCAGAAATTCGTCGCCGCCGTAGCGGGATGAGCACGTCCGATTTGCGGATGCAGGCGCGCACCACGTCAACGCAGGTGCGCAGCGCCATGTCGCCGGCCTGATGGCCGTTGGTGTCGTTGATCAATTTAAAGTCGTCCAGGTCCAGCACGGCCACACCGGCGGGGTCGGTCTTGTCCTTGAGCACATCCTCAAAGTAACGGCGGTTGTAGCCGCCGGTCAGGGCATCGTGGTAGAGCTTGAAGTGGTAGCCGCCACGCTGTCTATCAGGCGGTTGCTGTTTTCGGGGTCAATGAGGGTCTCGCCGTCCAGCTTCTGGACCAGCTCCATGACACAGGAACGCCGTCGACCTCGCGGTAGACGGCGGTGACCTGAAAGACCTCGCTGCCCATGTATTCCAGCTTGGTGCGCTGGCGGTGATCCTCCAGCACCTGCCGGGAGATGCAGTTCCGGCGGGGGTGTTTTTGCCAATAGTCTGTAGCAGCTGCAAAAGCTGTTGACGGACTCCTCGCCGCCGACCTGCGCAGCATCCAGCAGCCGCACCACAGTAAAGATGGTGCGGTATTGGGCCATTTCCGTTTCGACCTGTTCTCTGGTCATAGTGCTTCCGCCTTTGTGTGGAATGGGTAGATAAAAACTGTGTTACATATAAAAAACATTATAGCATTGCGGGCGTTTTTTGTCAATGTGGCAAGGGGGACCCCATGACCGCCCGGCAACGGATTGCCGTAGGGGGCGGCCCCTGTCCTCGCTGCCCGCCCCGCTATACATACCGCAGGAGTGTACATGCCGTATGCGTCGGATCGGATTCTACTTATTTATAATGGCCGTCTTTCTGCTTGCGCCGCTGCTTTTGCACTGCCGCAAAAGGCTGTCCCGGCCCCTGCGGCCGCCGACCCCCACCCCAAACTGCCGTCGCCCGGGCCGCCGCGCCCTACCGCGCTGTGTGGGTCAGCTATCTGGAATGGGGAGCAGGTCGATTTCTCGTCGGCGGAGGCGTTCACGCAGGCAATCGGCACAATGCTGGACAATATACAGTCGATTGGCGCAACCGTCGTGCTGGCGCAGGTGCGGCCCTTCGGTGATGCGCTCTACCCAAGCGACTACTTTCCGTTCAGCCACCTCTGCACGCGGCACGCAGGGGCAGGACCCCGGGTTTGACCCGCTGGCACTGCTGGTGGACGCCGCCCACGCGCGGGACTTACAGCTGGAAGCCTGGGTCAACCCCACCGCATCCAGGCGGGGCTGACCCCGGCTCTGTGCGGTGCAATTGGCGGCTGCACCCGACCCGGTACACCGCGGTATCTCGACCCGCCACTGGTCCGGCAGTACATTGCCGACGGGGGTGTGGAGCCGGCGTACGCCCACGACAGCCGCCACAACGGCGAACTGTTCGCCCGCGAGACCGCCCGCGTGCTGGCGGCCAACGGCATCACGGCCTATATGTACCCCCGCCTTGAGCCGACCCCCGCCCTTTCGTGGGCGGTGCGGTATCTCGGCTGCGGCGCGGGCGTCTGCGTGACCGCCAGCCATAACCCCGCCAAGTACAACGGCTACAAGGTCTACGGCGCGGACGGCTGCCAAATTACCTTGGAGGCTGCCGAGAAAATTCTGGCAGCTATCGAAAAAATTGATTGCTTTGACGATGTCCGGCTGGCAGATTTTGACGCTGCCGCCGCCGCGGGGAAAATCGTTGGCATTGACGATGCCTGTCTGGACGACTTTGTGCAGGCTGTCTACGACCAGCGCGTCGGCGACGGCGCGGGCATTGACGCGCTCAAGCTCGTCTACACTCCGCTGAACGGCACAGGTCTGGAATGTGTTTCCAAACTGCTGAAAAAGCTCGGCGTGACCCATGTGACCGTTGTGCCCGAGCAGGAAAAGCCAGACGGTGACTTCCCGACCTGCCCTTACCCGAACCCGGAAATCCGCGAAGCTATGCAAAAAGGCTTGGAGCTGTGCGACAAAGTTCACCCCGATTTGCTGCTGGGCACCGACCCCGACTGCGACCGCTGCGGCACCGCCGTGCCTGATGGCAAGGGCGGCTACCGGCTGATTACCGGCAATGAGATGGGCATCATTCTGCTGGATTACATCTGCCGCACCCGTCTGGCACAGGGCACGATGCCCGCCGACCCCGTGGCGGTAACGACAATCGTCTCCACCGATATGGCAGCGCCGGTGGCAAAAAAATACGGCGTCGAGCTGCGCCGCACCCTGACCGGCTTTAAGTTCATCGGCGAGCAGATCGGCAAGCTGGAGGCCGAGGGGCGTCCCGAACGCTATATCTTCGGCTTTGAGGAAAGCTACGGCTACCTGTCCGGCGGCCACGTCCGCGACAAGGACGCTGTCAACGCGACGCTGCTTGTCTGCGAGGCCGCGGCCTGGTACGCCCAGCAGGGCAAGACGCTGCTGGACGCCATCGAGGCGTTGTACAAGGAGTTCGGTTACTACCGCAACGCGCTGTGCAGCTTTACCTTTGAGGGCGAAAGCGGTATGCACGCGATGCAGCAGCTGATGCAGAACCTGCGCACCGATGCCCCCACCGCGCTGGCGGGCTATGCAGTGGAAGGCTGTGTCGATTACGATACCAACGGCACCGGGCTGCCCCGTGCCAATGTGCTGGAATACCGCCTTGCGGGCGGGCATAAGCTGATGGTGCGTCCCTCCGGCACCGAGCCGAAAATCAAGGTCTACCTGTCCGCCGTGGGTGAATCCGAGGCAGCCGCCGATGCCGTAAACGAGGCATTGTCCCAAGCTGCCGCCCGGTTGATGCAGCAACAATAATCCATTTTGTTTTCTCTATACTGTCCTGCTCCTTTTTTATTGCCCCCTTTTCGAACACCAGTACGGCAAGACCGAGATGTGGTATGTGCTGGACTGTGAACCGGGCGCGTTCCTGTATTACGGCTTTGACCATGAGATCAGCCGGGAAGAACTGGAAGAGCGCATCCGGAACAATACCCTGACCGAGGTGCTGAACGCCGTGCCGGTGAAAAAAGGCGATTGCTTCTTTATCCCGTCCGGCACGCTGCACGCTATCTGCAACAGCGAGCACCGGCTGAACGCTGCGCTGGATGCCTGCATTGCCGGTGTCAGGGATGCGGAACGGCTGTACTATAAGGTCGAGGTCACCGGCACCGACGGCGCAAAAACTCACCGCCGCGGCCATGCAGGTGCCCTACTGCATCCAGCTGCAGAACGGCAGCTTTGAAACGCCGGATATTGCCGGGCTGAAGGCGTATCACGACAAAGACAACCATACGCCCGCATCCCGGCTGTATTATTCCCCGGACGGTGAGACCGGCACCTTCTTTACCCAGTACCCGTCGGGGGAAGGGGGCATCGTCTGGCAGACCACCGGCGTGGCCAGGCACTGAAAACCGGAAGCGCCGGCCTGTACATTGAGCTGGCGGACGGCTCCAACCGCAGCTATAACGGAACGCGGAACTACCCCGAGGCCAGCTACAGCATCGACGGCGCTTACGACGGCCGGCAGTTTGCCGAGCTGAACTGCGAGGCCTACGGCGCACTGTATCAGGATGTGCTGACCGCGCCCGGCACCACGCTGCACTGGTCGCTGGCCCACCGCGCCCGCGGCAGGGGTATGCAGGACTCGATGGCGCTGCTCATCGCGCCGGTGGATGTGGCGGCGCAGATCACCGACATTCTGGCGGGCGCTTCCAGCGAGGACGACAACAGGGGACTTCTGGTGCGCGCGGCGCTGGACCGGACCGTGCAATACAACGGCGAGGAGGTCCCCATCCGCAGCTTCATGGTCGGCGGTGAGATCACCGACGGCAGCGATCAGTGGGGCGTCCACAGCGGCGACTACACGGTCCGGGCAGGGCAGTATGTCAGCCGGTTCTTCTTCCTGGCGCTGTCCAGCGGCAAGGGGGACCGGCGCGAGGGCAACCTGCTGGATAAGGTCTGGTTCAGCACCGAGCCTGCGCCGCCCGTGGCCGGGCACGCCAACCTGATGCTGCGCAAGACGCTGGCGGGCAGCCTGACCGCCGACGAGCTGACCGCCGTGCGCGCGGGGCTGACCTTCACCGTGACCCGCTCCGACGGCACGGCTGTGGCCGTCATAAGCGGCGCGGATATGACCGTCGGCACCGACCCGGCCCAGTGCAGCTATACAATACAGGATCTGCCTGTGGCGTCGGAGAGCGGCACACCCTACACCTACACCGTGACCGAGACCGCCCACGCCGCCCCGGCGGCGGTGCTCTATTTGGCGAGCCGCGCCGCCGTCAACGGGCGACGCGCTGCAGCCCGCGGGCGACCCGCCGACGCTGGCCAACATAACGCTGCTGCAAAACGGCACGACCTACGCCGATTTTGAGAACACCTACGCCCGGCAGACCGGCAGCCTGCGGCTGACGAAGGCCGTGGACGACACGGCTCTGCGCGATGAGGCCGAGGCCGTGACGAACACCTTCACCGTCGGCAGCCTGCCCATCGGCAGCTATACGCTGGTCTATGACGACGGCACGGCCCGCACCGCTGCGCTGGACGCGCCCGGCACGCTGACCGTGCCGCTCAGGGGGCTGCACAGCGTAACGGTGGAGGATGTGCCCGTGGGCAGCTACACCGTGACCGAGACCGACCACCCCGACTTAGCCGGCTGGTACTGCACGACCATCGCCGCCGCGGCGGGGACGGTGGCAGGTGCCGTCCGGCGGCGTGGGGGAGGCTGTCATCACCAACACCTACGCGCCGTTCCTGCACGTCACCGTGACCAAGCGGGTCACGGGCGGCATGGGCGACACGCGCCGCAGCTTTGCGTTTGCGGCGGCCATTGACGGCGCGGCGGTCACCGCGGATACCCCTATGTGCAGCCTCTACGGCGGCGCGGCGCTGAGCGCGGACGGCTTCACGCTCCCGCATAAGGGCCGGGTCGTCATCGGGCATCTGAAGCCCGGCCAGACCGTGACCGTCACCGAGGAGACGCTGACCGACTACGAAAACGACGATGGACGACGGCAGCGGCGTCACGCTGGGCAGCAGCTATACTGCGACCCTGACCGGCGACGCGGCGGTGACCTGCGTCAACAATAAGGACGGCGTGCCGCCCACGGGTCTTGCGCAGGACGCGGCCCCGGCAGTCTGGCTGCTGGCGGCGGGCGCGGCGCTGGCCGTGGTCTGCCGCCGCCGAAGGGAGGCCGCACCGTGAACGAGACACAGCGCCGCCGTGCGCTGGCGGACGTGAAGGAGTTTTTTCTGCGCGCCGGGGCGCTGGCCGCACTGCTGCTGGTGCTGTTCGGCGTTGTGTTCGGGCTGGCGGTCCAGCCGGACGACACGATGTACCCGCACCTCAAGCCCGGCGACCTGCTGCTCTACTACCGGCTGCCGCGCAGCTTTGCAGCGGGGAGGTGGTCGTCTTTACACAGGATGACCGGCGCTGCACGGGGCGTGTTGCGGCCCGCGGCGGCGACACCGTGGAGGTGACAGAAAAACGCGCTGCTGCGCATCAACGGCAGCCTTGTGGCCGAGCCGGACATTTACGAGACGACCCCCGCTACGACAGTGACGTGACCTTACCCTGACCCTGGCCGACGGCGAGTATTTTATCCTCTGCGACGCCCGCGAGGGTGCGCCCGACAGCCGCCTGTACGGCCCGGTGACGGCAGAAAATATCGCCGGGCGGGTCATTGCGATTGTGAGGAGGAATGAGATTTAGAGACTATAGGGAGGAAGGATGCAGATACACTCGGCCCTCATCCGGCAGGCGGCGGGCCTCCGGCCACCTTCCCGCAGTGGGAAGGCACCCAGCTCCAAGCCTTCCCCGGGGAGCCGCCGCAGCGGCGGATGAGGGCCGACCTACCGGCAACCACCCACATAACCATACACCACCCCGAAAGGAGCACATACTTATGAACATCATCAAGATTTCCGCCGTTCTGACCGCTGCTTTGCTCACGGGTGCACTCTCCGCCACGGCGTTTGCGGCAGAGACCCTGACCACGACCACCGGCAGCATCACCTTCCGCGAGGCGATCGACGTGACGAACGCCGCGGGCGCGGGCGGCATCACGGGCACGATTGCCTTTGACGTCACCGCCGCCGACGAGAGCGACCTGCCCGACGACGGAGAGAAAAAACTATGTCGGCAGCGTGGATCAGCTGGACGGCAGCGACATCATCGCCACGTTTGCGGCGGATGACAGCGGCATTGCCAACAAGGAGAGTGATGTAAGCGTCGGCTTTGACACCTCGAAGTTCGAGGCCCCCGGCATCTACTACTACCACCTGACCGAGCGCGACCCCGGCATCCACGGCCTGACCGCCACGACGGCGACCTACCTGCTAAAGGTGCGCGTTGTCAACGACAATACGTCCGATCCGGACGGTGCAACGTTCAAAATTGACTACGCTACGCTGACCTCGCTCGATGACAATACCAAGAGCGACCTCATCACCAATACCTACACGACCCACGGTCTGACCGTGACCAAGGCGCTGGCGGGCGACTGGGCCGACTACACCGACCACTTTATCTTCACGCTGGAGATCACCGACCCGGACGCAGACCCGGGCCGCATGGCATCGGTCACGGTCCAAACCACAAGCGCGGCGGGCGTGAGGAGCGGCGCCGAGGTGAAGCCCCTTTACAAACGGCAAGGTCAGCTTCTCGGAGACGATCCGGGGCGGCGATGTGATCCAGGTGACCGGCCTGCCCACCGGCGCGGCCTACACGATCACCGAGAGCGGCCTGGACGCTGAGAAGTATACGACGGCCTGGACGCTGGACGGCGAGACGCTGAGCACCGAAAGGGCCCTGCCCACGCAGACGGTGGGTGCCGCCGACACGGCCCTGACCGTCACGAATACCCGCAGCTCGATTGCCCCCACCGGCCTGCTGCTGGACGCCGCCCCCTACGGCGCGATGCTGGCCGCGGGCAGCGGGCTGGTGTTCTTCCGCAAGCGCCGCCGTGAGGACTGATGTTGGACCGTGCGGCGCGGCTGGCACGCCTGGGCACACGGCTGGTCAGTGCGCTGGCCGGGCTGCTGATGCTGGCGCTGCTGGCTTTCGGCGGGTTCGCGCTCTGGCAGGACGCCGCGCTGCGCCGCGGGGCGTTTGTGGGCGCGGAGCTTTTGCAGTATAAGCCCGCCGCACCGGCTGCCGACAACCCGACTCTGGCCGAGCTGCAAACCGTCAACCCCGACGTCTGCGGCTGGCTGACGGTGGACGGCACGGGCATCGACTACCCCGTTGTGCAGGGCGCGACGAACATGGACTACGTCAACCGCGACGTATACGCTGATTTTTTCCCTGTCGGGCGCGATTTTTCTCGACAGCCGCTGCGCCGCCGACCTGACCGACCCGTACACGGTGATTTACGGCCACCACATGGACAACAGCGCGATGTTCGGCGATGTGGCGCGGTTTGCGGAGGCAGACTATTTTGCCGCGCACCCCGCGGGCAGCATAAGTCTGCCCGACGCCGCCTATACGATCGAGCTGTTCGCCTGTGTGGTGACCGATGCCTACGACACCGCCATTTACACGCCGGAGCGTTACCCCCCGACGACGTGGGGGCGCTGCTGGACTATGCGGCGGCGCAGGCCGCAGCAGCGGGACATCGGTGTGACGGCGCAGGACCGGCTGGTGGCGCTTTCGACCTGCGCCGGGAGCGACAAACGGGCGGGTCGTCGTGCTGGGGCGGCTCTGCCCCCTGAAAGAAGGGGAGATGAAATGCAATGACCTTTGGCAAAACGGCCCTGCGGTGCTGGCTGCCCGCAGCGGCCCTGCTGCTGGCGCTGCTCTGCCCGCTGCCCGCGGCGGCTGCGCGGGCGGGCACGGCGATCCCCGTCAGTGTCCGCACCGACGGCGCGGCGGCGGACGCCGTCTATACGGTGGGAGCTGACGCCTGGACGCGGCCCCCCGCGCCTGTGCAGCGTGCCCCTGACCGTAAAAAACGGCGGCACCGTGTATTTTACGGGCTTTGCCTTTGACGAGCCGGGGGATTACCGGTATCTGGTTGCCGAGCGCAGCGGCGGCGCTGCCCACACGACCTACGATACGCACAGCACACGGTGACGGGCCGCCCGGACGGCGGTCTTGCCGCCGGGCTCTGGGCCGTGCGCAGCGGGGAGACCGCGAAGGCCGACGGCGTGCTGTTTGTGAACCGGTATGACCCGCCGGAGACCGCCGCGGCGGCCCGCAGCCGCGTCAGCCACGATGGCGGGGCACACGGACCGGTGAAGGCTGCCGCCCGGCGGCGGCGCTGCCGCAAACCGGGGACGGCTTCCCCATAGAAGCGCTGGCCGCCGCGTTTTGCGCAAGCGTCATCGGGTTTGGCACGGCGTGGAAAAGGCGGTGAACCGGGAACGGCAGCCTCCCGGGAGGTTGTTCTTTCTTTTGGCAGCAAAAGAAAGCTCCAAAAAAACTGCCGCTGTTGCGACGCAGCGGACCCGCGACTTGGGGGCTGCACGCCCCCAAGACCCCCAAAGCGGAAGTCGGAAGGGGCGGGGGCTAAACGAAAGCAGTATTACTGTCCGTTCTTAACGCCCCCCCGCCCCTTCCTCCACTTTTGAGTCGGGTGTTCCCCCGAACCCCGATGCCGATAACGGCTGCTCATCCGCGGGCGCAAGCCCAAAAGGCTCCCCATCAGGGGAGCTGGCCGAGTTTGCGAGGCCTGAAGGGTTCCGACGGGCTGTCCGTTACACCCATTTTCGGGTAACCACCCGCCCACTGCAGGGGGAGGGCTGCCGCCCCCTTGCCCCCTCTCGTCCGCAACCCATTTTTGTGTCACCCCGTAGGCCGGGCATGCCCGGCCCGCAGCCTTGCCATTACCGCCCATGTATCTATTGCTCCGTAGGGAGGGGTCTTGACCCCTCCGCGGTCTCCCGCCGCCGCTTTCTTGCCCCAACAAAAAATCGCCCCCATCCGGTTGCGGCTCCGGATGAGGGCTTGGGGTATCGGTTTGTGTGAGGAGGAATCATGTTCCAGAATTACGGTTGCGGCTCCGTAACCCTGTGCCTATATACTACCGGATAACTGCTAAAAACTATGTTTTTCCTATAACAATTTGAATTACCGCGCAGCTGGCCTAACCCCTCGGCTGCGCTCTTTTTTGCGGTTTACTTGTATTGCAATGCCGGTTCGCGGTATCCAATTACCCTGTATTCTTACGGAAGGGCTGCGGCCATGCGTATTTCTACCCGGCGGCGGGCCGTGTGTCTGGTGCTGTGCCTGGCGCTGCTCACGGCCTGCGGGAATACCGCGGCGGCCTCCACGGCCCCGGCGGCACAGTCGGCGGCAGACGAACAATCCGGAGCCTACGCCCCCGCCGACCTTACCGGGCCCCGGCGCCGGCGCTGAGCGAGTTCCATCAGGGACGCGGCCATCGGCACGGCGGCGGTGGGCATTGATGTGTCCTGCGTCAATCAGGGCTATGTCGCCGTCAGCGTCACCGACGATGCCCGCCTGAAATTTCAGGTCGAGTGCGGCGGCACAAAGTACAACTACGACCTGCCCGGCGACGGCACGCCCCGCGAGCTTCCCCGCTGCAGATGGGCGACGGGACCTACAGCTTCCGCGCTGGAAAATACATCCGGTACAAAATACGCGGCAATATACGAAACGTCCGCCAGTGTTACGCTGGACGATGAATTCAGCCCTACATCCGCCCCAGCGAGATGGTCCATTACACCGCCGACTCCGCCTGTGTGGCGAAGGCTGCCGAGCTGGCCCAAAATGGCGGGGGGACGATGCAGGCGTTGCGGCGCAGGTGTTTGCCTTATGTGACGCAAAACATCACCTACGATTCCGCCAAGGCTGCGTCGGTGGAGGACGGCTACCTGCCCGACCCCGACGCGACGCTGGCCGCGGGCACCGGCATTGCGCTACGGACTACGCCGCCCTGACCGCCGCCGCCATGCGCAGTCAGGGGCATCCCCCGCCAAGCTCCATCACGGGCTATGTGGGAGCCGGGCGAGATCTACCACGCCTGGAACATGATCTGGCTGGAAAACACCGGCTGGATCACCGTCGGCTTCGAGGCCCCGGCCCACAGCTGGCAGCGCATCGACACCACGTTTGCCGCCGGAGCAGGTGCCGATTTACCGGCGACGGCACAAGCTACACAGACCGCTATATTAAAGGAGGCTATCATGGCCAGGAATTGCAGAGCATGGCCGTGAGCGCATTTTTGTGAAAAATATGGCCATGCTGCTCGCCGCGCGGCATCGGGAGGAGGGGCACAGCCCTCCTGAGCGACACCGGCGTCGAGAGTGAGTTCCCACGACGCCGCGAAGGCCGTGCACGACCACCTGACCGCAAACGGCGGCACGCTGGCCGACGCCTGCGCGGCCACCGGGGTATTTCCCCGGTTATGCCTGCCGGATGCTGGCCGCGGCGAGCTGACGGCCGCACCGAGCAGGTGCTGGGGCTTTGCGCGCTACTACGCGGACTGGGCCTGGTTCAAAGCAGCTGCGCAGCGCCGTACTACCCGGCGGTATTGCTCTGCCTGATGGCCGTGATCCTGGCTGTGCTGCTGGTGCAGGTGCCGGTGTTCAGCTGGCAAGCCATGCCGCCATTGGCGGGCGGCACCCAAGTGGCGGCGGGTTACCGCCATTCTGCAGGTGGCTATGTCGTGGGGGCGCGGGCGCTGGTCAGCCACGGCGGTCACGTGGCGGTGCTGGCGGTCACGCTGCTGCAGGCCCGCACGCCCGGGGCCGTTGCTGGAGGCCGCGGCGGAGAAGATCCCCGCGCTGCGCGGTGTCGTCCGCAAGCAGGCGCTGGCGCGGCATGTCTGCTGGATCTGCCCTTGCCAGCGGCGCCCGCTGAGGACTCGCTGCGCGCTGCCGTTATAAGTCGACCTGCGGGCAGCTGAAAGGCCGCCTGCTGCGCGCGATGCCGCTGGCAAGCCGTGGAGGAGGCCGTGCTGGAGCAGCAGCTGTTTGACCCGCTCTATGCGCGGATGTGGTCACGGGCGCCAAGCAGGCACGATGGACCAGGTCGTCACTCCGCTTGAGCGAGCTGCTCAGCGAGGACGCCGCGCCGAGGCCACCGTTCCGACCGGGCTGGTTTGCTCTGCATTGTCCGGTTATTGACGCTGGCCGCTCGGCGTGACCCTCATCGTGCTGCCGCCATGCTCCTGCTGGTGGGCATGTCAGGGCGATCGGGTAAGTTTTTCTCAGTGGAAAGCCGCGTGGCAGGGGGCCGGGCATGCCCGCTCCGCAGCCCGTGTATTACCCTAACGGTTTGCTTTGTAGGGAGGGTCTGACCTCCGCGTCGAGGACGCCGCCCCCGCAAACTAAGCATTGCATGTTCCCCTACGAACCAAATTACAAGGTATACGCTTATGATGTATCACGAAAAAACCCAGGCAGGCAGCTGCGCCGCTGGCGTCGCTTTTGCTGGCGGTGCCGGTGGTGGCGGTGCGGCTGCCGCTGCCGGGCAGGTCGCCGCGGAGCAGCGGACCGCGGCGCCGCCTGGGCGACAGCGTTGTGCAGGCCGCTGTGCAGTGCTACGCCGTCGAGGGGCTTACCCCGAGAGCGTGGACTATCTGAGCAGAACTACGGCCTGCATATCAATCATAAACGCTACATCGTCAGTTATTCGGCCTTTCGCGTCCAACGTCATGCCCGACGCAGGTGCTGGAAAAGTGAGTGAGAGCGGGGGGTGCGGCCTGGGCGTGGTGAGCGCGCTGAAAATCTGCGCCCGTGCCGCTGCGCTGGCGCTGTATCTGGTTTGCTGGGCACCGTGCTGGTGCTGGCCGGTGGGCGGGCGGCTCTACGGTGCGCTGTCGGACAAGCCGCGCCGCCAACGATGCCCGCCGCGCCAGCCCTACGTCGCGGCCCGTCTGCGCGCCGCCGACGCCGCAGGGGCCGTGCGGGTGGAAGGCCGCCCCGAGGGCGATGCGCTGGTGCTGGACGACGGCGGCGGCTACGAAAACGCGCCTCGTTTACCTTTATAACGGTGCTGGTCGAGGTACGCCGCCGCCGACACCGACATAGGCCCGCCGCGGAGAAGGTGGCCGACACGCGCACCTTTACCGTTGTGCAGGACGGGGCGCGGTACATCATCACCACCGACGACGGCGAGGTCCATGTGGACCTTGCACAGCGCAGGGAGGACCGACGAATGAAGCAGAACCATACCCCGCGTGTTTTTTCATCGAGACAGCGTTCTTAACGCTCTTTGTGCTGCTGGCGCTGACCGTGTTGGTGCAGGTGTTCGGCAAGGCGCGCCAGCTGGGCGAGCAGGCCGCGCACACCAGCGCCGCCGCGCTGATCTTACAGAACGTGGACGCGGATCTTCAGGCCGGGGCCGGGGTGTTTACCCGCCCTGACGGGCCGTCCGCCGCCGCAGAGCTTTTTTACCATCTGCTATAACGCCGAGGGTGAGCAGGACGCGGACGGCGCATACCGGTGCAGGTGCGAAGGCAGAGCCTGCGTCCGCGGGCAAAAAGCGGGCGATACTGGACCGCGGAGATCGTCATATCCGACGCGGACCGGACGACCCGCTACACCGTTGCCAACACAGCCTGCTATTACAAAAAGGGGGCGGCATGATGCGACGCAGGAACCAACAGGCCGATCCGCCGCCGCTGCGGCCGCGACGCTGACCCTGTTGCTGGCGGCAGTTGTCGTCTGCCTGGCGCTGCTGGGCGTGCTCTGCCTGGCCACGGCGCGCGGGCCGATTTGGCCCTGGCCGAGCGCCAGCTGAACAGCGCCTATGACACTGCCGCCGCCGAGCTGGTCGGCGCGCAGTGGTACCGCGAGGCCGACCAGCGCAGCTATGACGAGGGCACCACCTGACCGCCGATTTGGACGCGCGGTGTGAAGGGTGACCTGACCCCTACATCGAGGCTCGCGGCACAGAAAACGGCGTGGAGATCGAGCAGTGGTATTTGCAGCGGGATTGGGAACCCGATGAGGGAATGAAGCTGTGGGATGGGCAGTAGCTTCTCAAGTGGGACGTGGGAAATGGCAGCCCTGTAGGGGCCGGGCATGCCCGGCCCTGCGGTGAAAAAGGCAGACGGGCGCTTATGGGAAGGCCGCGGGCCGCACATGTGCCCCTACAGCGAGGCAATCCGGGGGCCAAGAAAGGCGATTGTATGGAACTCACCGAAATTTTACGTATTGCAGTCAACGAGGGCGCGTCGGATGTGTTCGTTGTGGCGGGCCTGCCGCTGACGTTCAAGATCAACGGCCATCCAGGACCGCCGCGGCGCGGTGCTGATGCCCGATGACACCAGGCGGTCATCCGCGCACTGTACCAGCAGGCACGGCGCGACCCGGGCAGCGTTTGAACAGCCCGTCCGTGGATGACGATTTTTTCGTTTTCCATGCGCGACTTGGGCCGCTTCCGCGCCAATGTGCTGCGCCAGCGCGGCAGTCTGGCTGCGGTGCTGCGCGTCATCCGGTTCGGCCTACCCGACCCGGCAGCGCTGGGCATCCGCCGCAGGTGCTGAGCTTTGCCCGCCGCCGTCAGGGGGGCTTGTGCTGGTCACGGGGCCTGCGGGCAGCGGCAAATCCACGACGCTGGCCTGTATGATCGACGCCATCAACCGCGAGCGCGAGGGCCACATCATCACGATGGAGGACCCCATCGAGTTCATCCACCACCACAACCGCTGCATCGTGACCCAGCGAGATCGGCACCGACACGCGTACGTGCAGGCGCTGCGGCGCCCTGCGCGAAAGCCCTGACGTGATCTTGCTGGGCGAGATGCGCGACGACGAGACGATGGAGGTCGCCATGCAGTGGCCGCCGAGACCGGGCAGCTGCTGTTCTCAACGCTGCCGGCTTCACCGGCGCGGCCAACACGATGGGACTGCATCATCGACGCCTTCCCCGCCGCGCGGCAGGGACAGGTGCGGGTGCAGCTTGCCATGATTTTGCAGGGCGTCATCCAGTCAGCAGCTCGTCCCACCACCGACGGCAGACCGTGGCGTTCGAGATATGGACTCGACCCCCGCCATCAGGACTCTCATCCGCGAGGCCGCACCCACCAGATCGATGCGTCGATCCAGGCGTGCCCGCGCTGGGCATGTGCAATGATGGACGGTGGCCTAACCGCCCAAAGCCGGGCGGGGAGAATTATGAAAGAAACCGCGCTGACCTATTGTTTGCATTTGGAAACGATGCAAAGGAAGCTGGCGGGAGCGCGGTGACAGCACAAAGCCTCCCTTGTTAGCGAGGTGCCGAGCTTGCGAGGCGGAGGGATTCCTGGCCGTCTGCGGTGTAACGGGCGCAATCAGGCAAGGCCCGTCGGAATCCCTCCGGCCCTGTGGGCCACCTCCCTTGACAAGGGAGGCTTTTTACGAAATACTTAAAAACGGCAGTCACCATTTTGAGTGACTGCCCGTTTCTGGCTTACATTCAGATAACGTTATACTCCTTCAGCAGCTTCTCCACTTCGGTGCCTCGATCTTCTTGGAGGGCCTCCCTTCATGAAGCGAGCTGTCGACGAGAGTTCAGTAGGGTGTAGATTTTGGCC
>VOFC01003100.1_pt1 | contig 19113 bp, 30 predicted proteins | sample 5384161 | NCBI WGS metagenome assembly VOFC01 (sample SAMN12384722, study PRJNA508395) | human gut metagenome | isolation source: healthy gut B | host: Homo sapiens
TCAGGCGTTCGGTTACGTATTGCTTCCTTCACGCTGATCCAGAAGAGCGCTGAGGACGAACAGGCCAACGGCTTTTCGCTCGAAACGGGCACGATCGCCAACGAGGTCGAGGCCATTCTCACACGCGCCGGGCAATAAATGCCCCTCGACTCAAGACGCTCTATTGGTGACGTGGGCGACGTTATCGCCGAACACGCCGAGGAAGAGAACTACGACATGATCGTCATGGGTTCCCCACTGGCTGGCACCTGCCCCGCCACGCTGCTCGGCTCCGTCACGATGACGGCTGCGAGCGAGTGACGTGCCGCTCCTGATCGTTCAAGCTGACAAGTGGATCCACTCTTCTTGAGGGCACCAGACGACAAGACCGTCCTGCTTCACGCATGGCGGTCTCTTTGAGCGGGTGTTGCCGGATGGCGGCGCGGTCCTGAATCGCGAAGCTTGCTGTTGATGAAAGCGAAGGGAAGCGCACGAAAAACGGCGAAGCCGGGGGCTCCGCCGCCGTCTTCAACGCTGGGGTTGACGTCCGTGCCGAAGGACTGGTAGTTCTGGAATTCGTAGGCGAGAACCGTCTGGAGGGCGCCGAAGTCACCCGTGAGGGCGGCGGACGCGTAGCGGTTCACGGCGGAGGAGCCTTCGCGGTCCTTGTCGTTTACGGAGTCTTCGTTGAAGGAGTACTGGACCGTGGCCTTGACGCCGGCGAAGTCGGGCGTCTGGTAGGTCACCATGTTGTCGTAGCGGCTGGAGGCGGCAAGACCGAAGCTGTTGTTGTCGCCGCCGTCAAAGGCGTCGCCATAGGCGTACACGAGGTCATAGGAGCCGGCGGAGGAGCCGACGCCGCCCATGCGGCCCATGGAGAACTTGTTGACGTCAGCTTCGCTGGAATCGTCGAAGGACTGGTGTGAGGTGAGGCTTTCTCCGTGTCGACGACGCCGAAAAAGGGAAGTCACGTCAGCAGCGGAGGCATAAAGCCGGCGCAGCGCCGAGAACGGGTGAGCGCGGCGAGAGACTTCTGAACATTTGTGCGCTTCTCCACCTCCTCCGCTTCCTCGAGGATCGAGGGGTTTGAATTGATCGCAACGCAAATCTAGTGCCGATGCGGGCGGTACGCAAACCCATCTCAACGACGTCCGGGCAAATGAAGGCGAACGTCCACGGGCGACGCAGGGCATTTCGGAAATACTCGACGGATCCGGACGAAATGAGCGCTCCCCTTGATGCACAAGGGTTTGCCGCCTTCTTTTCGCGAAGGAAGGGTATTCCCGAGGGACGGCAAAAGGGCCTTCAAAGAGGACGATCCTGACGTCAGGCGCGGTTGTAAAAAATATGTATTTCGTGTGCGGAGTTGCTAATTTGCAAACAACCGGCCCAGGAGACTGACGTTCAAGGGCGGGGGAGGGTGTCTTAAAAAGGGCTCTCCTGCAGTTTGTAAATGACACCCAGCCGTACATCCGCATAGGGGACGAGACTCGATGGGTGTCGATCGGCGCAAAGGAAACGGGCGACTCCTCACCGGGAGCCGCCCGTCCTGTTTTTCAACCCTTAATCCCGGTCCGCGGCCAATCTTTCCCATGCTGACCGAAGGATCAATGCATGAGCCTCATCGAAGCAGTGCGTGAGGCCGAGGTAGCCTGGTAGGCCTCTTCCTTGTAGACGTTTGTCGGCGGAGTAGTCGACCTTGGCCTTGTACCAGCCCGTGCCGCCATAGACGGAGGTGCGCTTGGAAAGCGGGTATTCGTACTTGAGGGCGGCCGTAGTACTTGCCGTCGGCGTCTTCCTCGGCGTTCTTGACCGTGGAGTCGACGTAGTAGGAGGCCGCCCGTGAAGTCGCCGCCCGCCACCGGGACGATCGTGCCGACGTGAGCGCCGTAGCCCTTGACGCCTTCACCGTCAACAGGGTCACCTTCGAAGGCGTCGGCGGCGAACGGATTTTCAGCGAGGCCCTTGAAGTACTGGCCCATCACGAAGACCTTGGCGACTTCGAAGTCGTAGTTGCCGCCGAGGTAGACGACCTGACCGTCTTCGGTGTTGGCCTGAGCCTTGTCACCGAAGGAGGCGTAGTTCTGGGCTTCATAGGCGAGCACGCTCTGGAAAGCACCGAGTTCAGCGGTCAGTGCGAGGCCGAGGTAGCGGTCGACCTGGAGAGGAGTTTTCGCGTTTCGTGTTGTCGACGCTGCTTGTTGAGCGAGTACTGACCGTGGCCTGGAAGCCGGAGAAGCTCGGCGTCTGGTAGGTGACCATGTTGTCGTAGCGGTCGGACGTGGCGAAGCCGAAGACGTCGCTGTCACCGCCGTCGAAGGCGTCGCCGATGGCGAAGGCGGCGTCAAAGTCGCCGGCGGCGGAACCGATCGCACCCATGCGGCCGAAGGAGAGCTTGAAGTCGCCGGAGAGCGTCAGGGAGGACTCGCGGTTGAAGAGGCGGTCGTCGCCGAAGCTGCCGTCGTCGGCGCTTGAAGCCGTTTTCAAGCTTGAAGCTCACGGTCATGCCGTTGCCAAGATCTTCGGAACCCTTGATGCCGAAGCGGGACGGGGAGGAGATGCCGCTCTCAAGAGCGAAGGAGTCGGTCTTCGTCGAAACGCCGTTGGTTTCGACCTTGGAATGCTTGTAGAGGAGGCCGTTGTCGACGATGCCGCAAAGCGTGACTTCAGAGGCGGAGGCAAGGCCCGCGGAAAGGCTGAGAACCGCAAGGGCGGCCATGGACTTTTGAACATGAAAAATGCTCCTGATGGTTTGTCGCGCTCCCGAAGGAGGGAGCAGCATTGGAATGTCGGCTTAAACTCTAATGCGAGTCATTCTCATTGCGCAAGCGTCATCACGAACCGTGGAGAATGGCTTCCAATGACTTTCCCGCTCGAATCGAACTGTCGTTCGCAAACAGCAATGCGACCCATTCTCATTGCGGGAGAAGGCTTGCCGACAATCGTTCTCATTGAAAACGGCAATGATGTGGACGCGTGACAGGGGGATCGGGACGCGTTCCGAATACCGCAAACATGGTATTTGTGAGAGCCTTTTTCGTTGCAAACGCGCCACACGCTGGCGCTTCAGGAGGGCTGCCAATGGCGGCGCTTGAGCTCAAAGCGCCTCTCGGGACGGGGTTATGCGCCCTGCGCCCCGAGGAAAATTTCTTCTGACGGGAAATGGCGAATTATCAGGTTCCTTTGACAAGACGGGGGTGGGGCGGTGCGGTGCATCATAAAGGTGTTAACAGCTGCAACGTGCATGCTGCAGACTCCGGTCAAAATTAATCTCCGCCGCCTCTTCATCTGAAGAAGGCGCGTCACATCTTTTCAACCCCACGAGGGCGTTTGCCCTCGGGGCCCCACATGGGCACATGGGGTCGGGCGTCCTCGTTTTCTTTTTCAAAGGAAACAAAATGACTCCCGACATCAATCTCCCATCTCACTCCCAACCCGCACGGTCCCGGCCTCCGTCTTCGGCGAAAATCTCGCCGGCGAACGCGACTGCCTGGGCTACCAAGTCGAAACGCTTCCTGCTTTCGCCCGCACCCGCATCCCCGTCCTGAACCCGTGCCACTTCTTCAACGAGGCGCACTACCGCACGCTCGCCGCGTGGTGGAACCTCGCTCGTCGTGAACCGATCTACGTGTCGGGTCCGTCGGGCTCCGGCAAGACCAGCACGGCCATGCAGTTCTGCGCCCGCCTCGGCATTCCCGTGGTGAGCGTCACTGCACGCGCCCGCATGGACCGCCGCGAGCTTCTCGGTCACTGGGCTCTTCAGGGCGGTGAGACCCGCTGGATCGACGGTCCTGCGCTTCGCCTGGAAGCACGGCTGACGCTTCTCATCAATGAATTCAGCGCAGCACCCGCAGACATGTGGGTGAGCTGCAACGACATTCTTGAGGGGCTTCCGCTCGACAACGGCGCAACCGGCGAACTCGTCGTTCCGCATCCCATGACCCGCGTGATCGTCACCGACAACACGCGCGGCCATTCGAGCGAGATTGACGAAGGGTTCTTCGGTCGTCAGATCCAGGACAGGTCGGTCATCGACCGCTTCTGGCACATGCGCATGGAAGGTCTCGGCGAAGCGAGGAAGCCTCCCTGCTTGCAGCGACGGCCGATCAGGACTGGCTCGCCGAGCGAGCCCGAGGTCCTCGACAGGCTCTTCAGGCGCTCGCGCGCGTCTTGGAGCCGACAGCAGGGCCGCGGCTCAGGCTCAGGCCATCGGCTTCGAGTCCAGAGCCGTCCCGCTCAGCTTCCGCGTCCTCTCGAGAATGCGGAACATGATGCTCGATGCCGCAAGGATGCCCGCAGCTTCCGACGATGATCCTCTTCGCAGGATCATCAGGACCAGTCTGACCGAAGCCCTCGACTCCACCGCTCGCGAAGCGGCGGAGACGCTGGCGGTCACGGCGATCGGGGCAACCTCATTCACGAGATGAGGGTGTCACGCGCCAGAATGGTCTCAAGAACGCCACGGGCTCTGCGCTCAAGGCAGCGTCCGTCTGACAATCGTCGGAAGGACCTTTTCATCAACCCCGAGGGATGCTTCATCCCTCTCGGGGACGGACGTCCCTCATTCATTTGAGAGACGACCGTCATGCGAAACGCAGTCTTGACATGGGCGGGAATCAGGCCCCGCTGCGGTTGCAGTGCAACATCCGTTCAACATCCTTTCGAGGGAGGCGAACGATGCGCACCGTAATCGTGGAAGACGTCGAAACCGCCGAAGCGAAAAAGCAGAGGCTCGCCACCACCGCCGTGGATGCAGCGCTCGAGATTCTCCGCACGGAGGCCTCGGGCCTCGTCATCGAGGCTGCAGCGCCCCTGGTCTTCCAGGGGACTCTGCCGCCGCGACAACATCCGCGTCGAGTTTACGCAGACCCCGATGACGAACGGGCGCGTGATCTGGCGTCGGTCCCATCGACCTCGGCCCAAGTCGCGTCCATCTCGTCTACGGACACGGATGCCACGAACGTCATCACGTGATGTACACCAACTTCGCGGTGATGAGGGGGATCGGTGATCCCGGCGTTCGCGACCTCGCGAACGTCTTCGAGGACATCCGCGTGGACCAGCTCGGTGCTGCGGACTACGAAGGCTACCTGCTCTGGCGACTCGTGCTCTTCAAGGCGCACGAGGCGACGGGGACGGCCGGCTGGAGCAACCGAACGACCTTGAGCCCGCACACCTCTTCGCAATGATGCTGCTCACGACCCTCGAATTCGAGGTGCTCGGGATCGACATGTTCGAGGAGATCTCCGCGAACCTTCGCGGGGAGTGCGACCGGCTCTTCGGACCAAGGCCCATGGCCCGCGTCCTGAAGATCGTGCGCGCAGCCTTTCCGCTCGACTCCACGGAGGCGGCGGTGGAACTTGCGCACAAGGTCATGCGGTGCATCCGCGCCGAGAAGAACAAGGCGCTCAAGGCTGTCGAGGAAGCGGCAGGCGAAGGCTCTACGGACAACTTCGAGTTCCGTCAGGGCGAAGGCCAGTCGCTTCTCTTCGACGACGACGGCGCGGTGACCCCCGAGGGTGATCCGCGTCTGATGCACCCCGAGCTTGAGGCGATCAACCGAAACGCCCGATGCCTCTCGGTCATTTCAGACCAACGGCAGTGGCCCGATCGCGAGCCCGAGGAGGAAAGCTTCCGCAAGCTCATCGGCAACGGTGAATCCGGCAACGGCGATCCGAACTTCGCTTCGCCCGAGCGCCACTTCGCCAATGACCGCGAGTATCCCGACGCTGCAGCCTGAGAAGGCGGCGATGAACCGCCGTCTCTTCTACAGGGGCGCTCGCCAACAGCGCATCGCTCAGAAGGCTCCTTCAGAGCGCGCTCATCCACCCGCAGTCGAACCCCGACAGGCTCGACGAACGTGGAGAGGGAGCTCGACGGAGATGCGCTTGCGCTCGCCTCCACGGGTGAAACGGCGGTCTTCCGCCGCGAGCTCGTGCGTCCGTCGCGAAGCGGTCGTCGAGATCATTCTCGACGCTTCGGGTTCCATGGAAGGCGAGGCGATCACGCTTGCCAAGGTCGCCTGCATCCGCCTCCTTGAGGCGCTCCGTGCGGTGACCGGCGTGAAGGCATCCCTGACGATCTTCCCCGGCCCGAACCGTCGCAGCGTCACCTGCGCGGCGGACTTTCAACACGCCGGTGAGCCGTGCGCTCAAGCACGTCGACTTCCTTCCGGGGTTCGGTGCGACGCCGATCCTTCAGGCGTTTCTTTCACTCTGCGATCGTTCTCGATCAAAGACCGAGCCCGCGAAGATCGTCTTCGTCATCACCGACGGCTGGTTCCCCAAAGGGGCCGGTCGACAACCTCGTCAAGGCACTGGAAGACCGCGGCATCGCCGTCGCAATGGTCGGCATCGGCAGGCACAGCACCCCAAAGCGGGGGGAGCATCATCGCCAAGGCCGAAAAGATCGCCGACCTTCCGCGGGCCGTTGCAGCGTCCTTTCGGGCCTTGCGGGCAAGCTCCGCGGGATCGCCGCATAGGCGAAACCCAAGGGGCATCTGAAGGCACGCGTCTTCGACTTTTCGACACGACCGGGATCGATCGGAGGACTTCTCCTCCGTCGTCCGGCCGCCGTCGATTCTTCAATCATCTCCCTTCGCTTCAGGCTCCCTGCCTGAGGCCGCAGTGCGGCGTCCTCTTCGCGCCCGTTCCGTCTCCCGCCCATCATTCTCCGCATCATCCTCACACGAAGAGGCCGGCGCACTGCGAACCTGTTTCACCCATTTTCACCCCCATCCAGCCTTGCGTCCTTCCTCTCCCAATCTCCCATGCAGCCCACAGAAACACGATTCCTCACGCGCGCCTCCGCAGGCCCCGAGCAGTGGCAGAGCGCCGTCTCGGGGTACGCGTCCGACCCGATCCGAAGGCTTGTGCCGCTCTCGGACACGAATCCTGACGACTGTCTTGTCGCGCATCCGCCGACGGGCGTCTGCGCACGATCCTCGCGCCTGAGGATCCCGTCCGCATGCTCCTTCGTCACAGGGCCGCCGTCGAGCAACTGAGGATGGCCGTGGGATCACGCAAGTTTTCGAGAAAGCGCACCTCATGCCCGCCATGGCGGGCTGGGCCCGCGATGGTCCAGGGACTCCTCGAGACGAAAAGGGGCTCTGGTCGGGGCCGGACGGCACTCTTTCGAAGCCGGCCTCATGTTTGCAAGAGGCGCGATCATGCGGTCGACGCACGCGTGATCGGTCCCGAACTCGCGCCGGGCATTCGTGACGACTGGACGCTTTCGCCCTTCGAACAATCGCCTCCGCACTCGCCCGGTCTCATGAGCGACAGCCGCAAGCTCGCCGCACTGAAGCTCGAGGCGGGAAGCGAGGATCTGCCGCGGGCACCTTCACCGTCACGAGCCGCTTCAATCCTTCGGAAGAAACGGCACTGTCGTTTTGCGTGCACGAGATCGGGCGCGTAATGAGGCTCGGAGCGCCACGGCGCGTGAATCTGCGGGAAGACTCCCAACGCTCAACGCCGACGTCCTTCGTCTCGTCGTCCCTCGTGAAACCCTGGATGTGGCTCGGCGTCATCGAGAGCCCCCGACGGCGAGACCGTTCTCCACGGCTCTCAAGGCCGCCGTCACCTATGCGGCCGGCCGGGCGGAGGGCCGAACGCCTGATTGCTGAAGCCGCAGCCCGCGGTCGCGAATGGGCGATCAACCGTCGCGCGGCCGAGGCCGCAAGACGAAGGGCAAAAGTCCGCTTCTTCGCGGCTTTGCATCCGTCTATCGTGCCCGAATTCAGCCAGAGGCTACGACGGACACTGGCGTCTCAACCGCGGAGACTCGCCCGTCGTGTGGGCCGACGACGGCCTCGCACTTCCGCTGCCTGAGGGCTTCACCGCCCATTGCAGCCACCGCCGACGACAAGGGTTTTTCGAGACGTCCCCCGACGAACCCCGACGATTGCAGCCCGAAATCCTCGTTGCCGACGGATTCGCGATGGCCGATGAAGCGGGCAATCCGCTCTGGCTCACGGACTCGGACTGCGCGGGCGAGGGCGCGTGGCTGCCTCACCGACTCCGCGACATGCTGTTTGCGAACGCCCGCCGAGCGGCGACGCCGTAGGCGAATCCTTTTTCCCATGCGCTTTCCGCACTCTTTGAAAGCGTCCGTCGTCAAGCGCCAGGTCGGGCGGCACGCAGGTAAGAAAGCGGGGCTTTTGTCCGTCCCTCTGAGCTCGAAGCTTCAGACAAGGCAGCGGCGCTCGCAAGGGCGTTCGAAGCCGAACACCCAGGACGACGCCGTCATGCTCATTGCATCCTGAGGGCTTCGTCCCCGAGAGCCTGCTCCCCGTCGGATGGATCGAGGATCCGGCCAAAGCAGGATCCTCCCTGAGAGTCAAGGCCATGCCCTTTGCCGAAGGCGTAGTCGTCACATGCGGGCTTCGCCCATTCGCGAATGACGATCCTCCGCCTCTGCGGGCCGCCTCGATACGACCCCGGCCTCAGGCGCAAAGGACGGTTCGATCGGAACTCACGGGCGTCGTCATCAACCGGCTTCCGTGCGCCCCGTCGTCCGATTCGTCAATGGCGAAGGGCGCCCGTAGAAGAAACCGGAAGGGCGATCGACCGCGATCCCCCGAAAGTGAACCGAAGCCTTCAGGGCTCCTCAAGCGCGCCGTCGGCTGGAACTGAGGGAACGAGCCTCAGACAAGGCATGATTGAAGGGAGAAACAACACAATGAAGACAACAGAAGCCGTCACGAGCGGTATCCCTCCCGCGACTCACGTGGGGCTGGCGGCCCGCATGGGAGGGCTGGAGGCGCGGCCGCGGGATTTGCAGCCGCAGGGACAACCGCCGCCATGGTTCTGGCTGGTGGGGCGCGGGTCTTGCCTCCGTCCTCGCTCCTCATGGGTGTCGCGCACCGCCGAAGCACCTGACCGCCTCCCGCCGTATTCCGCTCGCAGGCTTTGCGCCTGCCTCATTCACGCGGGCGACCTCACCCGCATTCTTCGTGAAAAGGGGATGGACGAGAAGAAGGCTGTCGACCCCGCAAGGAAAACCGCCCGCGAGCGTCTTGTCGCCCGCTACGAAGCGGGGCCGGATTGCGCTTCTCGACTCGATGCGTTTCAATGGTGTTGGCGAAGGCAGGCTCGTCAAGAACCTCTGGATCGGGCCGCGGATTCGAGTGGGACTCCCCGCACACGCCCAGGCGCTCTATGAACTTGCCGCCACGCCCGTCAAGCCTCGTGATCGTCCCTGAAGCGCATCCGCAAGGCGCTTCACTACCGGACCCGCTCGGGGCCGGAGACATCGGAAGTCCTGCCACGGACGTGGTGGCGACCGAAGTTAGGACGACACGCGTCCGCTCGAGTCCTCGGCGGTGGCACGCTCATCGTCGGCACGACTCAGGCAGGAAGGGCGTGATGCTCACGAGCCTCGTCACCCAGGCGAATTCTTCGGGGTGAACCCGTCATCGTCATCGACCCCAAGAGCAGCAAGCGTCTTCGCAACGCCGTCTGGAAGGCGGCCGAGATCGCGGGTCGTCCCCTGCCTCTCGAATTCCATCCCGCCTTTCCCGAAACGGGCGTCAGACTTGATCCGCTCGGCGCATGGACGCGTCCCACGGAACTTTGCCACCCGGCATTGCGGCCGCCGCCGCCCGACAGGGGCCTTCGACAACTTCGCCTGGATGGCCGTCAACGTTTGCCGTCGAAGGACTCTTCTTACGTGACCGAAGGCCGAGTCTTCTTCTGGGGCTTCGCCGTCTTCTCGAAAGGCGGCATCGATCCGCTCTCCAGAAGGCTCTGGCCCGATCCTTCGGGGACGCAAGGATCGACGTGATTGGGAGGGAGCAGGTCGAGCGCATGGACAAGCGCAACATTCGTCCGCCTGCCGCCAATGCGAGTATCGAGCCACCGCTGCCGTCGCCCTCTGGGAGGAGACCGTCGGCAAGAAGGACGAAGCGTGACGCAGGTCTCATCGCCGTCTTCGTCACAAATCGTGAACACTACGCGAAGATATCACGGCCTCGCTACAGCCCGTTCTTCGATGCTCACGGGCGGCACGCTTGCCAAGAGCTTCGCCTCGATCCGTCGGATCCCGACGACGAGCGTCCGGATCGTGACGGTGGAGAGGGTTGTTGAAGGCGGCGACATTCTCTATCTCGGCCCTTGACGCGCTCCCCGACTCGACCGTCGCCGGCGCTCGGCTCCATCATCCTCGCCGACCTCACGGCCTATGCCGGCAAAGCGATACAACCGAGGCGACCGGTACTGACGTGAAGTCCGTCTCACTCTTCGTGGACGAGACCGCCAACGTCATCAACGGTCCCATGATCGAGCTCCTCAACAAGGGGGCTCGAAGCCGGCATTCGCGTCACCGCAGCCATGCAGACGGTGAGCGATCTTGCAGCAAGACTCAGGAGCGACAGCCGCGCCCGCATGGCGCTCGGCAACTTCAACAACCTGATTGCGCTGAAAGCAAGGACCGCCTCACGGAATTCATCTGCGAAACGTTTCCGGGAAGACCACGTCTGGTCGACCTCCGCTTGCTTTCTCCTCATCGGCCGACGGCTCTCCCGTTCCGGACTTTCGCGCCTCCGTCACGCGCAGCATCCGGGGGGCGGCGTGACGAAGTCGTCCCGCCCGACGTCCTTGGCCGACTGCCCAACACCGAGAGTTCTTCGCAAGCGTCTCGGGCGGCAGGCTCTACAAGGGAGTGATTCCTGATCCTTCTCTCCGACGACTGACCGCATCCATTCAAAACTTTGGAACAAAATGATGAAGTACATGCTGACCGCGACCGCGCTTGTTCTCATCCTCATGGTGATGTGGCTGCCAGCCAGAACCCCTGCCTGAGATCTTCGAGGAGACGGCCTTGAGAGAGGTTGATGCTGAGGTGGGCGAGGGGATTCCCATGCGAGAGACGGCCCACGAATCTGGCGGTTGAATATCTCGACGGGCTCGTCTGGGTCTCGGGCGTCCCCGACCGCTACACGCTTCGACCTACGGCGGCTCACCGATGACGGACGAGTTTGCCGAGATCGGCAGGGCCGCCGAGCGTACGACCCAGACCGAGTGGCTGCGTGCCATGAAGAGCCTCTTGTGATGGCGACCCAGCGCCTTGCCGTCATGACCGCGGGCACCATCGCACTCATGCCCCTTCATTCTCGCGCTGATTGTCGACGGGTTCGTGAGACGCCGCATCCATGACCGGTACTTACGCGCCGAGTCCCACCACGGTGGACCGCCGCTCCTCTCCCTGCAGCTCCTTGCGGTCTGCCTCAGGATCGTGGCCATCATGCATCCCAACCATCCGCCTCAGTGGCTTTCCGTCTTTCCTGTTGCAGTTCTGCCCTGGCCGCTCGCATGACGGCAGCGACCTGGCACAGGTTCATTTGATTCCCAAATTCCCCGTCCAATGAGATGTCTCAACGTTGGGCGGGATTTCCTTCCAGAAAACCCGGCCTCAGGCCTCGGCTTATTTCACGCCTCCATCGGCGGGGCCTGCAGCGTTCTCGTCACGGCCTTCTTTTCATATCCGTCAGCACGTCCGTTCCAAAGAGATGGTGGAAGAAGAGGCATCGTAGGCGAGGGTGTAGACCAGAGCCTCTCCGAGCCTGGGGCCTCCTGCTTGACGCGACGGAAGTAGCGCCTCTGTACCAGTCGCGCACAGGCTCCATGAACTTCCGGTTCTCTGCGCCATGGCGAGTGCAGCGAGCGGCGAAGAACCGCTGTCGATTTCTCCCGACGTGAAGCCCTTGTACCACTCGGCATAGGCCTCGAGCATCGGACAATCGCTCTTCCTTGTTGGTGGTCCGTCTGAACCTCGCCAGAGATGCGCTGCGTATTCGTTGACGAAGCGCCTCAATCAGTGCCTGCCGGCTTGGGAAGTGGTACATGAAGCTTCCCCTTGGGCCTCATGATCGCGGTCGATGGAGAGAGGCTGTCAGTGCCTTTTCAATGATGATCTGGCGCGAGCTGGCGGGATCTTGAGCCTCGTCGCTTGCCCGGCCGTTTGCCCCGCCTCGACGTGCTTTTCGTTGTCGTAGGGAAACGTCTTCAGCGGCGTCGCTGGCTCCCGCCCATTTTCTTCTTTGCATCTCCAGTCGTCATTTGCAGTCCTGACTGCATAAGCCCAAACCAACGGGGTTAACCCTGTTGGTGAAAGACCCGATGGCGTCCTCTGTCCTTGCTGTTGTTCTAGTGGCAGTACGGACGGTACTTAATAACTGTAAGACCTCAGCGTCCATGGGTTCATGGGCAGCAGCGGATGGCAGAAGGAGAACCAAAAAATGCAGAAACGCGAATTCCCTCGCGCAGCCTGCTGCTCTGGCGTTCGGTTGCGGCGCTGCTGCCGCCAGGTCCGAATTCCCCGAAAGCCAGGGACACTGCGGGACGACGTCGGACGTTGTCGTCGTGGGCTCGCATTGCCGCCACGCCGCCAACGAATCGATCGACCGGCGTGAAGCCAACATCATGAGCCGACAAGATGCCCGTTCGGCAACCCGCCATCACGGGTTTTGGGATCAACGTCCCGCGCACGCCCGAGCAGCTCGCTCACGGCGCGCCGGGGACGACAGTCCGCGAACTTCCCTCAAAGGACACACGCTTCAAGGCCGGCGAATATTAACGACCCGAAGTCGCCTGGCATGCGCTGTGCTTCAAGGCCTCGAGTCCTTCTTTGAATACATCCGCAAGCCTCGGCTGTGCGAATTTGCGCTTCACGCCTCTTCATCTTGTGGTGAAGCACCCAAGATCGCCCTGCTCGCCCCGCTGAAGCGTTCATGCTGGCCGGCATTTCGTGATGCTTCCCGCTGCACCTCCTCAAGCGCGCGGCATGCGCAAAAGAACACAATCGTTGACGAAATCATCAAGGACGAAACGGGCTGCTGCAGCCGAATGTCGCCGTCCGCGAAAACCATGTCTTCGACATCACCCCCGCGACAACGACCTGACGAACAAGACGGGCGTTCCCAGTACTACCGTGCCGAAAAGGGCATCGTGTTCGGTGCCGGCGGCAGCTTCGTCAACGACCGCATATGCTCGCTCATCATCGCTGAAGATCACGAAGAAAACTGAAGGCACGAACCATCCGGCGCCACGGCCGGCGCTCTTCACGCTGATGCGCGGGTGCTATTCCTGTTCCATCGACTACATCTTAGTGGGTCCCTGGTGCTCGCCTGATGACAAGGGCATCGGCATGAAAGCGACGTCTGCGATTACCGGCAGCAGTTTTCGCTATCGACCTGAAGATCGGCTGCTGCGCTTCAACGAGCTCGGCAAACTGCACTGAACTCACGAACGACATCTTCCCTAAGAACGAAGTATCGACGGCTCCCAGCGCTTTCGCCAAAAGTTGATCGCCGACAGCCAGTTGTGCCGAAAGCCCCCCATCGACTGTTACTCTCCAAGTCCCTTTCAAGTCGGGCACGACGAAGAAAGTTTCGAAAACGCTCGATGAACTCGCCAAGTTTACGGTCTCCCCGCCCAAGGAGCTCAAGGACGAAATGGCGAAGTACAAGCTGACTGGAAGGCCGTGAGTTCGATCCTGACTTCAACTGTCCGCTCACGCCGAACGAAGGCGTGTTGATGGGTGCGGGCCCTGGTACGGTCACCGTCTCACCTCCAAGCTCCACTACACGATGGGAGGTGCGCGCATCAACGAAAAGGCCGGGTCATCGGTCAGGACTTCGCCGATTCCGGGCCTCGCGTTGGCGAAATCACGGCGGCGTCCGGCGTCACGCGCCTTGGCGGGGCAACTCAGTCCCCGACGGCATCGTCTTCGGCCGCATCGCAGCCCAGAGCATCATGGCTGCGCACGGTGAAGTGAGAAGCATCATGAAAGAAACTGTTAGTCAATGCCATGGCTGCTCTTTTCACGGCCGGCGCCTACGCCGCCGATGTCGCCATTCCGACGTCCGCCGCCAAGCACAAGCAGGACTGCACGATGTGCCACCAGGACGGCTTCAAGCCCGTCCTGACGGAAAGTGCCTGACCTGCCACGCCGACATCAACAAGGGGGCTACACGCTCGCCAACGGCAAGGAAAACCCGCACGTTTCGATTCATTACCTCCCGGAACGGTCGTGACTGCAACCTCTGCCATCGAGAGTTAATGGTAAGTCCCAGAACTACTGCCAGGCCTGTCGTACCGACGGTCTTGGGTTCAGGTGCCGTAACCCCTGGCATAGCTGTCATCCGCCGTCACGTTGAGCGTGATGGAACTAAAACGCGCCCTGCGGGCCTTTCGGTCTGCAGAGCGTTTTTGTATGGAAAATTCTCGAAACAAAATACGGGAGGCCACGACATCAATAGTGGAAAGCACCGTGGCGCTGGCTGACTGGTCGGGTAGAATGAACATAAGGACAGGAAAAGCCGGACACCTCGGATTCGCGACGGCGTTAACAAATCATGCATCACGACACGCGCGAGGCGCAACCGTCCGGCCGCTTTCCCTTCCTTTCCGACACAACCATTGTCGGCGCAGCTCTTTTGGCACCTGCGCTGGCCCTGACCTCGAGGTAATTGCAACATGCTCTTGACGGACAATGACCGAAACGCTCTCGAAGCCTGCAGAGAACGGCGTCACGAATGTAGACGCATCTTCGCCTTGCTCGACAACTTCGTGGAAGAGGGTGTCCAGCAGGGGCCGATTCACGCGAAGAAGCCGATGGTCGAAAAATCGCGCTTCCCAGCGCTCGTTCGCGCTTCTGCAGTGCGATTTATCATGCTCTATATGCACAGGCGGTCGAAGTGCTCCAAAAGGCCAGCCGCGGCCGCGGAGCGGTGTCTGCGGCCAGAATGTTCTCGCCGCCGCGCTGACGCATCGCCGGTCGACTCCGAAGCCTTCATTACTGCCTCGTCGGGGCGTCGAAGCCGAACCCGGCTATCCCTGGGATGGCTCCATTATGCAAAGTTTCTGGCACTTCGCTGGGAGACCGAAGCTGCACAGGCTGCCGTTCAAAGAGGCCTTGAGCTCGTGCCGGGTGACGCGAATTCCTGACGCTCGAAAAGCGAGATCCGGGACGGTGCAACGCTCCGGAAATGCTCTTCACCACATTCGCCCGGAACATGATGTGAAGACCTGCAGCAATCGCATGATCTCAAAGAGGTGATGGAAAAGCACCAGGCGCCTGTGCGTGCTCAAGCGATCCGAAGGCTTCTGAGGCGGTTACCTTGCGAGGTATCTGAATTTGACGAAATGAAGCCCGACGAGGAGAGGCTCCTATCTTTTGTCGGCCCGCATGCCGGTCGAAGGCGTCCGCGTCCCTGTGACTCTGCGCATGAACGAGGCCGGACTCTCGCAACATGCCGCCGGTCTGATCCGACATGCCCGCAGCCATTGCTGACACGATGAACAGCGAGGATTTGTGGCGGGCGACATCGTCAACAAGCCGCTTTCGACCTTGATCGCAGCATTCATCTCATCTTCTGCCCGACCCCTGCGACCGGAGAGTCACGCGAGCACCACTTCAAGCTCAATCCGCCGTCAGCGCCTCGGGATCGAGGCGCCTGAACGCCTGAGGATTTCCCGCCCGACGTGGTCAGGGCCGCTGAGATCGTCGCCGACCTCGACGAGCAGCAGAGGACTATCGCGGCATCGCCTGACTGCTCGAAGCCGAGCCCGACTTGACGAACGCCATCCCGCGCTCACCTTGAGCTGGCACGCGCCTGCAACAATGCGGCCGAAATTCGGTTCCGAACTTCGTGCGATCCGGCTCCTGTCCGTCCGTGACCGCTACGAAAACACGCGCACAAGTGGCAGTTCCGCATGGGCTCTTCTACCTCGAACGCGGCGAGGAGATACCCTGTTTCGAGCGTGCAGAAGCGCTGCAGAAAGCAAGGATTGTGATTCACTTGACCCGCTGTGCCGTTTTCAGATGGCCTCCTCGTTTCGCGAAACCGCTGTGGAGCGTATCAACGATTTCTGGGACGGCATGGCGCAGAAGACGCCTGGGCTGCTGAAGCGTTCCGGCCGATCCTGACGGAATGCCAGGATGCGCAGCTCGAGATCACCGAGGACCTTCAGAAGGTCGTCTGGAGCTCTGGCGTACGTCGGAGCCATTGCCGGCCCGGTGGATTCAACCTCTCGGCCGACGGCGACTGGCTGAGGACCATATTTTCTGCGGGCACTTCATCCGACGGATGTTCGAAGAGCGAAAGGTCCGTTGGCGCTTGACGCTCGACGCCGTAGAGGGTCGATCCCGTTGTTCTGGACATCAACGGCAGGGAGCCCATGCCGGTAAAACTCCATTCTGGGAGGAAAAAAGCCGGAGGAAGGTGTAGACCCGTTGATCGTCACCATGAAAGCCTTCGAAACCTCGAGTGGCCTCGAGTATGCCGAAGCCTTTTTCGTGCAGGCGCTCTTGACAATGCCGGGCGAAAGCGGTGTGGATGAAGTATTACTACGATCTTCGCCTCAATGCGCAAGTTCTGAATCGGCGTCGGCTTCGGCAGGAATTCCAGGAGCTACCTGCGAAACCGATCTGATGTGAAGCTCGTCACGACGATGGATGACTATCTTCGGACGAGTCGAAATGAATTCGACCGGGACGGATCCAAAGAAAAGGGACTGCGATTACCTGCTCGATGCCGTGCATGCTGAGCTGTCCTGTCCGGCACTTGTCCTCGCCTACTTCAAAACGACCCTGATCTCATGTGCATGCTCGCGCAGTCGGGCGCAACGGCGGGCACCCTTACATGAACACTCGCGATCGGTCACCCGGAAGGTCGAAGGAGGTTCGAGATATCTGCTTCAGAAACTGAGTTGCAGGCAAATGTTCCCTGAAGCTTATGAGAGTGTCGGTACTGTCGACGGCAGGCGGTATGCCTATGACGTGTTCCCTTGCCTAGGATCTCCCCGCAGTGCTCGAGGTTGCGCGGGAATTTGCAGAAGGTCGCGATGACGTGCTCGGAGCTCCGGGTTCCCTTTGCGCGAAGCGGGCGGTCTTTCAATCAGGAAGCCTGAAAAAGCCTGATCGGCTACGGAGGCCGTGCAATGAGGTTGACACGATTTTCGAAATGCCCGGCGCGGCTTCCTGAAGTCAGATGTTTCCTTGCGGCGTTTCTAAGGAAGCCCGAGGTGAAGGGCGAGAGCCCGGTACGCCCCTGTATGCGCCGAGGAATGAGGCCGACGGAACGAAGCCCGTCATGACAGGCAATGGCGGCACAAAGCGTTCCCTGGAGGACCTCCTGCGCCGTGTCGGGTTGTGAAACGAGAGCTTGGTCTGACATCTTCCAGATCAGAAGAGAGCCTGTCGTTACAACGTGCCGAACCACGTGATGACGACGGCGTTGATCAGGTCGGACGAGGAATGCGCCCGCCGACCGAGACGATGAGCCAGGCGCGCGGGGACGAGCCATTTTCGTTGATGGCCTGCCATGTTGGCAAGACCGTTGGCCGTGCACCCATGGAAGCCGATGCCCACGGATATATGACGGCGTCGTAGGAGTGGCCGAAGGCCGTGGAAGAGTACTGTCCGTGGGCGTAGATGAGCATCACGGATCGTCTGGCGGTATGAGGATCACCACGAGCGGGAGCGCGAGGTGCAATGAGTCGTGGAGCTTGTGTTGTTGATGGCCATCGTGACGAAGAGGACGAGCGTATGTCGGCCACGGCGTTGAGGTCTCTTGCTCGACCTTGTACATCCCGAGAAGTTCTGACGTTGCGGATGATGGTCGCATGATCATGGCACCAATGTAGGCGGCAGCGCATGGTGGCCGAGGAAGTCGGAGACGACGCCGAGTCTATGAGTCAGACGGAGACCGCCCGGCTGATCTCTTTATTCGTGAAGTTTGGCTTCGCGGATGCGTGCTGTTCCGTAATGTCGGTGTCCATGTCGTCGGGGAGGTGCAGCTCGGGTTCAGGCTGCTGGATCTCGTCGGAGTTCACCTGTAGTGGCGGATGCACCATCTGCCGAAACGGGCCGCCGATGAGAAGTGCGGCGACCTGCCGAAGGTGGCGGCGGTGACGGCAACGGCGGTGCCGCCCGCAGATGCCGGTTTCCTCAAAATTGGGGGACCGAAGGCAGCGGCGAAAGCCGAGGCCGCCCATCATGGAGATGGAGCCCGAGAAATGCCGTAGTGTTTGTCAAGCCCGCTGCTTCCAAGGCGGCCATGCCCATGCCGTTCTGGAGTGTTCACGCGTACCGTGGACCGCGAGGAGGAAGCCGGAGAAGGATTCGCCGCCGTCCTTGACGACGCGGGAAGGCTGGCCATCAGGCCGATGGTCGGAAGAAGCTGAGCATGAGCACGTCTGCGGCGTCGAGTCGATCTGAAACTTTGACAATGCGAAGTGCCTCGAGGAAGACACGATGGCAGCGGACATGCCCACCACGGGACTTCCGGATGGAATAGCGTGAAAGCACGCCGACCTTTCCTTTGAGCCAGACGTGTGCCAAAAATAATAGGTGCATACTGCGAAAGCGCGACGGCCTGCACCTTGTCCACTGGTGATGACCGCAATCGTTCCCGCTATATCTGTCATGTTTCCTTCTCTTTTTTGTTGGTTGTTGTGAACGCCTGATTTTCAGGCAGGCTGATGAAAAGTCTAGCAGTGTGTGGGAAAGCGGCTCAAGGTGCTTCCCTAAGGCATTCGCCCAAGGGGAGTCGACATTTTCAATCAAACGCCAAACCCTGCAGGGTTTATCCTGACCTCTCGCTGGCTCAAGGTCCGCACCAGGTCCCTAAAATCGAACAACTGCCGTGGAAGTCGTCCGCGGAATCACAAACGTTCAACCGCTGCCGAGTTCCTCCAAGAAATGGCACAAACTCACGAAAGCACGTCCCAGTGATCATCGTCGACCTGCAGAAGGATTTTCTTGCCCGGGGCGCGCGCTGGCGGTACCCGAAGCGCGACAAGATCGTGCCCGTCATCCATGAAGTGCTCGAAAAGAATTCCTGGGACTGCATCGTCATGACCCAGGACTGGCATCCTGCGGGTCACGTCTCCCTTTGCCCGGAACCACGAAGGCAGGCACGTGCTCGACGTCATTGAACTTCCATACGGCATGCAGATGCTCTGGCCCGTTCACTGCGTTGAAGGCACCCGGACGGTGCTGCCATCGAGGGCGTCGACACGATGAAGGCCGACCTCGTCCTTAGAAAGGGCAGGGAACTCAACATCGACAGCTACTCCGCCTTCTGTGCGGCCGACAACGAGACGAAGACGGGGCTGGCGGGGTGTCTGCGCG
>VOFC01006802.1_pt1 | contig 19097 bp, 34 predicted proteins | sample 5384161 | NCBI WGS metagenome assembly VOFC01 (sample SAMN12384722, study PRJNA508395) | human gut metagenome | isolation source: healthy gut B | host: Homo sapiens
TAATCTGCGATCTCAGCAAGAAGCTGCTGATCAAAGCCGGTATCATAAGGAGTTCCCTTGAAGGTCTCAACCATAACCTCAGTAGCAGGCTGTGAAGTACCCATAGCAAACGGAGACATTGCGGTATCGATAATATCAACGCCAGCTTCAACAGCCTTTAAGTAGGTCATGGAAGCTACACCTGAGGTGTAATGTGTATGAAGATCGATCGGAATCTTAACGGTCTCTTTCAGTGCAGTAACCAGCTCGGTTGCTTTGTACGGAAGGAGCAGTCCTGCCATATCTTTGATACAGATAGAATCTGCTCCCATTTCCTCGATACGTTTTGCAATGCTTGTCCAGTAATCCAGAGTATATGCATCGCCAAGCGTATAGGAAAGCGCAACCTGTGCATGACCATGCTCCTTGTTTGCGGCATGTACAGCAGTCTCAAGGTTACGAAGATCGTTCAGACAGTCGAAGATACGGATGATATCAATACCATTTGCAATAGACTTCTGTACAAATACTCAACAACGTCATCTGCATATGGACGATATCCAAGAATGTTCTGACCACGGAAAAGCATCTGCAGCTTTGTATTCTTGAATCCGTCACGTAATTTACGAAGTCTTTCCCACGGATCCTCATGAAGGAAACGAAGGCTCGCATCGAAAGTAGCACCGCCCCAGCACTCTACTGCATAGTAGCCAACCTTATCCATCTTGTCTACGATTGGAAGCATCTGCTCTGTTGTCATACGGGTTGCAATCAGGGACTGATGTGCATCACGCAGAATGGTTTCCACAATTTTAACAGGTTTTTTTCAATTTCTGCCATAATTGTTCTCCTTATATTTTTTTATAATGAAGTTCGTGTATAAAAATTCTTTTTGACACGAACCAAACCTACGGATTGTTCCGCCGCTTTCGACTTTGAAAGCCTGGCATTGTCAGATTCCGTAAATAGCCATAAATGCTCCGGCAGCAACGGCTGTACCGATAACACCTGCTACGTTTGGTCCCATTGCATGCATCAGAAGGAAGTTTGTAGGATCTGCCTCAGAACCTACCTTCTGGGATACACGGGCTGCCATAGGAACTGCGGATACACCTGCAGAACCGATCAGCGGGTTGATCTTGCCGCCTGTAAGCTTGCACATAAGCTTTCCAAGCATAACGCCTGCCGAAGGTACCGAATGCAAATGCAACAAGACCTAATACAACGATTTTCAGAGTAGCAACATTAAGGAATGCTTCTGCACTGGTAGTTGCACCTACTGAAGTGCCGAGAAGGATAACTACGATGTACATCATGGCATTTGAAGCTGTTTCTGTAAGCTGCTTTACAACACCGCTCTCTTTAAAGAGATTACCTAACATCAGCATACCAACAAGTGGAGCTGTTGTCGGAAGGATCAGACAAACTACGATTGTGATAACGATCGGGAAAAGGATCTTCTCAAGTTTTGTAACAGGACGAAGCTGCGCCATCTTGATCTTTCTCTCTTCCTCAGTTGTTAAGGCCTTCATGATCGGCGGCTGGATGATCGGCACCAGGGACATATAGGAATATGCCGCCACTGCGATCGGTCCAAGCAGTCCGACTGTCCCACCTTACCCGGCAAGGAAAATGGAAGTAGGTCCATCGGCTCCACCGATTATTGAGATAGCTGCTGCTTCCTTACCGTTGAATCCCATGAGGAATGCAAGGAAGTAAGCTGCATAGATACCAAACTGAGCTGCTGCTCCCAGCAGGAAGCTTTTTGGATTTGCGATAAGCGGACCAAAGTCTGTCATGGCACCGACACCCATGAAGATCAGGGACGGTAAGATACTCCACTCATCAAGTAAGTAGAAATAATGGAGAAGTCCGCCTACACCGTTGGACATGTCTTCCGGATTAGCCATAATATCCGGATAGATGTTAACCAGCAGCATACCGAATGCGATAGGAACAAGAAGAAGCGGCTCAAATCCTTTTGCAATGCCAAGATATAGGAATACACAGGCAACCACGATCATCAGGATAGTTTCCCCAGGTCAGGTTAAAAAACGCTGTCTGATGAATCAGGTTGGACAGAGTGTCTGATTACATAAGACATTTGACTACCTCCCGTCTTAGTTCATTGTTGCTAAAGTATCTCCGTTTTCTACAGAGGCACCTTCTGCAACATCAATGCTTGCGATAGTACCATCCTGAGGAGCTACTACAGGGATCTCCATTTTCATAGCTTCAAGAATAATTACGCTGTCTCCGGCTTTTACTGCCTGTCCAACAGTTGCTGCGATTTTCAGAACTTTTCCAGGTACAGAAGCTGCAACTTTAACAGAACCTGCGCCGGCTGCTGCTTTCGGAGCTGCCTTTGGTGCTGCCGGTGCTGCCTTGGGTGCTGCTGCCGGTGCTGCAGCTGCTGGTGCGGATACGCTTCCTGTCTCTTCTACAGTAACTTCATATGCTGTTCCGTTAACAGTAATTGTATAACTCTTCATTTTAGGATCCTCCTGTACTTATCTTTTTTACGATTGATTTTGCGGATGGAACGAACTACGAAGCCATCAGTTGTAGTTCCTTCTGCTGCTGCGATAGCTGCTGCGATAACCGCGATCAGTTCTGTCATCATCTTCATCTGCTCTTCTACTACTGGTGCTGCCACCGGTGCAGGTGCAGGTGCTGCTGCAGCCTGAGCGGTTCTTTTTCTTTGCCATTCCGGATTCGGAATGAATCGGAACAGGTAGATAAGGAAGCTCAGGAAAATAAGAACGATGAATACATTGCAATACCCATGATGGTATTCATAACAGCTCTTCTTAAGGTCTCAGCCATGGAATACTGAACATCTACAGGTCATGCTGGTGTACATCTCTGTGGAATAAATCCAGCATCAAACAAAGTTTGCATCTGCTTTTTCAAAAACTGGCAACGGTTGAGGTATATCCGTCGTCCGCCTTTTTCCACATCCTGGGCTTCTTTCCTTCAGGGCACCAAGCTCATCTTTTGCCTTTTCCAGGACTCCATGGTCGCATTGCAGATGTTGTAAATGCATCCGGAAGACTTGGAATAGTTTCAATGTCCTCATCGCCAAGTAACAATGGTATCGTAAGTCCCTCAGCAGTCAGTGATCTCTGTCGGACTTTTTACAGCCTCATCCACTGTCTCTTCTGCCCAACTGCTGATGCGCCTGGCAAGTGTCAGAACTGCCATCATACAGGAGTACCATGCGCCAATAATACTTTTAAAAAATTTTGTTTCATATGCTTCACCTCGCTTAGACCGTGCCGTGTTTTTGGACGGACGTTCTTCCCTTTTGTGAACAGCATTTCAAATGCACCGATCACATATTTTCTTGTATCAGCTGGGCTGATGATGGTATCAACATATCCTCTTGCTGCTGCGGACTGGACGCTCTTCTGCAGGTTCTCTATATTCTGCTGCCTTCTCGTTGATCGGCTGCGTCAGCATCCTGCATACATGATCTTGGCTGCCAGTTTTTTGCATCCATCATGCCGATCTCTGCATTCTCCCATGCATATACCATATCTGCGCCGATTGCCTTGCTGTTCATTGCTGTGTAAGCAGTTCCGAATGCTTTGCCGATGATCACATTTACCTTCGGAACAGTTGCATCTGCGAATGCATGAACCAGCTGTCCAACGGATTTTGCCATCATCTTCTCGCTGCATACAGTAGCCTCGAAACCATTTACATTTGTAAGAGTCAGTACCGGAATATCAAAAGCGTCGCAGAATTTCACGAAATCTGCTGCTTTTCTTGCCCTCTTGCGGAAAGACTTTCCGTCAGACTCCCATGCCTTGTTTCCTTCAGCGTCATAGATTCTCGCTTCTGTTTGCAACTGCACCAACAGTAGCTCCGTTCAGTTCTGATAAATCCAACAGCAACATTCTTGCCATAATCAGCCTTTACTTCAAAGAACTGTCCGTTATCTGCGATTCTGGAAAGTGCAATAGCGGTATCGCCTGTGCAGTTCTCAATGTCCTCGCATGCACGGTTCAGATCATCTGTGCATTCCATGTAGCAATCAGTGTCTTCGCAGTTAGATGGCAGATATGTTACGAGTTCACGGATCTGTCCAAGGATCTCCTCTTCTGTTCCGATGCCGTCAACAAGACCTGTCTCTTCGCTCTGGAATTTGGCAGCAGATGTATCACATTTGGAGATATTGTTGCCTTCCAAGGGCATTCGGGGTATTTACGAACAGCTTTACCTTTCTTCTCTTCAACAAAGGTAAAGTCTGTCAGTGCCGGTACAAGTGCCATACCACCACCGCAGGTACCGAAGATACCTGTGATCTGTGGGATCAGTCCGGAAGCCAGAGTCTGTTTCATATAAATCTCACCGAATGCTTCCAGCGCATCAGTTGCCTCCTGGAGACGCAGACCTGCACAGTCGATCAGGCCGATCACCGGAGCACCGGTCTTCATAGCCATATCATAAAGTCTGGTAATCTTCTTGGCATGCATTTCACCAACTGTTCCGTTCAGTACGGAAACATCCTGGCTGTACACATACACCAGATTTCCATCGATTACACCATATCCGGTAATAACACCGTCTGAAGGTGCTTTTTTTTCAGTCATGTTGAAATCTGTGGATCTAGCAGTTACATCCGCTCCGATTTCGACAAAACTGTTTGCGTCAAGCAAAGAAGTAATTCTTGTGCCTGCTAAGCTTTGTGTTGCATTACTCATTCTTGTTTGCCCTCCATTTTATAAAAATTTAAAAGTATAACCAAAAAATCTGCCGATTCTAATTGTACATTTTTTCACATAATTTTTTCAATAGTTTTCCGTGTTTTTATGCAAAAAAATCCCTCGAAATTCGGGGGATTTTTTTGATATATCATACATATTCCGTCAGGCTTTTTAGTGAAAAAAGTCATGAAACACCTTGTTTGCACACCATAAATAGGTGATTTTGATATTGCGATCTGCTGTCACAAAATAGTTATCCAGCACCAGTTCTCCGATGGAAAAGGTGACCTGGCCAATCTTCTGCCCTTTTTTCACAGGGGCAGCAAGTGACTTCTGGAGACGGACATTGCAGGTGACTTTTTCACTGTCCTTTAAAAGGACCTCTTTCTTTTGTCGGAGTCTTCTGCCTGGATGACGCCTTTTATAAATGCAGCTTTCCCTAAGCCGGCTGACAGGTTTTGCTCGGACTGTGCCGGGCTCTCATCGGAAACGGTACTGTTTTCCGAAACGCCGTCCTTCACCTGGATTTCGGGAATGGCAGGCTCCTGCCAGTACACTTCTTTATGGAAGTTTTCCTTTCCATATTCCAGAAGCTTCATGGTGTCCTTCCATTTTGTAGCTTTTGTTGTTGGGCCATCCGCAGCCAAGAAGAGCGATAATAAAAGGTTCTGCCCTCATTTTTGCAGGCGCCCACATAACAGTAGCCTGCATTTCCTGTGAATCCGGTTTTCCCGGAAATGGCGTCCGGGGTCATGTCCAGAAAGGCGTTTGCATTGTGCACGGAAAACTGCCGGTTCCCGGAAAGGTCGTAAAAAGAATAATCTCTTGTCTGGGTAATGTGAAGAAAGGTTTTGTTTTTGATGGCGTAACTCATGATCAGGGCAAGGTCCCGGGCTGTGGTCTCATGAACACCTCCTGCATCTGCACCGTCCAGGCCGTTTGAAGTGACAAAATGGGTGCTGGTGCAGCCGATTTCCTTTGCTTTTTTTTCGTTCATCATGTGGGCAAAGCCTTCCACAGAGCCGCCGATGTGCTCGGCAATGGCCACGGCAGTGTCGTTGTGGCTTTTTCAGCATCAGGGAATAGAGAAGGTCTTCCAGGTAATACTGCTCCCCTTCTTTTAAAGCCAAGCTTTACCTCGGGTTGGGCGGCGGCATTTTGGAAACCATTACGTAGTCGTCGCCTTTTTCCGTTTTCCAGGGCCAGGATGCAGGTCATCACCTTTGTGGTGCTGGCGTTCGGCCTGGCTGTGTAACCCTCTTTTTCGTAAAGCACTCTGCCAGAATCTCCGTCCATGAGAACAGCCGAAAGGGCATACAGGCTTCCGGGGCCATCTGTTTCGTTCATGTCCACCGCTGCCGGGATCATCTGTACCACGGTGCTCACTCCCTGAAGGTCTGCCGCCCCGGCGCTTGCGGATGCCTGCCCTACAGATACCGTCCCGGTGATCAGGATAAGAAGTCTGCAAAGAAATCTTTTTCCTTTTTTCTTCATATTCCACATCCCCTCATATTCAAACACGCTCTAATCTTCCATATATTCATTTTACGCAGACATGTCCGGGATATGACTCAGGGGCGGAGATTTCGAAGAATGTCCGCCCCTGAAAAGATATTATCACCCGTTATAAGTTAAATTCCACCGATCTGATAACGGATGATCCTCCTTGGAAAGCTGATATAGCTCAAGCAGTTCCCCAGGCGCCTTTTCACTTCCTCTTCAAACAGCCGGTTCAGTTCCTCTACAAGCTCCTTGCTGCCCCCTGCCGGATGGACCATCATGTAGTGGTCGATCAGGGCTGACTGGGCTTTTATGGCCCCCAGACTGGAAATTCTGGCCAGACGGGCACGTCTTGCGCCGCCGTCATCGCATACCAGCTGGTTGGTAATCCATTTCATAAGCTTCAGGCTCAGAAGAATATCCCCTGTTTTTACAAGGGAAAGACCTTGTGGATTTCTTTTTTGCATTTCGCTCCTTTGCCGCGATGCATACGGAAGGATAATAGGTATAAGGGTCTTTCCCTGTTTCTTCCATAAGCAAGCGGTCAAACTCGATTTCCAGAAGACTGTGGGAAATCCGCCCCTTTGTCGTGCATCTCGTTTACAAAGGATGGCAGGCGGAATCAGAAGATAATGGCAGCCAAAACCAAGAAGATAGGCAAGCAGGGCCTGATCCTTGGTCTCACGCACCTGACTCATTCCCTGGATGAAAAAGGCTCTGGCTTTTTCCTTATGCATCTGGTATCCAACGCCGCTGACATGATTTTTGAAAATAAAATAATAAAAGAAGATGTCCGGGCCGTGCAGTCCGATGCGGTACAGCTCCCCATTTTCCCTGATGACTTTTTTACTTCTTCCGGCATCTGCCTGTATACTTTCTGTCCAAACAGATCATGTGCGTATGTTGTTGGCATTTTTATCCTCTCCTGTCTTATGCCGCAAAAAGCTGCGGCTCATATGTTCCATCCTGCATCACTTAGCTTATACCGCTGGCAGCCTTTTATACGTCCAGCTTCAGCTGTATCTCTTCTTCTGCCTCTGCCTTGAAGTCTGCCATTTTCACCGGGTCCACAGAAGGAAGCTCTTCCAGGCCCTGCACGCCGAAGGTTCGAAGAAATTCCTCGGTGGTTCCAAAAGGATGGGGCGTCCGGTGCATCCAGTCTTCCAAGCTCTTTGACCAAATTATATTCCACCAGCTTGTTCACTGCGTGGTCGCTTTTACCCCTCGGATCTTCTCGATCTCTGCCTTGGTCACCGGCTGCTTGTAGGCAATGATGGACAAAGTCTCCAGCATAACGTCGGTAAGTGCCGGCTTCTGGGGCTGCATGGCGATGCGGATCAGGCAGCCGTAATAGTCCCGCTTGGTGCAAAGCTGATAGGAATTTTCCAGCTCGATAATGTGGATTCCCCTGCCCTCATCCTGGTATTTGTCCATGAGATTGTGGATCAGCTTCTCTGTGGTGGCCTTGTCCTGCTGGATGGCTTTCGCGATCTGGCAAAGCTCCACCGCCTCTCCCATTGTAAACAGAATGGCCTCAATGGCTCCTTCTAATTGTCTGATTTCCATATATTATCCTTCCTCTGCAAATTTCCGTGAGATTTTTCCAGGTTTCAGGATCAGTCACAACATCGATCTGGATGTCGTCAAAAATCTCCTCCTGCACCACATGGATGTGTCCCATTTTGATCAGCTCCAGCACGGAAAGGAAGGTGACGATCACCTGCACCTTGGAGCACTGCTTTTTCAAAAAGGTCCTTAAAGCTGAACTTTCTGTGGGTCTTTGCAAATTCTTTCATCTCAAGCATTTTATCTGAAAGACTGACTTCTTCTTTTTCAATCCTGCCGAAACGGCTTCGGATGGGGTCCACCTTGTCTTCCTGCCTGCGGATGATGGACTGGTAAATGGCGTGGAGCTTTTCCAGGGTCAGCCCAGCCAGCAGTTCAGATGGATCCACAGGCTCCCGGTACTGAAGCACTTCCTCCGGCACGTCGGGAGCACGGTAATAGACTCCGCTGGCATCGTCCATTTTGTCCTTCAGCTCGTAAGACATGTATTTGTACATCTTATATTCCAGAAGCTTCTGTACAAGTTCTGCTCTTGGATCTTCCTCTTCGCCTTCTTCATTTACTTCTTTTGGAAGCAGCATACGGCATTTGATGTCAAGAAGAGTGGCCGCCATAACCATAAACTCGCTCATCACGCCTAAGTCTTCTTTTTCCATGGCGTGAATGTATTCCATGTACTGGTCTGTGATCTCCACAATGGGGATGTCGTAAATGTCAATTTTATTTTTTATCGATCAGGTGAAGGAGCAGGTCAAGCGGTCCTTCAAAAACATTTAGTTTTACGGAGATTGCCATGAGCTTTCCTTTCTTCCCTTAAGATTTCATTTCTATAAAAATCAGTTCTCTGGGGTTGTGGATCCGAAGGGGCATGGTGTGTTCCCCAAGCCCGGCGCTTACGATCATGCACTGCCCGTCCTGGTAAAAATCCCCCGCAGCAGTACCTGGGAAAAGGCATGAGCTGGGGACTGATGGTGCCTATGTGCCTGGAAAAACGCAGCACGCCGCCGTGGTAGTGGCCGGACAGGATCAGGTCTGCGCCCCAGTTAAAATAGGTTCTGCCGTATTTGGGACTGTGGGCGAGGAGAATGTTTACCGCGTCCGGCTCCGGTTTTCCCATAAGCTGTTCCATTGCCTGGTCTGTAAGCTTTGGGGAGGTTGGCTTGTGATAATATTCTAAAGGAAGTTCCAGGCCGTTTATAACAAGGGAGATGCCTTTTGCCTGGAATTCGTATTTCTCATTTGTCAGGATATGGACGCCAGCTTTCCTCAGGGACTGTTCGTATTCCAGATATTCGCTCTGGCAGGGATAGCCCTCTATTTTCATTTTGATTCGTGATTTCCCAGACCATAGAAAAACAGGAAAATCCTTTGCCAGGGAAATAAGAAGCTTCCGGGCGTTTTCCAGGGTGGATACATCTTTTCGCACAACCATGTCTCCAGCTACAAGAATGGCATCCGGCAGGTTTTCCCGGATTTTTGCCTGCAGGTCGCAGTTGTCTGTTCCAAATTCGCTGCCGTGAACATCCGCAAGGACGGCGAAACGCACGCTCTGGTTTTGTTTTTTATTTTGGGGTTGTGAACTTCGTAGGTTACAGTTCGGAATTCGCCCATAGGTCTCCTTTTGTGTTTTCTTTATTTTCCAAATCCGCAATTGGGAAGGTACAGACTTTACAGTTCAGGCAAAGGCCGCCTTCGCCGTAGGCTGCCACTTCTTCGGCGAAAATTTCATCGTCTGCCATGATTCTTGGCAGAACAAGATCAAATACGGTTCGTTTCGCATACATGACGCATCCTGGCAGGCCAAGGATGGGAATGCGTTTGCCGTCTTTTCGTAGTAAGCAATCAGAAGCATGGCGCCTGGAAGCACCGGGGCACCGTAGGTTACCACTCTGGCTCCGGTGTCGCGGATTCCTCCTGGGGTGCGGTCGTCCGGGTCAACGCTCATGCCGCCGCTGCAGACTACCATATCTGCACCCTGGTTAATAAATTCCATAATGTCGGCTGTGATCTGTGCCTTGTCATCTCCCGGGGTGGTCTGGCCGATAACTTCGGTCGGATATTCTGCCAGCTTGTCTTTCAGCACAGGGGTAAAGGTGTCCTGGATCAAGCCTTTTTTGACTTCGCTTCCGGTGGTGACGATTCCTACCTTTTTAAACTGATAGAAGAATGGAAAAAATGGGGTCCGGGCCTGCGGCTTCTACGGCTTTGTCCATTTTTTTTTTTTTTCGATCACAAGGGGGATGATGCGGGTTCCGGCCAGCTTGTCGCCTTTTTTTACAGGGAAATCACCGTGGCGGGAAGCGATCATCATCTCGCCGAGGGAGTTGACTGCCAGAAGGGCGTCACGGCGGATTTTCAGAACGCCGTCGGTGTCGGCTACCAGCTCGATTTTGCCTTCTTTTACATCAGTTCCGTGCATGGAGGGGCCGGCACAGATTTTGTAGAGGATGTCAGCGCCTTCGTTTTCATGAAGAATGCCTTCTTTCTTTTTCCCAGACAAAGAGGTGCTCTTTTGCCGACGGAGAGGAGGAGGGGATGTCTTCTTCTTTTACAATGTGGCCTTTGGAGAAGAGGACGCCTTTTTTCTTATCTTTGATAATCTGGGTAATGTCGTGGCAGAGGATGTGGCCTACTGCGTCTTCGGTTCGGATTTCTTTCATTGTACGGTCTTCCTTTCGTAACTTTTACAATCCAGCTTTTACAAAGCTTGGCGTATACGCCGTCTTTTTCCATCAGTTCCTGGTGGGTGCCTTCTTCTGCGATTCCGTCTTCGGTGAGGACCAGGATTCGTCTTGCGTTGCGGATGGTGGAAAGGCGGTGGGCGATGACGAAGGTGGTTCGGTTTTTGGCAAGACGTTCTAGGGACTCCTGGACTACCTTCTCGCTTTCGTTGTCAAGGGCAGAGGTTGCCTCATCGAAGATCAGGATGGGCGGATTTTTCAGGAATGCTCTTGCAATGGAAAGGCGCTGCTTCTGTCCGCCAGAAAGCTTCACGCCCCGCTGGCCGATATCCGTTGCGTAGTTATCCGGCATTTCCATAATAAAATCGTGGGCATTGGCAAGCTTGGCTGCGCGGATGACTTCCTCGTCTGTGGCATCCGGGCGGCCGTAGCGGATATTTTCCATAATGTTTCCTGCGAACAGATATACATCCTGCTGAACAATTCCAATCTGCTGGCGAAGGTCCTTCAGCTTGATCTTGCGGATGTCTTTTCCATCCAGATAAATGGCGCCCTCGGTTACATCATAAAATCTGGGGATCAGGCTGCACAGGGTGGTTTTGCCTGCGCCAGAGGTGCCCACAAGAGCAACATAATCTCCCGGCTTCACTTCCAGATTGACATTGGAAAGAACTTTGTCATCATGGTCCTCATAATGGAAGGAAACATTTTCAAAGCGAATGTCCCCGTCCACATGGTCTAACGGCACTGCATCCGGCGCGTCCTCAATATCCGGCGCAATGGACATCATTTCCAGGAAACGGTCGTAACCGCTGTAGCCGTTCTGGAACTGCTCAGTGAAGTTTACCAGTTTGGTAACAGGCTCGGTGAAGTTGTTGATATACAAAAGAAAGGTCACAAGGTCTGTGGCACTAATGCTTCCGGACGCAAGGAACATAGCACCGGAAACCAAGGCCGCAACTGTAATCAGGGTGGTAAAGGCATCCATGCCTGCGTGGTAGCCTGCCATGTAGCGGTAAGTCACACTCTTGGCATCCACGAAGCGCTCATTTCCTTTGCGGAATTTCTCGATCTCACGCTTCTCATTTCCAAAGGATTTCACCACGCGGATTCCGGAAAGACTGTCCTCGATCTGGCTGTTGATCTCGCCCATGCGCACGCGGTTTTCTTTAAATGCGCTTTTCATTTTCTTATTGTAAACCAGCGCATAGATCAGCATAATGATTACAATGGCAAAGCAAAGCAGTGCCATCTGGGGCTTCACGTTCATCAGGATGATCAGCGCTCCGAACAGCTTGATCACGGAGATCAGAATATCTTCCGGTCCGTGATGCAGAAGCTCGGTGATGTCAAACAGGTCGTTTGGTGATCCTGGAAAGCAGGTGCCCTACTTTCTGGTTGTCATAGAATGCGAAAGAAAGCTTCTGGTAGTGGTTGAAGAATTTCATTTCGCATGTCATGCTCAATGTAAGCACCCATCGTGTCCGTAATAGGTGATGAAATAACGGCTTCCAAGCTGGACCAGAATCAGTGCCAGCATTCCTACGCCGATTTTTAGAATAATTGTCTTGGCTTCCTGGGCTGGCATTTCCCCTACTGTGTTCATAATGTAGCGCACCAGCAGCGGAATGACCAGAGTTACGGCTGCTCCCCAGAAATGCAAAGAACAGATCTGCGAAAAACAGTCCCTGATATGGTTTATAATAGCGGGCCAGAAGCTTTAGCTTACCTGGCTCTTTCTTTGGTTGTTTCATGTGTTTCCCCCTCCGTCTTTGCTATTTTTTTTACTATGAAAGTCCCAGACGGCAGCCAAGAATGAGCCATGCTTGCATGAGCGAATTCTTGGATATCGGATGGGCTAGACCGTATGAGTAAGTAGGGCGATAGCCCGGATTACGAATGCGGGCGGCAGCTGTGGAGCGCCCATAGGCGCGGAACAGCTGACCTTTCATATATGGTGATGTCGCCGGTAGGCGACATGTCTGTTTTGTAAGATAGCAGCAAAAATTTTCATACAGAATTTATTATAAACCGACAGGGACTGTTTTGTCAAAATGCTTCTGCAATTATTTTTTCCAGGCAGTTTTTGTAGGTGGCTTTTTCTATGGTTTCTGTAAAAAAGAATGTTGATCTCGCCTAATTTTCTGCCGTTTTCGTAGTATTCTAGGGTTCCGGCTGTGTCGCCTGCTTTTACTGGGGCCTGGACCTGTGGATTCAGATTCAGTTTCGTCTGGACATCACCTATGGTTTTACCGTCGCAGCTTAGATACTGGAAAGTTTTTTTCATATTTTACTTCGGTTGTGGGTTTGGTTCCTTTTCGGACTTCGATGGAAGGGAGTTTTTCGGGGTTTTCATCGGTGTAGAGACTGCTTTTGAAAAACCGTAGTTCAGCATGGCAGCCGCATCCTTGAAGCGAACCTTGTAGTCGGGCGCTGCCATGACTACGGAAATAAGAGTGATGCCGTTTCGGGCGGCAACTGCGGATACACAGTATTTGGCAAGGCTGGTGCTTCCGGTTTTGAGGCCGACACAACCCTCGTAGCTTCGAAGAAGCTTGTTGGTGTTGGTCAGGCCGAATTCTTGGAGCCCTGTCTGGTGACGTGAGTGATATTTTCCATCCAGATGGTGGAATATTCCAGTATTTTGGGATATTTAGTGATCAGCTCCCGGCTCATCAGGGCGATGTCCCGGGCAGTGGTGTAATGGTCGGTAGAGTCTGTCAAGCCGCAGCAGTCCACAAAATGTGTGTTCTCCATGCCAAGTGCTGCCGCCCGCTCATTCATCTGACGGACAAATTCCTGCTCGCTGCCGCCGATGTGCTCCGCCATTGCCACACTGGCGTCGTTGCCGGATGCGATCACAATGCACTTAATCATGGTTTCCACATCCTGGGTTTCCCCTTCTTCTAAGAAAACCTGCGAGCCGCCCATGGATTTGGCGTAGGCACTGGTGGTAACGGTGTCGGTCATTTTCAGGGTGCCATTTTCAGAGCATCGAAAATCAGAATCAGCGTCATGATTTTTGTGATGCTGGCAGGACTGCGGCGGGTGTCCGGGTCTTTTTCGTAGATCACGGTGCCGGTGGTGGCTTCCATGAGAAGCGCGGAAGGGGCCTGGATGAGGGTGTCGTCGGTGGCTGGGATCTGGGGCGAGGCGTTTTCCTGCTGCGTATCCGTATCCGAAGTATTGTCTCCGGTATTTTCTTCCTGGCTATTGTCTTCCTGGAAAAGAACAGCCGTATCCCAGCTATTTTTCCCCGCATACTCATAAATTGCTCTCCCGGAATCCCCCACATACCCATATGTAATCCGGCAGCCCGGACCAGTTAACAGGCTGCCGATCAAAACAGGAAGAACTGCTTTTTTATTGCCTTAAGAAACATAGATTGTCTCCTTGAAAAACAGATTCTATTCTATTTTAAATCCCGCAGGGGGATTTTATGCATGGAATGTACATAAAATAGAATGCCTTTCAAAGATAATGCCCGGAATTGTCAAAGAAAAAGTTTTCCATTTCCATGTATCTCTTTTCCTTTCCAATTCAGGCATTAAAATTTACGTCAATATCTTTAGATATGGTTTGTTTCCTGCTGTAAACGCAAATTCTCTTTTTTCTGCTTCATCCGCTCTCTTCTTTTCTCTTTGCGTATTTCGTCTTTTCAGCCTGAATGTCCATTTTCTCCATATTTTCAAAACAGATATCCCATTCCACAACCTCCAATCTCGCCCATCATCTCTTTTGCATCCTTATATTATCATGGCACACTTTTATAAGACAAGAATAATTATCACTCCGTCAAGGACGTTCCGTAAACTTTTCAGCATTGTTGCTATAATAATGACATTGTATTGACAGCAAACGAACGCTTGAGTATACTATATTTGAATGGAGGTGTTCTGTATGGCAACAACTAATTTAAATATTCGCATAGACAAAACAATCAAAAGACCAGGCAGAGGAGATTTTCAATGAACTCGGTCTGAATATGACCACTGCCATAAATATGTTCCTGAGAACCGCTATCCGCGAACATGGTATTCCTTTTGAATTAAAACTGGAAGTACCGAATGAAACAACAGCAGCTGCCATTGCTGAAGGCAGAAAGCTGATGGATGATCCTTCGGCTCCGAGATATTCCAGTATGGATGCATTGAAGGCGGCTCTTGAAGTATGAAATATGATGTTCAGTTTACCACGCAGTTTAAAAGATCTGAAACTTGCTAAAAAGCAAAATAAAAATCTTGATAAGCTGTTTGAGGTAATCGATATTCTGGCGAATGGCGGTACGCTGGAAGCAAAATACAGAGACCATGATCTTACAGGCAACTATAAGGGCACGCGTGAGTGTCACATTGAACCAGACTGGTTACTCATTTATGAGATTCAGAACAACGTTTTAGTACTAATGCTTTACAGGCTCGGTACACACTCAGAGCTATTCAAGAAGTAGTTTAAGAAAAACGGCATAGCATAAGAAAAGCATCTATCAGAAATGGTAGGTGCTTTTCTTACAGGTAATAAACAGGCTCCTTGGAACTTCTATAAAACAAGAATCGTAATCACTCCGCCAAGGACGTCCCATAAGCTTTCTGCAGCTCATCTTTCGTCATCTCCTGGACTTTAAATGTGGCGGTTCCATCGCTGCTTTCCCAGGTGATATGCAGGCAGTTTTTGCCTTCTGCTTTTACATCTCCGTAAATGGTCAGTCCTGTATCCGCGAACCAGATCGCATAAACTGGTTTTCCTTTTCCACATCCAGGCTTTCTGTTCTTCATTGTATTCCAGACCTAATGCCTTATATAGATAGCTATCAACTTCGGCCCAACATTCAATCTGGCCTACAGCCGAATTTTCTGCTGCCTCTGTATCTTTTTTTTTTCGGGATTTTGTCCATCCTGTACAGTCGTGATCGTAAAATCCCTCTGCTGCTGATTCTATGGCATTTCCCTGCTCGGCTGCTGTCACTTCATCAGACTCATCTGTCACAGTATCCGTGTCCCCATTTTTATAAATTTTAATCACAAAGTTTTCCGTCTGCATCCATATAGCTCTCTGTATATGCCCATGCTGCCTGAGATGCTCCTGCCACACCGGCTGTTCCCAGAATTGCGGCACAGATTCCAAGTGCCAGCCCTTTTCTTCTGCATCTTTTTCCTGATTTGCCAGCGGTTAAGCCGTAAGCGTTCTTTCCTGTAAATACTGTTTTTCTTCATAAAAAATGCTCCCTTTCTTCTTTTGGGAATCTGTTCCCTTGACTACAATAAAGAATAGAGCATTTCCTTGTGTTCCATATGTAAGTTTTATGTGGTTTTGTGTGGAGCCACAAAACGGACATGTCGCCTATTGGCGACATCACCATATATGAAAGTCAGCTACTTGGCTCCTATGGGCGCTCCACATTGCTGCCGACCGCATTCGTAATCCGGGCTATCGCCCTACTTACTCATACGCTCCAGCCATAATGGACTTCGTTGCTTTCTTAATACAGAAAACGCAGGTTGGCGCAATATAAAAAGGCAGGCAGTGATCCAGGCGGTCTGGTCTGCGTAGCAGATGGCGGTAAATCCGAAGGTTCCCACAAATCCCAGGCTGACAATAGTTCTCGCCAGCATCTCCGTAACACCGGAAAAGACAGCTCTTGTGGAATATCCGAGTCCCTGCGTCACCATACGGGTAATATTGAGAATGCCAAGGCTCCAGTAAAAGAATCCCATGCAGCGCAGATATTTGGCAGATGCGTCCAGCAACATCTGCAGAGCTTTGCTGACAAAAATCATGGAAAGAGGTCTTCCTGCAAAAATAAGCACAAGGTCGGCCAAAAGTCCATATCCTACCGCAACTGCCATGCCCTGCTTCAGTCCCTTGCGGATACGGTCCGGCTGCTTTGCCCCAAGATTCTGGCTGCAGAATACGGAGACAGCTGTTCCAATAGCATCGAAAGGACACATAGTAAACTGCTTGATCTTCATTCCCGCTGTAAATCCGGATACATACACGCTTCCAAGACCATTGTTTGCAGACTGCATCACCATACTGCCGATAGCGGTAATGGAGAACTGAAGTCCTGTGGGAATTCCCATCATAAGAAGCTCGCTTACCGCATCCTTATTTGCCGCACGGTGAGCCTTAGACAGCCAGAGAAGGTTCATTTTCTTCGCAATAAAAACAAGACACAAAATTCCGCTGATTGCCTGCGCTGTGATCGTAGCAATGGCGGCGCCCGCACAGCCCCATTTCAATACCACAATGCAAAAACAGATCCAGGAAAATATTCAGAATTGCGGACAAAGCCAGAAACATAAAGGGCGTCCGGCTGTCTCCAACGGATCTCAAAATGCTGGACAGGTAATTATACAGCAGCGTAAACGGCATGCCCAGAAAAATAATCAGCAGATATGCATAGGCATTGTCATAAATATCTTCCGGTACAGAAAGCATATACAGGATCTGCGGGCAAAAACAGAGCACAGCGCAGTAAGGATCACCGCGATCCCGGCTGTGAGAAGCGCTCCGTTAAAAACATAGTTTCTCATCTGATCCAGCTTGCCTGCACCAAAATACTTTGCAATGGGCACACCGAATCCGGTACAGCTTCCCATGCAAAAAGCCCAGGACCAGAAACTGGATACTGCTGCTGGCTCCAACGCTTGCCAGGGCCTTCGCCCCCAGGATCTGACCTACAATAGCTGCATCAATAATGTTGTAAGTCTGCTGAAGAAGATTTCCGATCAGCAGTGGAAGGCAAACTGGAGCATCAGCTTCAGCGGATTTCCCTTGGTCATGGATGTTGACATTTTCTTTCACCTTCTGCTAAAAATTAACGTATGGGACAGAAACCTGATCCACTTGCAGATTCCTGTCTCCACTACAAAAATTCTCAGCAATTATATCACCACTTTTCAAACTTTTCCATATAAATTCATGAAAAATCCAAAAGAAATGCTATTTTAAATATCACCCTGTAAAGGTCATATTTTCCAGGGCAGTTTCATTCGAAACAAAAACCCCATTATCCGTATTTCGCAGTTCATATCCAGCGCCGTGCTGCTCCAGAATCTGCCGCACAATATAAAGTCCCAGACCGCTGCCGCCTCTTTTCCGGTTTCTGGAGGAATCCACCCGGTAAAAGGCATCAAACACTCTTGAAAGCTCCGTTTCCTCGATGTGTACCCCTGTATTTTCCACTTCCAGCCTCACAGTCTTATGCCCTTGGGTTTCTCTTTGGCATCCACAGGATTGCCAGAACCCCTCAGGCAGCCTTCACAGGAAATTTCCTGTATTTCTTTATAAAGATTCACGCGAATCCGCTCTTTTTCCGGCGAATATCGCACCGCATTTACAAGAACATTCCGAAGTACCGTCTCCATCAGCGCCGGATCCACCCTGCACAGGCATTGATCCGGCAGCGTGATTTCCAGTTCCATATTTTTCTGCTCAAAAAGCTCGTTCAGGTCAGCCAGCTGCCGCCTTACCAGTTCCGCCAGATCCAGTTCTTTTTTCTTCAGGGATAATCCGCAGGACTCCATTTTGGAAATCATCAGAATCTCCTGGACCATATTCTGCAGGGTCACCGTCACTTCCCTTGCCCTGGCAAGATATTTGTCCCGGTCTTTGTACACGCCAACATTCTGCTCCATGCCCTCGATCTGCCCTTTCAGGATCGTAACCGGGGTTTTCAGTTCGTGGGAAGCCGCGGCGAAAAAAAACTCCATCCGTCTTCGCCCAGTTCCGTTCCTGTTCCATCTCATCCTTTAATTTCGCATTGGCACTTCTAAGGCTTTTCAACGCCTGATCCAGATTCTGTGCCATTGTATCCAGACTCGGGAAAGTGTCCCAAGCTCATCTGTCCGTTTCATTTCCGTTCGCACAGAAAAAATCCAGGCCCGCCATTTTATCCGAAGCAACTCCAAGCTTTCGGATAGGCTTTGACAAATATCTGAATAAAAAAAAGGAAATCACCAGAGATTCCAAACACGGTAAAGCATCCAGGGCAGAATCTGTCCAAGCGCTTCCACTGCCTGGTTCAAGCTGGGTGGAACCAAATACAAACAGTGTATACCTGTTTTCACTGCCTTTAAAGGCAACCTCATAATGTCCCATCGCCTGTTGTTCCATCTCATCTTCCACAGATCCCTCACCTTCTACTACGGTTCCAATAGTATCCCCATAGCTCACTTCCCGATCCGTCTGACCTTCCCAGTCACCCGACTCCGCCGTAGTGCTTTCTTCAGCAAATCCTTCTGTTACCGGTTGTTCTTCTTCGGATACAGAAGATGAAATTGTAACCTCACTGACAAGGCTTCCGTTCCCCAAGCCACTCCCCGGACAATCCTCCTTTTCATTTAAAGGACAACCCGCGACTGGTTGGCATCGCTGAATTCCCCATAATAGAAGCCGCATTCTTAAGGGAATAGCCAGACAGGGATTCCGCCAGATCCTTTGCCTTTGCCGCCAGGGTCCGGTTCAGGGAATCGGAATAACTCTGCGGCATAAATGCAGCTACAAAGCCATAGGAAATTCCGAAACCGCCATCAGGATGATCATGGTGAGAAGAAATATTTTTACACTAATTCTGCTTTTTATGTATTTTATCAATGCGATATCCTACTCCTCTGATGGTATCAATATAATCAGCTTCCAGTTTCTTTCGAAGATTCTT
>VOFC01005398.1_pt1 | contig 19094 bp, 32 predicted proteins | sample 5384161 | NCBI WGS metagenome assembly VOFC01 (sample SAMN12384722, study PRJNA508395) | human gut metagenome | isolation source: healthy gut B | host: Homo sapiens
TGCAAACAAGAGACACGAGCTTGACAAGGTTTACTCCGGTGATATCGCCGCTGCAGTTGGATTCAAGTCCACAACAACTGGTGATACAATCTGTGACGAGCAGCATCCGGTAATCCTTGAGTCCTATGGAATTCCCTGAGCCGGTTATCGATATCGCAATCGAGCCCAAGACCAAAGGCCGGACAGGGCAAACTCGGCGAGGCTCTTGCAAAGCTTGCTGAAGAGGATCCGACATTCCGTGTTCATACTGATACCAAGAGACAGGCCAGACCATCATCTCCGGTATGGGTGAGTTACATCTCGAAATCATCGTAGACCGTCTTCTGAGAGAATTCAAGGTAGAAGCAACGTTGGTGCTCCGCAGGTAGCTTACAAGGAGACCAATGACTAAAGCTGTAGACGTAGACAGCAAATACGCGAAGCAGTCTGGTGGTCGTGGACAGTATGGTCACTGTAAAGTTATCTTCACTCCGATGGATGCCAACGCAGAAGAAACCTTCAAGTTTACTTCTACCGTTGTCGGCGGTGCTATTCCGAAGGAGTACATCCCGGCTGTAGGCGAAGGTATCGAAGAGGCTGCTAAGTCCGGTATCCTTGCCGGATTCCCGGTACTCGGTGTGCACACGAACGTATACGATGGTTCTTACCATGAGGTCGATTCTAACGAGATGGCTTTCAAGATCGCTGGATCTATGGCATTCGAGGAAGCTATGCACAAGGAAACCCGGTATTACTCGAGCCGATCATGAAGGTTGAGGTAACCATGCCGGAAGAGTATATGGGTGATATCATCGGTGACGTTAACGCCTCGTCGTGGTCGTATCGAGGGTATGGAAGACATCGGCGGCGGTAAGATGGTTAAAGCTTATGTTCCGCTTTCCGAGATGTTCGGCTACTCTACCGACCTTCGTTCCAAGACACAGGGACGTGGTAACTACTCCATGTTCTTCGAGAAGTACGAGCCGGTTCCGAAGAACGTGCAGGAGAAAGGTCATCGAAAGAGCTAAGAAATAATCGAAATAAAATCGCAGTTGTTTTTCCCAAAAATATGCAAAATCTCGGAAAGGCAAGAATGAAAAGGCTTGAAAAACGGATAATCGAATATAATAGTATTCAGCCTAAGTTAAATATAATAGCCCAATGGGCGCAAATTAAGGAGGACGTTTTAAAATGGCAAAAGCAAAGTTTGAAAGAACCAAACCGCATTGTAACATTGGTACTATCGGACACGTAGACCATGGTAAAACAACCCTGACAGCAGCTATCACAAAAGTTCTGGCAGCAAGAGTAGCAGGTAACACAGCTGAGAACTTTGAAGATATCGATAAAGCTCCGGAAGAGAGAGAGCGTGGAATCACAATCTCCACAGCTCACGTTGAGTATCAGACAGAAAAGAGACACTATGCACACGTTGACTGCCCAGGCCATGCTGACTATGTAAAGAACATGATCACTGGTGCTGCTCAGATGGATGGTGCTATCCTCGTTGTAGCTGCTACTGATGGTGTTATGGCTCAGACAAGAGAGCACATCCTGCTTTCCCGTCAGGTAGGCGTACCGTACATCGTAGTATTCATGAACAAGTGCGATATGGTAGACGATCCGGAGCTGCTTGAGCTCGTAGACATGGAGATCAGTGACCTTCTTAACGAGTACGAGTTCCCGGGCGATGACACTCCGGTTATCCAGGGTTCCGCTCTGAAAGCTCTTGAAGATCCGAACGGCGAGTGGGGCGACAAGATCATGGAGCTGATGGATGCAGTAGATAGCTACATTCCGGACCCAGTTCGTGATACTGATAAGCCGTTCCTGATGCCGATAGAGGATGTATTCACCATTACCGGTCGTGGTACCGTTGCTACCGGCCGTGTAGAGCGTGGTGTTCTGCATCTGAATGAGGAAGTTGAGATCGTTGGTATTAAGGAAGAGACGTAAGACCGTTGTAACCTGGTATCGAGATGTTCCGTAAGCTGCTTGACGAGGCTCAGGCTGGTGATAACATCGGTGCGTTTCGCTTCTTCGTGGTGTTCAGAGAATGGATTCGACGTAAATGATTCGTGAGATATTTGTGCGCGGCTGCAGTGAATGGGACGGTCCAGACAAAGAAAAAGCAGTACAGAAAATCAGGGGCGGTGCTGCATCGGAAACTTCGAAGAAGAATCAGTGGGTGACTGATTCAGTCGGATCCAATAATATGATTCGAAAGGAAAGGTCAGCATTGGCTGGAAAAGATCTCAGGCACAAAATATTATTTTGACGAAAATGGCTATATGGCAACAGGATATCAGGAGATTGACGGAACGAAGGCTATTATTTCTTGAATAATGGTAAACAGTCAACAAAGACAGTTCATGATTCATCCGATGGTGTTTATTATGTAATTGAAAAAGGCAGCCATAGAGTTACAGATATTGTGGAAGAATCGGAATGGTGGGCCTATAAAAAGATGCAGACAGAGATAGTGCTGACTTGTCAAATGTTGTGCAGAAAGGCTCGCTGACAGACGCAGGTATCTATGAGGACTGGGCGATGGCCTGCTTCCGAACGATCAATCAGGAACGGAAGAAAAAGGAATTGCAAGTTGGAATACGATGAGGAATCAGGAGGCATGTAATATCCGCGCGCAGGAGATCGAAGAATCCTATTCCCATACGCGGCCAGATGGGACCAGCTGCTTTACCGTGCTCGAGGAAGTGGGGTAGAAATGGATCCATGGGAGAGAACATTTATGAAAGTCCGGTAACGGAAGCAGCTGTAAAGGGGTGGATAATTCAAGGGACATAAAGGCAAATATTTTAAATAAATCATTTAAAAATCGGCGATAGGTTTTATTATGATCGGACAGCACATGGAGTATTACTGGGTTGAGTTATTTACAAATTAGAAGCAGGAGATGAGAATTACATACACCTAACTGATTTTACGCTTGACTAACCAATAGTTTGAAGAGTATCCTGTAAATGGAAGATACAAATGGATTATTACTATAATTTACAGATAATATTCAATGCGGCGGTCATGCAGTACAAATCAGGGGGGCGTTATTAACGCAGGCGTTATCCAACGGCAGAGCAGGGAGAACGTTATATCATCAAGTGGATGCGCTGAAATCAGAGGCGATGATTTTTAATCTGTCTGATTTTTTAATGAAATCAATCGATGTGATCAGCAGAACGTGACTGGATGATCATCGGAAATGATGGATGCAGAGTCGCGATAGGCTGTGAGGTCGCGGACAAATTCAGGTTTAGATCATAAGAGCTGCGGCAGACAGATAAAAATGTCTGCAGCAGCTTTTATGATGATTTGCAGCATTGGACAAAAGCAGTGGAGGAGATCGTCTGAAGGAACAATTTGAGAGCAGACTTATCTTGATCTTCCAAGTTGAAATAAACGAAACACATTTTTCTGATGTCTTTTCCAGATTCGCCTCCGCCTGTCTCATCACATCTTCTAACGGCATAACGCCCGGAACCGTGTCAAAGATCGCGTCGATGCCAAAGCTGTAAAGCGTTTCACATCCTCACCCTTCGCCCCCGGCTATTGCAATCACCGGAACATTCCGTATTTTTTTCGCACGGCTTGCTACGCCAACCGGAACTTTTCCGAGGGCAGACTGGAAATCGATCCGTCCTTCCCCTGTGATCACCAGATCCGCATGTCTCACATGTTCATCGAAATCTGTAAGGTCCAGAACCAAATCGATTCCTGAGCAGATCGTCACCGGAAAATACGGAAGAATTCCGCAGAGCAGTCCGCCTGCCGCCCGCTTCCATCGGTATCTGCGGCATCGCAGTGGAGTTTATCCTTTAAAATCGCAGCATAGTGCACAAGGGCTTCATCAGAATTTTGATCTGCTTCTCGTCGGCACCTTTCTGCGGACCGAATACAGCGGCTGCGCCGAGAGCTCCGCAAAGATGATTTTTACATCACAGGCAACTACAAATTCATCCCGCGGCTTCTTTTAGAAGTCCATCTGTGGAGATCGAGGCAAGTTCACTTAAATGAACACCTCCGGGTTCCAGTTCCCTTCCATCCGCATCGAGAAAAAGAGATTCCAAGAGCGCGGGCCAGACCGGCCCCGCCATCTGTCGTGGCGCGCTTCCCCGAGTCCCAGGATGAGCTTTTTTACCCCCATGTTTCAGAGCATGACGGATCAGCTCTCCGGTTCCAAAGGTCGATGCATGAGGGCATCCGCTCTTCCGGCTTTAATAAGGTGAGTCCGGATGCAGCGGCAGTTTCGATCACAGCGCTGCCGTCCGGCAAAAGCCCGTACTCGGCAGTGATCGGACGGCCGAGTGGATCATGAACCGGGACGGTGACTTTTGTTCCGTGCATGGCAGCGATCAGGGCATCCACGGTTCCTTCTCCCGCCGTCGGCGACAGGAATTTTGTGACGGTCACGTCTGGAAGCACCGTTTTTGCAGCGCGTTCAATGGTGTCGGTGACTTGTCTGGCAGAGCAGCTCCCTTTAAAGGAATCTGCAGCGATCATTAAAAAAAAAACAGACTGCCATGATAAACACGCAAAATATTGGTTTGTTGAACTTTTTTTTTCGCGTGGCGGTATGTTAGAATGGTTATTACGCGCGGGTGCCCCGGAAAACGGGGGAAAGCCCGGGGAAAAAGAGATAGAATGGAAGGAAAAAGAAATCATGAAAAAATCATAAAAAGCAGGTATCTGCGTTGCAGCAGCGGCTGTGATTGCAACAGGATGCGGTAATAAGAGTCAGAACACAGAGAGCAGCTCTGCGTCTGAGGAGCAGGCAGCAGCTGCAACTGTTGAGACGGAGACAAAATCCGAGGAAGAGCTTCACGATGAGGAGAGTGTGACTCTCGGTGATTACAAGAACCTGACTTTCTCCGCAAAGGTAGAGGAAGTGACAGATGCCCAGGTCGAGACAAGATTAAAGGAGCTCTGCGCAGAGTATCCGGTAACGATCGAGGGACGTCCGGCTGAGGAAGGCGATACCGCGAATATCGACTACTCCGGAACGAAGGACGGCGTTGCATTTGATGGCGGAACAGCGGAAGGTTATGATCTGAAGCTTGGAAGCGGCACTCTTCATTGATGGCTTTCGAGGACGGCGTGATCGGCATGAACGTCGGAGATGAGAAAGACTTAAACTTAAAGTTCCCAGATAACTACGGCAGCGCAGATCTTGCAGGACAAGGAAGTCGTATTCCATGTGAAATTAAACCAGTTAAAATCTGAGTCCGAGAGCAAGGTAGACGATGACCTCGCAAAACGTTACTACAAGGATGATACAGCAACGCTTGATCCGCTTAAAAGAGGAAGTACGCGCAGACCTTAAGGCAGAGGCAGACAGCAAGTTCTTCAACGCCGCAGGCAGCGAACTCTTAAATGAAGTGATCAATAACTCTGAGGTTACAGCAGATCCGGATGCCGTTGATGATATGTTCAACCAGTTAAAGACCACATACTCCAGCTATGCGAGCAGCTATGGTCTTGAGTTTGACCAGTTCCTCAGCATGTTCCTCGGAACCGATGAGGACGGACTCCGCGCAACAGCAGAGAACCTTGTGAAGCAGCAGCTCGTTTTAGACGCGATTCAGGCACAGGAAAATCTCTGCGACTGAAGATCAGAAAGACAGGCTTGCCGTTATGAACTACTTTAAGAACGCGGCACAGATGATCACGACCTACGGCGAGGATTCCGCAAAGCAGATTTTCGACATGGGCGCTGTTTACTACTACCTGATCGGCAATTCTACTTACGTTATGTGGAGACCACACAGAGACAACGGAAGCAGAGAATATCTTAGAAGAAGCAGAGACTGTTGCAGAGGAAGGCTGAGAAAGCAGTACGGAAGCAAAATAATACGGACAGGAAATGGTCCGGCTATTCTGCAAAGTGCTGAGCAGAGATACTGACAGCAGAAATGCGATAAGAGAACAAATGAAAAGAAAAAGCATTATTTTTTGATATTGACGGGACGCTCTTAGTGGATGCGTCGAAAGAGCTTCCGAAGAGCGCGGCGGCTGCGATCACCGAGGCGCGCCGCGCCGGGCACCTGATATTTATCAACTCCGGGCGGACGAGATGCCTGATGAAGGATGTTGAGGAGAAAAGTACCGGTTGACGGTTACCTCTGCGGCTGCGGAACTTACATAGAGGCGGAAGGGGAAAAGCCCTGCTCCACAGAAAAATCTCCGCGAAGCGCCGGATGGAGCTCCAGAGAGCGATCCTAGCGTGCAACTTGATGGAATCCTTGAGGGGCCGAAGGCATGTACCGTCCAGGTCGGCGTCTCCCACATGGAAGAGATCGAGCATGTGAAAAATGTGGTCTACAAGAATCAGGGACTTGCCAGCGCAGACTGGAATACGGAAGAAGTCGATTTTGACAAGTTCTGTGTTCTGGCGGATGAGAATAGTGATGCGGAGAGCTTCCTTAAAGATCCTGGCGCCGGATATGACCGCGATCGACCGGGGACACGGACTCTATGAGTGTGTGCCGACGGGCTATGATAAGGCAACGGCGATGGAAGTGATCCTGAAACATATGGGGTCGCGAGAGAGAAGATTCCTATGCATTTGGTGACAGCATGAATGATCTGGCGATGATCCGGTATGCCGGAAACAGCATTATCATGGAGAAACACGCGAAAGGCCTGGAACCTTACGCGACCTTTATCACGAAGGACGTGGAGGATGACGGGATCGCATGGGCATTTGAAAAACTTCATATCATATAAAAAGATGAGTTTTGCGGCAGTTCTGCTTTTTTGAGTGGACTGTCGCTTTGCGTTTTCGAAAGCTGTCGAAACTTGCGTTCAAAAACCACTTTTCAATTGCCGGAAAATGTATTATATATTTAAGATAAAAGGAAGTGTGCGCAGGTAAGGGCGGACGCTGACGAGGCATAAGGGGGACGAAAACAATGAGCATGGAAAGACGGTGCAAAAATGCTCTGGAAGAAGAAAAACCAAAGGCTTCGCGAAGAGAACGACAGGCTGATGGACATTGTGGTACAGATGAAATGCACACTGAACCGCCTGGTGAAAGAGTATATTACGGAAAGTAAATAGTGAAAAAGGCGGCAGTGGAACTGAAAATCGGGCAGCCGGAAATAACCGCGGACGGCTGCCTTGGGCAGCGGTCTGCGGTTATTTCATATATCAGGGGGAAATTGTCGGCAATGATCCTGTTTACGGAGCGACACCGGCCGGCCGTATTTACAGTCCAGATCTTCCCGTTGCGCATCTTTGATATCCTTATATCCGCGTCCAAGCTCCGGCTTCTCGGAGGAAGTGGAGGAAGCGGACGCCTTTCTGTACATTTCCTGCTGTTCCGACGAGGTAGGTCACGCCGTTTAAGTCAGCAGGAGCATATCTCTGGTCTGCAGTGGCATCCTGTCTCTTTCCGTAGACATAGAGGATTCCGTCGCGGAGTCCATGGTATCCCTGACCTTTCTTATCACCGTCGGTGTGGAAGAACCAGTTCTCGGTCTCGCCGGTCTCCTCGTTGTAGATCGCCTGTTTTCCGGTCTTTACGATACCGTCCTCACCGAAGTAAAAGTTTGCGATCTCATCGCCTGTCACGTTTGCGACCTGTCTTCCGGTCTGCATGATGCCGAGGTCGCTGAATGCGTATTTTTTCGCGTTGATCGTGAACAGGGAATTTCCTTTTTTATCAGAAACGTAAGGTTTTCCGGCTTTAAAATAAAAGGTGTAGATCTCGTCCGCCGTGTGGATTCCCGGAATACCTTCAATGGAGTGGAAACCTTCGGCGCGTTTTTCCGTCCCCGGACGGTCCATAGTACTGGTAATCCGTGATCTTTGGGGACAGCGTTGCTGGCTGTTCTCGTTAGATGCGTTTTTGGACGGCATGAGGACCCAGCCCGTCTGCATCTTTCCATCAATGAAGGTGTAGTAGCTCCCGTCGATCTTCTTATCGTACTGGGTGGTCACCATCTTTCCGTCGGAGTTGAAGTAGTACCAGCTCTCGGAAGCTCCCGGCGCGTGGCTGTTCTCCTCCAGGCGGACCCAGCCTGTCCGCATGAAGCCGTCTTTTTCTGTCCCCAGATAGTAGGTTGCCCCGTCGATTTCCGTCTTTCCGGTTGCCATATGGCCGGACTCATCAAAATAGTACCATTTAGAGTCAAATTTCACCCACTTGGAGACAGCGGACTTTCCGTCCTTTCAAAGTAGTACCAGAAGGTATCGGGAGTCTCAGGGGAGTCCGGATCTTCCTCATTCTTTAATTCTACCCAGGCGCTTGTGACCATTTTTTCCTTCTTCATCTACATAGTACTCGTCGATCTTTCGCGTTCTTTACGATCTGTCCGTCCTCGCCGAGATAGAACCAGTCATCTCCGCGCTTCCTCCAGGCATCAGTGGTGAGATACCCGTCCTCGTCATAGTAGACCTTCGCGTCTACCTTCGGTCACCCAGCCGTGGATGCCGCGTAGACCGGAAGTCCGGAGACCATCGCCATAAATGCTGCTGCGGATAAGACCGCAGCGATCTTTGTCTGTTTTTTCATAATCGTTTTTCTCTTTTTTGATCTGAAATGGAAATGTTTTATGGCAGGTCAGAAGCTTGTTCGGACAATGCAGCTCCTGAGACGGTACAAAACCTGTTTTTGTTTACCGGCTGATTATAACAGGCTGGCGAGGACGGAATTCCAGTGTGGGTTTCTGGCATATCTGGAACGCCGTGGAAAGCGATTTCAGGGGCTGGAAAATACGGAAGAAAAAGGGGAAAAAAATGCTTTCGGGAGGGACCTGCGAAAACCGTTACAAAAATATGATCTACTGGACTGGATGCGGTCCGCATGGTATAATCGAGAAAGGTATACAATTGCAGACTCAGCCATGATGTCACGGGGGAAAAGGAAGGAATATGGCTGGGATCTGACGTTTGAGAGAGGAGAATGTATCACTTATGAGAATGAAAGTTTCTGACTATATTGCCCAGAAGCTGGTGGATGAGGGCATCACCGATGCTTTTATGGTGACCGGCGGAGGTGCGATGCATCTGGATGACGGACTGGACATCAGCCGGGACTTCACTGCTATTTTAACCACCATGAACAGGCATGCGCCATCGCTGCGGAGGCGTATGCGAGAATCCACAACAAGATCGCGGCTCTCTGCGTGACGACTGGCCCTGGCGGAACGAACGCGATCACCGGAGTTGTTGGCGGCTGGCTCGATTCGATCCCGATGCTCGTCTTATCCGGACAGGTCCGCTATGACACGACGGCCCACAGCACAGGTCTGGGGATCCGTGCGATGGGAGATCAGGGAATTCGAGATCACAAAAGGCAATCGACTGTATGACAAAGTACAGCGAGATGGTGCTGGATCCGATGCGGATCCGCTTCTGCCTGGAAAAGGCCCTTTATCTGGCACAGACAGGAAGACCTGGTCCGTGCTGGCTCGATATTCCGTTGAATGTTCAGGGGCTTACATTGAGACGGAAGCGCTTCTCGGATTTGATAAGAACGATTACGAAGCAGGCGGAACCGGCTGGTCCGGTCACGGAACCGGATGTTCCGGATGTACGATCTGCATGATGAATAAAATTGAAGGGAAACCGGCTATGATCCCGTCCGATGTGAGCGGACAGGGAGAAAAGCGCGTGAAACTTCCGGATCCTGTGAAAGTAGAACAGGCGAGAGAGATCTTAAAGAAGGTCCGCGAGGCGAAACGCGTCCGGTGATCAATGCCGGAAACGGGATTCGGATCGGAAAGGCGTTTGATGTATTTACAAGAGTCGTAAAGAAGCTCGGGATCCCGGTTGTTACCGGCTGGAACAGCATCGACTCGGCATGTATGATACAGATCCGCTCTATGTGGGACGTGCCGGACATATGGGCGACCGCGCCGGAAACTTTGCGGTTCAGAACAGTGACCTCTTATTATCGCTGGGAAGCCGTCTTTCCATCCGCCAGGTTGGCTACAATTACCCGACATGGGCGAGAGCAGCGTATGTGATCTACAATGACATCGACGCGGAAGAGTTAAAGAAACCGACGGTCCACGTTGACATGCCGGTCCATGCGGACGTAAAGGATCTTCTCGAGAAGCTGGAGCTCGTCCTTGACGAGGAAGAGTTTGATCAAACGGTGGAGCAAAGGACAAAGAAGCCGTAGACTGGTGGATCAGACGCTGTCAGGAATGGAAAGAAAAATATCCGGTCGTTCTGCCGAAACATTATGAGGCCGGAGACGATGAGCCGGCAAACGTCTACGCGGCGATCAAGGAGATCAGCAAACGCGTGGAGGAGGATGTGATCACGGTTGTGGGCAACGGCTCCGCGTGCGTAGTAGGCGGACATGCCTACGAGATGAAGAAGGGACAGCGGTTTATCAGCAACTCTGCAATCGCTTCCATGGGTTACGACCTTCCGGCGGCGATCGGTGCATGGGTGGCGGACCATACAAAGGATATTATCCTTGTGACCGGTGACGGAAGCATACAGATGAACCTTCAGGAGCTCCAGACCATCGTTCACCATCATATGGGAATCAAGATCTTCCTGATCAACAACGGCGGTTACCACTCCATCCGTCAGACCCAGAGGACCCATTTCCATGAGCCGCTCATCGGAATCGGCGTGGACAGCCATGACTTAAGCTTCCCGAGTATGGAGAAACTTGCCTGGGCTTACGGTTATCCGTATGTGGCGGCGCATCACAACAGCGAGCTTGATGCTGCTGTCGAGAAGACACTTGCGACGGAAGGTCCGGTGATCTGTGAGATCTTTGTTGATATGAAGCAGGGATTTGAGCCAAAGGCATCTGCGAAGATGCTGCCGGACGGAACGATGGTATCTGTACCGCTTGAGGATCTTGCGCCGTTCCTTCCGGAGGAAGAACTCAAGGAGAATATGATTATTCCGTTAGTAGAGAATAAATAAGAAGGTTCAGTGTGCCTGGGACATGGAACTTAGAAGAAAATGCAAAGATGGTTCAGAAAATTCCTACCCGTGTACAGTAACATCATGTACTATATACTGGAAACTGTGAACGGGAATAAGATGGATGATTGATCAGTGTTAAATGAGGAAAGGGCAGCATAATATGAATATCATCATGACAGGCGCGACGAGCTTTGTCGGCGCGGCAACGGTGCGGGAACTCTTGCGGAGAGGACATACGGTGACTGCCCTCGCGCGCCCCCAAGTCCTCAAAACTCGGCACGATCCTTGACGGAAACGAGGAGGCGCTTTTATCCGGGCGGCTTCTCGTGACGGAAAATGATCTTTCTGAGCCGGAAAACTCTTAGAGAAAGTGACAAAGCCGCAGGACGTCTTCTGCCACTTCGGCTGGGGAGGATCCGGGAGCGCGTCAAGAACGGACAAGGCGCTTCAGGAGAAGAATATGGAGATCTCTCTGGAGACGATTCGGACGGCGGAAGCCCTAGGCTGTAGCAAGTTCCTGTTCTCCGGCTCTCAGGCGGAGTATGGAATGCACCAGGATCTGATCACGGAAGACACGGTCTGCGAGCCGAAATCCCTGTATGGTGAGGCGAAACTTGCCATGAGGGAAAAAAGGAGAAAAACTCTGTAGTGAGCTCGGCCTGCGCTACATCCATGCGCGGATCTTCAGCGCCTACGGACCGCGGAGACCACCCGTGGACTCTAGTCGAATCATGCCTGGACGCATTCCTGAACAATAAGGAAATGTCCCTGGGGGCATGTACCCAGAAGTGGAATTTCCTCTATATCGACGATCTGGCTAGAGGGATGGCGGCGCTCTGCGAAGCTTCGGAAAGGCGTTTGAGAAACTTTCCAATCCGGTATTTAACTTCGGCGGTGCTGAGACGAAGGTATTAAAGGAATTCGTGGAGGAGATCCACGAACTCTGCGGCGGACAGGGCGAGAGCCAATACAACACCCGCAGGGGAGAACGCCGAAGGTCTGATCAATCTGATGCCGTCCATCGAAAAGCTGGAAGACGGTGACGGGATGGAAGCCAGAGGTCGATTTCAAGACCGGAATTACAAGGATGATCGCGCTCAGAAAGAGAACCATTTAACTGAACATGAAAGCAATTCTGGGGCGGCAGAGAGGGCAGCAATCAGTTGAAAATGCAGACCGATCATAGACTGGGAAAAAATGCCGCGAAATACGTCGAGTATTGACAAAACAGAAAAAATGGTTACAATGATAAAAGTTAAAGTATAGGCAACAATTTAGAAAAAGTTCAGCAGATCGGCGCCCGCCGCACTGCTGAAAGAAACTGAAAAAGGTGCCCGAAGGTACCCGGTCAGGTAAAATTTAAGGAAGAAGAAAATATAACATGAAAAAATCAGCGTTTTGATTCCATGCTATAACGAGGAGGAGAATGTCGTTCCGATCAGTGAAGCGGTCATTGGCATCATCACAAAAGAGCTGCCGCAGTACGACTACGAGCTGGTCTTTATCGACAATGACTCCACGGATAAGACGAGAGAACTGCTCAGGATGCTCTGTGCAAAGAACCCGAAGATCAAGGCGATCTTCAATGCGAGAAACTTTGGACAGTTCAACTCCCCATATTATGGAATCCTTCAGGTAACCGGTGACTGCGTGATCTCCATGGTGGCGGATTTCCAGGATCCGGTGGAACTGATTCCGAAGTATGTCCACGAGTGGGAGAATGGCTATAAGATCGTCATCGGAATCAAGACGAGCAGCAAAGAGAACCCGGTCATGTACTGGCTCAGAAGCTGCTATTATAAACTGATCCGTAAATTGTCTGATGTGGAGCAGATCGAACATTTCACGGGATCCGGACTCTATGACAGACAGTTTATCGAGGTGTTAAGAAATTTGAATGATCCGACCTCCGTTCCTTCGCGGAATCGTCGCGGAGCTTGGATTTAAGAGAAAAGAGATCCCGTATGAACAGCCGAAGCGCCGCGCGGGAAAGACCCACAATAACTTCTATAAATTATATGACGCGGCAATGCTCAGCTTTACATCTACACAAAAGCGGGCCTGCGCCTGGCAACCTTTTTCGGCGCCTTCTGCGGCGGCATGAGCTTTATCGTAGCAGTCATATATCTGATCATGAAACTCTTATACTGGGACCGCTTTATGGCAGGTATGGCACCGCTTCTCATCGGAATGTGTTTCCTTGGTTCGGTCCAGATCTTCTTTATCGGACTGCTTGGCGAGTATATCATGAGCATCAATACCCGTGTGATGCACCGCCCGCTCGTTGTGGAGGAGGAGCGGATCAATTTTGATACACCGCCGGTGCGCAGGAGGAAGTATGAAATACAGTGTTGAAGTGATGAGAGTCCGTGAGCAGACGATTCAGTTAAATGGCTGGGCTGTGGAGACAACCCGGATTCCGTGATCACATACCGGATTGAGGACGAAGCGGGGGAAATCCGGTGGAGGCGAAGATCGTTCCGACAAGGCGGGACGACGTGAGCCAGATCTACTACAAAAAGATCATCGACCGCGATCTCGGATTTGATATCCGTTTCCCGTATGAACATGGAAAGATCTACTATCTTGTAATCTACGGGGAGAAGAAGACGACCCGCGTGAAATACAGCGATATGATGATCCGCAAAAAAACAGGAGCGGCGAACCGCAAGGTCCAGAAACTTATGAACCTGATGAATATGGAGACGGTTCATGTTGCCTGGGATTTCCGGAAAGGGAATGGTCTGAGGGCCCTGATCTTAAAATCAAAGCATAAGATCCAGGGAATCGATGACGATTACGACTACGCAGAATGGTGGAACCTCACGAAACCGTCAGAGGAAGAGCTGGAAGAGCAGAAGAAAAAGACGTTCGGCTATATGCCGAAATTTTCGATCGTGATCCCGGTCTATAAGACTCCGGAGAAATTCCTGAAGGAAATGCTGGACTCCATCGTGGAACAGACCTACGCGAACTGGGAACTCTGCATCGCGGACGGCAGCCCGGCGGGGTGAGAGTGTCGAGAATGTTTAAAGAAATATGCGGAGAAAGACGCGAGGATCCGCTATCAGGTACTGGGGAAAACCGCGGTATCTCCGGAAATACGAATGCCGCCCTTGAGATGGCGGAAGGTGATTTCATTGTTCTTGCGGATCATGATGACCGTCTGACACCGAACGCGCTCTTTGAGTGCGCGAAAAACTGAATGAGAATGAAAACTGCGATGTCCTCTATTCCGATGAGGACAAGCTTGATATGGATGGAGATGAACTGTTTGACCCGCATTTTAAGCCGGATTTTAATCCGGATCTTCTGACGAGTGTCAACTATATCTGCCATCTGTTTGTGGTGAAAAAAGAACTGCTCGATAAAGTCGGCGGTTTCCGGGCGGAATATGATGGAGCCCAGGATTACGACTTTATCTTCCGCTGTACAGAGAATGCAGAGCAGATCTGCCATATCCCAAAGGTGCTTATCACTGGCGCTGCCACCCAAACTCCACAGCGAGCAACCCCGAGAGCAAGCTTTATGCCTTCACAGCCGGTTCCCGTGCCATTATGGACCACTATAAGAGAGTGGGAATTGAGGCAGAAAAGGTAGAAAAGGGTGTTGATTACGGATCTATCACACGACGTTTAAGATCAAGGATGACCCGCTTGTCTCTGTAATTATCCCGAACAAGGACCACACCGTCGATCTCGACAACTGTATCCGCCCGATGCTGACGGAAGGGACGTACAAGAACCTCGAGTTTGTCATCGTGGAGAACAACAGCACAGAACAGGCGACATGGACCTACTATGAGAAGATCCAGAAGGAATTCCCGAATGTACACGTTGTCCGCTGGGAAAGGAGTTCAACTATTCCGCGATCAACAACTTCGGCGTACAGCATGCAAAGGGCGAATACCTTCTGTTCATGAACAACGATATCGAGCTGATCGCAAAAACCTTTTGTCGAGGAGATGCTCGGCTTTGCCCAGAGAGAGGACGTGGGAATTGTCGGAGCGAGATTGCTCTATGAGGATGACACGATCCAGCACGCCGGTGTTGTTATCGGTTTCGGCGGTATTGCTGGACATACGTTTATCGGACTTCATAAAGCCGAAAACAGTTATTTCCACCGTGCAATGTGCGCCCAGGATTACAGTGCCGTCACAGCGGCCTGCATGATGAGCAAGCGCTCCGTATTTGACGCCGTGGGCGGATTTACGGAGGAGCTCGCCGTCGCATTCAATGATATCGACTACTGCATGAAGGTCAGAAAGCTCGGAAAACTCGTAGTCTATGCTCCGTATGCGGTGCTGCATCATTACGAATCGAAGTCCCGCGGTCTTGAGGACACTCCGGAGAAAGTGGAGAGATTCAACCGTGAGATTGCAACCTTCGCGAAGCGCTGGCCGGAGATTTTGAGAGACGGAGATCCTTATTACAACCCGAACCTGACGCTGAGGAAATCAAATTTTGCTCTGCGCGACCTGAAAAAAGGAGAAAATCGGGGAACCATATAAACTGGAGGTACCGTTAGACGAATGAAGACAACGATCATAATTCCGAATTATAACGGACTCTCGTTTATGGAACCGTGCTTTGAGGCACTGGAAAAGCAGACGACAGAAGGATTTCAAGATCCTGGTGGTGGACAACGGATCCACGGACGGAAGTGTTGAGTGGCTGAAGGGAGCAGATCCCGTCGATCTTTCTTCCGGAAAACACAGGCTTTTCCGGGGCTGTCAATGTGCGGGATCAAGGCGGCAGATACTCCGTATGTGATCCTTATTAAATAATGATACAAAAGTGGCTCCCTACTACGTGGAAGCGTTGGAGCGGGCCATGGACCGGTCGGAGAAGATCTTTTCCGTCAGCAGCAAGATGATCCAGATGTACCACCCGGATCTCATGGACGATGCCGGAGACATGTACAGCGTCCTCGGCTGGGCGTTCCAGCGGGGCGTCGGGCGTCCGGAAAAGCTTTATAAAAAAGCTGCCGCGTGCTTTACGGCGTGTGCCGGTGCGGCAATCTACCGCCGGGAAGTGTTCGAGACAATCGGATACTTCGATGAGATGCACTTTGCCTATCTTGAGGATATCGATGTGGGATATCGGGCGAAGCTTTACGGGTACGACAATGTATTCTGCCCGGAAGCTGTGGTGGTGTACCATGTGGGAAGCGGGACCAGCGGTTCCAAGTATAACTCCTTTAAGGTGAAGCTTGCCGCGAGGAATAATGTGTATCTGAATTATAAGAATATGCGCGCATGGCAGTTACTCTTGAATTCCCCGTGTCTTCTGGCCGGTACTTTTGTGAAATTCCTGTTCTTTAAGAAGATGGGATTCGGAAAAGATTATGTGGCCGGGTTCCTTGAGGGATCAGAACACTGAAAAACTGTAAACGCGTTCCCTTCCTTTAAAGGGAAGAATACAGCGGGAGATCGGGATCCAGCTTGAGCTGATCGCCGGAACCGCAGTTTATGTTTATGAGTTTTCCAGGAGACAGGCAGCGAAGCTTGAAAGTCAAAGCCTGAATTCTGCAATTCAACGGTTGCTGCCGGCTCAGTGCGCGGACAGGGAATGTCCGCGTACTGATAACCGAATATTTTACGGAAATCTCAGATTTTCTTAAGAAAACGTTTATTTGCAAACAGGAAAAATTTTATGTATACTATGTATGCATAATTTTTACGATGGCGGTACTATGTCCGGGGGAGTGACCTTTGAAAGGGGCAGTCTGACGGGGCATGGTATAGTTGAAAATACCTGCCAATTGGCTGGCGCGGCTGTGCATGCGCTGATCACGGAAAAACTGACCGGCATGTTCCTTTGGAAAACAGGGTGAAAATTATATGATCAAAGACAATCAAAAGAGCCTCAACCGTTTTCATGTGGTGCTTGATGCCTGCGTGACCGCGTTCTCTTATCTGCTCGCATGGTTTATCGTGATCGGAAGCGGATGGGCGAACCTGCTCGGAAAACGGACACTTGAGGTCGGTTTTTATTTTGGCGCGCTCCCTTGTCATTATTCCGGCGTATCTGCTTTTGTACTCCTTTTTTGGACTGTACACGCCGAAGCGTGTACTCGGACGCAGAAATGAATTCGTCTTCGGCACAGCCTCGTGCTGTATCTCCCTTTGCACGCGTACCGGGACAGCCATATTCATCTTAACCGCCTCTTTCGTTAAACGCCGGCGCCTCGCGCATTTCGAATGAAATAGCGCCGGTGGGGGCACACGGAAGGCAGTTGCCCAGCCGTCGCAGTAGTCCTCCCGGGCAAGACGCGCCTTGCCGTTTTCCATAACGATTGCCCCTTCCTGACACGCAGATGCACACAGTCCGCAGCCGTTGCATTTTTCCTCATCTATTTTAATTATTTTTCTTATCATAATAAATTCTCCTTTCGGTATTTTATTGACTTTTCACGGTTATTATAATATAATTAACAGACAGTGTATGTTGTAATTACAACAAAAAGGTGAAAAATTTATGGAAAAAAATACTTAAATCTGATAAAAAATCCGAGCTTTTTCCGCGGCATCGGCGATGCTGAGCTTTTTGAAGCTTTTAAAAGCCTTAACGCCGCGGTCTGCACACACGAAAAAGGGCGAAACCGTTATGCACATCGGGGATTTCGGGCGCATGGGCATTGTGCTTTCCGGCGCGGTGGCGATAGTCAGCGAGATTACAACGGAAACAGCACCATAATATCCTCCGTTTGCGCTCCGGGAATGTTTGCGGAAGCCTTCGTCTGTGCAGAAGAGGCTCTGCCATTTAACGTGACGGCGATATGCAAAAGCGAGATTTTATTGTTCAAACCGGAAAACGGCGCGCTGTCCGACAGACTTCTTAAGAATAACCGCACGGGAAAAATCTGATTTTAACGCGGAAAATAAACATTTTATCAAAACGGACGATACGCGAGCGGCTTACGGAATATCTGAATTTCGAAGCGCAAAGCCGCGGAAAATCAAGCTTTGAAATCCCCTATGACAGACAGGCGCTGGCGCGGTATTTGTGCGTTGACAGAAGCGCTCTTTCGGCGGAAATCGGAAAACTTGAAAAAGAAGAGTAATACGCTCCGCGAAAAATTTTTGAAATTTTTCAAAAACTATTGACAAATAAAAATTTTAGAGCTATAATGACGTAAACCGTTGAGGAAGAGTAAGTAAGCTGTATCACTTTTTTTTAAAAAGCCGCAGGCGGTGGGATTGCGGTAAAAAACATACAGCCGAATGGACTTCTAAGGGCAATCTGAAACGGAGGCGCAGTCCTTCGGAGTATGTGCGACGGGTTGACCCTCCGTTAAAAAGGTCTGCATATGATGGTATGCATGAGCGGGCGTGTTTATCACGTCAAGCAGGGTGGCACCGCAGGAGCATTTCAAGCCCCTGTCCCGGCAAAGTTTATTTTGTTTTGGGACGGGGTTTTTCCGGTCCCGAAGAAAGGAGACATTTTACACTATGTCAGAAAAAAAATTCCGTACAAAATTTATCTTGAAGAAAAGGAGATGCCCAAGGCATGGTATAACCTTCGTGCGGATATGAAAAACAAACCCGCACCTCTTTTAAACCCGGGCACAAAGCAGCCAATGACCGCCGCCGAGCGCCGGTTTTCTGTGACGAGCTTATCGCCCAGGACTTGACGACACAACGCCGTTTTTGAAATTCCGGAGGAAATAAGAGATTTTATAAAATGTACCGCCCGTCGCCTCTTGTAAGGGCATACTGCCTTGAAAAAAGTTAGGCACACCGGCGAAGATTTACTATAAATTCGAGGGCAACAACACAAGCGGAAGCCATACAAGCTAAATTCAGCGCTATCGCCCAAGCCTACTACGCAAAAAAAGCAGGGCTTAAAAGGCGTGACAACGGAAACGGGCGCAGGACAGTGGGTACGGCGCTTTCCATGGCGTGCTCATATTTCGACCTTGACTGCAAGGTTTACATGGTTAAAGTTTCGTACGAACAAAAGCCCTTCCGCCGCGAGGTTATGCGCACATACGGCGCGTCGGTAACACCGTCGCCGTCCACGGAAACAAACGTTGGCAGAAAAATTTTTAGAGCAGCACCCGGAACTACAGGCAGTCTGGGCTGTGCAATTTCCGAGGCGGTAGAGGTTGCAACCACTACACCGGGATACAGATATGTTTTGGGGAAGCGTTTTAAACCAGGTGCTTTTTGCACCAGTCCGTTATCGGTCTTGAAACAAAGG
>VOFC01003464.1_pt1 | contig 19092 bp, 28 predicted proteins | sample 5384161 | NCBI WGS metagenome assembly VOFC01 (sample SAMN12384722, study PRJNA508395) | human gut metagenome | isolation source: healthy gut B | host: Homo sapiens
GCCAAGTCATTCTCCTACGCTCTTTATAAAGCTTGACCTTTAACTTGGTTTGAATTATTAAGAATCAGAGATTTTTTTACTCATGCTTTTTGAAGTTTTTACCCTTTCGTATATTCTCATATACTTTGGAAAAACCTTTCCACATTTTCTTTGTTTGATAATATTTATATATTATCCTTGGGTTTTGTATTTACTTTATTAAAGTAAATATTTCCTCGCTTTTACTCTCTATCATCGTTTTGCATTGTTCAGTTTTCAAGGTACAAAAATTTTGTTGAATATTTTTCACACATCATCAGTAAACAATGAGTGTATTTGGAACAGATTTTTTTGTTCGAAACGGATTTAACAGTTTCTCAAAAATCATAACCACCTTTTAAAATCTCTTTGCTTGCCTTTTTAATATGGTTCACAATGAGGTAATTTTTCGTAGGTTGTGCGCTTTGAGCGACCGTCGCGTACGCTGGTACGCAAAGGAAGCGAAAACGTGCAAAGATACAGGGAAAATTTGGTGGAGATGAGGGGAGGATCGAACTCCTGACCCCCTGCTTGCAAGGCAGGTGCTCTCCCAGCTGAGCTACACCCCCCATTTTCGGTGTTCCGGCTTTTTACTCGCCTGTTTCTTGCTTGCCTTTAATTAAAAGCTTACAAATATTAATTTTTCGTAGATTGTGCGTTTTGAGCGACCGCCGCGTAAAACACATTAGTCTTGCACAACCCCGAAACAATTACAGGCTACCGCCTGATATACCTCGCTTCTTTGTCCTCCTGCTCGCACTTATCTGCTTGCAGCTCAAGTGCTGTCGTCGGACAGCTTCGGCATATGTCAACGCTTTTCTTTGAAAAGCGTTTGTGGTGGAACTAAGTGGACTCGAACCACCGACCTCACGCTTATCAGGCGTGCGCTCTAACCGGCTGAGCTATAGGCCCATACTCAGTTAAGAGTTATCCTAATACCTCTCGCAGGTTTGGGATTCTTACCTCTTAGTTTCCTCTTTATTCAACTTTTCAATGCACAATTGCTTGTACATTCAAAAACAAACAGTACAGTTCTTGTCTTCGATACATTACTGCATCGACCGACCTTAGGATTTTTGAATTAAACATCATTCAAACGTTTTATCGCTCGAATTAAACTTCGTTTAATTCGGTTCTCCTTAGAAAGGAGGTGATCCAGCCGCACCTTCCGATACGGCTACCTTGTTACGACTTCACCCCAATCATCAACCCCACCTTCGACTGCTGCCTCCTTACGGTTAGCTCACAGGCTTCGGGTGTTATCGACTCTCATGGTGTGACGGGCGGTGTGTACAAGGCCCGGGAACGTATTCACCGCGACATTCTGATTCGCGATTACTAGCAATTCCACCTTCATGCAGGCGAGTTGCAGCCTGCAATCTGAACTGAGACCGAGTTTTGTGATTCGCTCTACCTCACGGCTTTGCTGCACTTTGTTATCGGCCATTGTAGTACGTGTGTAGCCCTGGACATAAGGGGCATGATGATTTGACGTCGTCCCCACCTTCCTCCGATTTATCACCGGCAGTCTCGTCAGAGTGCCCAACTTAATGATGGCAACTGACAATAGGGGTTGCGCTCGTTGCGGGACTTAACCCAACATCTCACGACACGAGCTGACGACAACCATGCACCACCTGTCACCGACGTTCCGAAGGAAAGCCTTATCTCTATGCCGGTCGTCGGGATGTCAAGCCCAGGTAAGGTTCTTCGCGTTGCTTCGAATTAAACCACATACTCCACTGCTTGTGCGGGCCCCGTCAATTCCTTTGAGTTTCAACCTTGCGGTCGTACTCCCCAGGTGGGATACTTATTGTGTTGACTGCGGCACAGAAGGGGTCGATACCTCCTACACCTAGTATCCATCGTTTACGGTGTGGACTACCAGGGTATCTAATCCTGTTTGCTCCCCACGCTTTCGCGTCTCAGCGTCAGTTATCGTCAGAAAGCCGCCTTCGCCACTGGTGTTCCTCCTAATATCTACGCATTTCACCGCTACACTAGGAATTCCGCTTTCCTCTCCGACACTCAAGAATATCAGTTTCAATCGCAGCCCCGAAGTTAAGCCTCGGTATTTCACGACTGACTTGATATCCCGCCTACACGCCCTTTACACCCAGTAAATCCGGACAACGCTTGTCACCTACGTATTACCGCGGCTGCTGGCACGTAGTTAGCCGTGACTTTCTCCAACAAGGTACCGTCACTGTCTTCTTCCCTAGAACAGAAGTTTACAACCCGAAAGCCTTCTTCCTGCACGCGGCGTTGCTGCGTCAGGGTTTCCCCCATTGCGCAATATCCCCACTGCTGCCTCCCGTAGGAGTCTGGGCCGTGTCTCAGTCCCAATGTGGCCGATCAACCTCTCAGTTCGGCTACTGATCGTCGACTTGGTGGGCCGTTACCCCGCCAACTATCTAATCAGACGCGAATCCATCCATAAGCGATAAATCTTTCAAATACAATCATGCAATTAATATTCAATATGCGGTATTAGTCCACGTTTCCATGGATTATCCCCTCTTATGGGCAGGTTATTCACGCGTTACTCGCCCGTCCGCCACTTTCCTTTCAAAAAATTCATTCCGAAAAATCTTTCCTAAATTCTCGTTCGACTTGCATGTGTTAGGCACGCCGCCAGCGTTCGTCCTGAGCCAGGATCAAACTCTCGTATAAAATTGTATTAAACCGATTGCTTTTGCAACCGAATTTTAATCGACGTTTGTTAGCTCTTTAACTAAAACTCTGACTTTTCTTCGTCTATTGTTTATATCATCGGACTGTTAACCACTCCGACAAAAAGCGCCGCTATTCCGATTGACGCCGAAAACGACGCCGGAAGTCCCAAAAGTGAGCCACAACACAGCCGAAAGTTGCTCCTATAAAAAATGTCGGTACTATTTCTCCGCCCTTGAACCCGAATCTATTGTTGCCCGCAGTAAAATTATTTTCAATATAAACGCATACCACACGGCATTTCCGTCAACGGCATTTTTTTATCACGTCAACGCCCGCGCCGTTATAATCATGTGTTCCCTGACAAAAAGCGTAAGAACAATTACTATACACCCTCCGGCAAAAACTCTTACATAATCATTTTTATAAATTTATGTGCATATATCCCCGTATATTTTATTACGGAGCAAAAACTATACTTAAAAGTGCGCACAATGCACCCAAAATCATTACCAAAACAACCGTTCCATATTTGTATCGGGGCAAATCTTACGGGATATTTCCGTAAAGTGAGGAAATAAACACCGCCACATAAGATGAAATAAGACACGGAACAAGCGCCGAATAATATATTACTCCCACGCTTATTATTTCCATTGCAAAAACACCGCCGTAAGAGGAGTTCCGAACAGCGCCGAAAAACAGCGCTCATACCGCACATAACCACAAGCGGCATATTTTTTCGTTTAATTTAAAAAGTTTTCCCATGAAAAAACCTATACTTCCGCCCAGCTGCAATGCCGCGCCCTCACGTCCGGCAGAACCCCGAAAAGGTGTGTTATTGCAGTTCCCACAAAATAAGCGGCGCCATGGAAAGCGGTACTTCGCCGTCGGAACGCACAGAGGATATTACTCTGTTTGTTCCCGGGTCGGTTTTAAGATTCATTTTCTTATACAAAAATTATTACAAGTCCGGCAAACGCCAGAAAATAAATAAGCCATGAATTTGTATTCTTACCTTTTGTGGCAATATCAACTACCTTACAGAACGCGCCGCCGACTATTCCGCCCAAAAAGTCCGGTAGTGCCGGCGACAATCGCAAAGCTTAAAAACGCTTTTATGTAATCATTTGCCGAAATCAGTTTCTTCTTTATTAATTGTAATACTTTCATATAAAAATCTCCCATAACATAAGGAGCCGCCGCAAAACATTTTTGCCGCAGCTCCTCTTTTTTATATTACACCTCATCCACCGCAAGCAGTCCCCTTCCCTCAAAAAGGGAAGGCTCTATACTCATCCGACGGCTAACGCCGCCACCTTCTTTTCTACGCTACGCAAAACTACGTTTTGCTATGCTACAACACTCCGTGTTGTTTACCTCTGAGGGAAGGCTTTTTAAAACAAACAGCTAATATAAGGCTTCTCCTTTGAGGAGAAGCTGTCACGACAGTGACTGATGAGGTGTTTTTTATTTAACTATCAAACTTTCGCCTGTCATTTCTTCGGGCTTTTCAAGTCTCATCATATCAAGCATTGTAGGACAAAAGATCATAATCTGCCCTCTTTGAGCTTAACATCACCTGCCTATAACTATCATAGGAACGGGATTTGTGGTATGTGCGGTAAACACCGACTTATTTGACGGATCTATCATACAATCCGCATTGCCGTGGTCTGCCGTAATAATAGCCTTACCGTTCTTTTTTGAGAAGGGCTTCAACCATTCTTCCGACGCACTCGTCAACCGCCTCAACAGCCTTTACGGCTGCGTCAAACACCCGGTATGACCTACCATGTCACAGTTTGCATAATTCAATATAATTACGTCAAATTTATCCTCGTCTATTGCCTTGCAAACAGCGTCGCACACCCTCATATGCACTCATTTCCGGCTTTAAATCAAAGGTTTCGACATCGGGTGATTTTATAAGTATTCTTTCCTCGCCGTCAAACTGTCTTTCCTCACCGCCGTTAAAGAAGAACGTTACATGATCATATTTCTGTGTTTCGGCAATTTCTCAGCTGTTTCATGCCAAGCTTTGAAATATATTCGCCAAAAAGTCATTTTAAGCTGTTCGGGCGGATATGCAACCGTTACATTCGGCATTTCCGCGTCATACTGAGCCATGCAGACATAATTAAGCGGAAAATATCCATTTTTACGCTCAAATCCCCCTTTGAAATCGGGGTCAACAAACACGCGTAATCTGTCTTGCACGGTCGGGACGGAAGTTTATCATAACAACACTGTCGCCCTCTTTTTATCAAGCCGTCCTTATCAATTACAGTCGGCACGATAAATTCGTCTGTAACATCATTTTTATACGAATTTTTGATTGCTTCGACCGGGTCGCTTTCCTGCACACCCTCGCCGAAAACCATAGCGTCATACGCTTTTTCCACTCTGTCCCAGGCATTGTCACGATCCATTGCATAAAAACGTCCGCAAAGCGTTGCAACCTTTTACCTACGCCTAATTCCTTTGTCTTATTCACAAGCTGCTGCATATATTCAACACCCGATGTCGGCGGAACGTCACGTCCGTCATGGAATGTATGAATATAAACTTTTTCAAGTCCGTGTTTCTTTGCCATTTCGAGAAGTCCGAAAAGATGATCTATATGACTGTGAACGCCGCCGTCCGACAAAAGTCCTATAAAATGCAAAGCCTTTCCGTTATTCTTTGCGCTTTCCATTGCATCTTTCAATGCTTTATTTTCATAAATTTTGCCGTCCTCAATATCCTTGGATATTTTTACAAGCATCTGATAAACAACTCTGCCTGCACCGATATTCGTATGACCGACTTCACTGTTTCCCATCTGACCGTCCGGCAGACCTACCGCCAGACCGCTTGCCTGAAGCTGCGTATTGGGGTAATTTGCAAAATATTTATCAAGATTAGGCTTTTTTGCCGCCGCTATGGCGTTGCCCTCTACTGTTTTATTTATGCCGTAACCATCCATTATGATTAAGGCTATCGGTTTTTTTTGCCATTTTTTCTCTCCATTCCATATTTAATGAATGTGAATTTACAGTAAAAACAGCAACTTCTGCTGCTGTTTTTACTATATTAACAATAATTATTTAGCTGCGCTTGTTATTACAGCGAAATCTGCTGATTTAAGCGATGCGCCGCCGATAAGTCCGCCGTCGATATTCGGCTTTGAAAGCAATCCGCACAATTCTTTGCGTTCATGCCGCCGTACTGAATAGTAATCTCTTTTGCGGTTTTTTTCATCGTAAAGGTCTGCAAAAGCTTTCTTATTCCGCCGCAAACTTCTTCCGCCTGGTCGTCCGTTGCGGTTTTTGCCCGTTCCGATTGCCCAGATAGGTTCATATGCAACTACAACCTTTTTTGCATCGTCTGCCGAAATTCCGGCAAAAGCCTTTTTAATCTGGAATTGCAATCCAATCCATTGTAATTCCGGCTTCTCTCTGTCCAAGCTTTCTCCGCAGCAAACTATCGGAATAAGTCCCTTTGAAAGAGCCTTTTTAGCCTTTAAATTAACTGTTTCGTCGGTTTCGTTATTATATTGCCGTCTTTCGCTGTGACCCGAATAATAACATACTGAACTCCCAAATCAACAAGCATATCTGCGCTTACTTCGCCTGTGAATGCGCCGTGGTCCTCAAAATGAAGATTTTCAGCGCCTATTTTTACGTGAGTACCCTTTGCAGCTTCAACAGCCGGCGCAAGGCACATCGCCGGTGTGCAGCATACAACTTCACATTCAGCGCCCTTTGTAGCTTCAACAACTTCTTTTACATAATCATAAGTTTCCGACGGGCTTATTCATTTTCCAGTTTCCTGCAATTATATACTTTCCCATGTGTATTACCCTCTCTTTAATTATTTATCTGTCAATGCAGCGATACCCGGCAGTTCTTTGCCTTCAAGAAATTCCATTGACGCGCCGCCGCCTGTTGAAATGTGAGTCATCTTGTCGCCCAAGCCTGCCTGGTTAACAGCCGCAACGCTGTCGCCGCCGCCGATAATTGTTGTAGCGTCGATGTCAGCAAGAACCTTTGCTATCGCATTTGTACCCTTTGCAAAGTTCGGGAATTCAAATACGCCCATAGGACCGTTCCATACGACGGTTTTTGCGTCCTGCAAAACGTTTGTAAAAACTCGATTGTCTTGGGACCGATGTCAAGACCCATCCAGTCGCCGTCAATTCCGTTTTCCGATACCTTTGATTCGGAATCGTTTGAAAATTCTTTTGCTACTACCGTATCAACCGGAAGAACAAGCTTATCGCCTGCTTCGTCAATCATTTTCTTTGCATAGTCTATATAATCCGGTTCGAGAAGTGATGTTCCCGTGCCCCCTTGCCTGTGCGGCAAAAAGAATGTATATGCCATACCGCCGCCGATAATCGAGCTTATCAACCTTTTTTAAGAAGATTTTCTATAACGGAAATCTTTGAAGAAACCTTTGAACCGCCAAAATAGCAACAAGCGGTCTTACAGGGAATTTACGGCATTGCCGAGAATTTTATTTCCTTTTCTATAAGATAACCTGCCGCAGCCGGCTGAATATATTTTGTTACGCCAACATTTGAGCAGTGTGCTCTGTGTGCCGTACCGAATGCGTCATTTACGAATACGTCTGCAAGTGAAGCCAGCTCCTCGTGAGAATGTATTACATTTTTGTTTCTTCTGCTCTGTAACGTGTGTTTCTCCAAAAAGAACAACGTCTCCCTCTTTCATTTCGGCAACGGCATTTTCTTTGCGTTTTCGCCTACAACGTTATCGTCAGCGGCAAATACAACCTCTTTGCCGAGTTTTTCAGAAAGTCTCTTTGCAACGGGTGCAAGCGACAGCTCCGGCTTAGGCTCTCCTTTGGGCTTACCCATATGTGAGCAGAGTATAACCTTTGCTCCGTTTTTGATAAGATATTCTATTGTAGGAAGCGCTCCCACAATACGGTTTTCATCCGTAATATTGCAGTTTTTCGTCAAGCGGCACGTTAAAGTCGCATCTTACGAGAACTTTTTGCCTTTAACATCAATGTCTTCCACTGTTAATTTGTTGTACATAACATATTTCTCCTTTAAAAATATTCTAACCGCACTGCGGTTATTTTTACATATTACTATTTTATATTAAATTTTATATTTTTTCAAGTAATTACACAAAATTTTGTTAAAAATTTTACAAATTTAATTTTTTCTATTAAATATAAACTTTTTTGTATATTCTGCCTTTTAATGATTTATTTATTCATTTTACCTCTTGATTAATCGCAAAAAATTTGATATTATATTATAATAGGTTAAGATGGATTAATTTTGTCAAAAAATATGAAAAAAGGAGGTATGATAAATGGATATGACAGAAATATGGAAAAAAACGCTTGAAAGCGTAAAGGCTTCCGTAAGCTCCATTGTCGGCTATAACGTACATATAAAATCCTCCGTACCCATTTCGTTCAGCGATTCGGTTTTTACGATTTGTGTACCGGTGTCTATCAACAAAAAACATGATAGAGTTCCGTTACAGAGATGAAATTGAAACGGCTCTCGAAAAAACTACGGGCATAAAACTTACCCTTAACGTACTAGTTGACGGAGAGGAGGTTGAAAAAAAGCTTCCGTTTCGGACACGGTAAACCCGAAATACACCTTTGAAAACTTCGTCATCGGTGCAGGTAATGATTACGCGGCAGGCGCGGCGATAAGCACAACGGAAAATCCCGGACGCATTTACAACCCGTTATTTCTTTACGGAAATTCCGGACTCGGAAAAACACATCTTATGCAGGCAATCGGCAACAGAATTATCCAGACGCATCCGGATCTTAAAGTCATATACGTTTCGAGCGAGCATTTTACAAACGAATTTATCAAGGCTTTAAAGGACGGTAAAATTAATCGAATTTAAAAGAACCTACCGCATGACGGACGTGCTTTTAATAGACGATATACAGTTTCTTGAAAACAAAAGAGGGTATTCAGGACGAATTTTTCCACACCTTTAACGACCTTTACAGCATGAACAAGCAGATTGTTCTGACAAGCGACCGCAAGCCGGCTGACCTTAAAAAACCTTACGGACAGGCTTATAACACGATTTTCGCAGGACTTATTATAGATATTACCGTTCCGAACTACGAAACACGAGTGGCTATTTTTAAAACAGAAAGCGGAGCTTATGAACACCGACATTGCAGAGGACGTGCTTACGTTCATCGCAAAACAGGATTAAATCAAATATCCGTGAACTTGAGGGTGCGCTCTTGAAAATTATTTCGATGTCGCAGATTTCGCACAAGCAGATTGACGTTGATCTTGCCGAGTATGTGTTAAAACCATTCTCCCCGAGGACGGCATTGTTAAAATAACTCCCCGACAAGATAATGGACAGAGTATCGGTATTCTATAATATTTCAAAGGACGACCTTATAGGCAAGGTCAGAACAAAACATTGCACTGCCGCGGCAGATTGCGATGTATCTGTGCGGAAAGCTTACCGATATGAACTACACCGCAATCGGCAGGGGCTATCGGTGACAAGGACAGAACAACCGTAATGCACAATATAAATAAGATAGAAAACGAAATTATCACCAATGAATCGCTTAAATCGGATATTAACTATATTATAAAGGATTTGCAGTCGATATAGCGTGGATAAGTATGTGTACAAGCTGTTAATAAAAAAATGCCTGTTTTTCCAAAGAAAATTTATCCACATTCATACACGTAAAAATTAACGGTGTATGATTGATTAAAAACAGTATTTCAAGGGCTTGTACAGCTTATCACTAAATCCACAGTGCTATTACTATTATTAAATGATATTTATATTATTTATATATAAATATATATACAAAATCAAAAACAAAGATTGAGGATAACTTTATTAACAGGAGCGAATTGAAATGAAACTTACTTGCAGCAGAGAAGAATTGATGGAGATAATAGGAAAAACTGTTCAGAAATCTGTACCTGCAAAGGCTGTTATGCCTATACTTGAATGTATAAAAATAGACGCGTCGGTGACGGAAACGTTGTTGTGACGGGAAACAACCTTGACCTTTGCATAGAATACAACGCAAAATGCAATGTCAGCGAGGGCGGTTCTGTTGCGCTTGCTTCAAGAATGTTGGGCGAAATAGTAAGAAGTATGCCGGACGGAAACGTTACCGTTTTCGGTTGACGAGACTAATTATATAACTAAGATTGAAAGCGGTCAGAGTAAATTTAATATTCAGGCTTCAAACGAATACCCTGCCGCTCCGATACTGGACGAAAAGTTTGTGTTTACCCTTACGCAGAATATTTTGAAAAAAGCTTATAAGAAAGACTATTTCGTTTATTTCGTTAAACGAGGGAAAAAAGCCCTGTTCTTACAGGGGCGTTATTTGAAATAAAGAACGGAACTCTTAATGTTGCGTGGCGTCCGACGGTCACAGACTGGCGGTAGTAAGAGAAGAATTAAATGAAAACGTGAATGATGCAAAGTTTGTTATTCCGAGAACTACTTTAAATGAGCTTTCTAAAATTTTAAAGGACGAGGACGAACCTGTTAAAATAATTGTTTCGGACAGACACGTTATGTTTGATTTTAATGATTTCCAGGTTTTATACAAAGGCTGCTTGACGGAGATTTTCTTAATTATGAGGCTATAATTTCGGTGGTTAACACAATCAGTGTTGTGGTTGACAAAGAGAGTTTTGACGGACAGCCTTGAAAGAGCGCTTTTGCTTATTAATGACGATATATCGGCAAAGTCGGACAAGAGAGTTCCGGTAAGGTTTAATATAGCATACAATAAGATTGATGTTTCGTGTATTACGCAGAAAGGTCAGGTTAACGACACGGTAAGTGCGGACATCGAGGGCGGTGAGCTTATTATTGGATTTAACTGCCGATTCTTGCTTGATGCGTTAAACGGATGTGATGATGAAAAGGTTAAAATTGAGTTCAGCGCACCGGACCAGCGGCTGTTTCATGAGGTCGACCACGGGTGACAACTCGTACAGTTACATGGTCCTTCCCGTAAGATTATATAATTGTTTGGTTAAAATTGCCCGACTCAATCACTTTTTCAAAGCTCGAAGTACATTGAGTACGTCGTCGCTTTTCAAAAACAGCAATTCGGACAATTTTATCTCAAACTTTACGCTTACGGTGGATGAAATATAAAGCCTTCCTTAGAGGTAAACAACACAGTGTTTAGCATAGCAAAACGTAGTTTTGCGTAAGAAAGAAGGGGATCGTTTGCGGTGGATGAGGTGTGACATGAAATTTAAAAGACTTGAAAATTACGAAACATCGGAAAACACATATATTGTTTATGATGAAAACATTAAACGGAATTGTAATAGACCCGGGTGTGAAAACGGAGGAAATCTTAAATTCCGCAAAAGAGGACAATATAAAAATAAAATATGTTTTTATAACGCACTGTCATTATGACCACATAGAATTTATGGAGAAATTAAGGGAACAGACGGGCGCAGAGCTTGTTTGCGGTGACAAAGCGTCAATAAACATAGGAGATCCTTTATATAAATCTGACAATATCGGGATTGGGCTATCCGTTATACGGAAAAAAGCCGAAATTATTTTTAAAGGATGGCGAAATATTTGAGCTTGATTCGATAAAAAAATCGAGTGCATATATACTCCTGGACATTCAAATTGGGTGTATGCTACAAAATCGGAAACGAAGTATTCTGCGGCGACACGTTATTTTTAAGAAACTGCGGAAGATGGGATTTGCCTACCGGAAATGAAGAACAACTGATAAATTCGGTTAAAACAAAGCTTACACGCTTGATGACGGGGTAAAAGCTTTATCCGGGACACGGCGAAGAAACGACTGTCGGATATGAGAAAAATTCAATTTTTATATAAAGGGCTGAAAAAGATGAATATAGTTCAGAGCGGTTACGAATGTGATTACGAATTAAGGCTTTTTGCAGGCTTGTTTTTTGACAAAAACGAAGAATGTGAAATTAAGTCCGATTTTTCGTATAAAGAAAACAGAATAAATGTGTATACGGAAATTAATTATAATGGAAAAACGTACAGCGAGGACTATTATTTTGATTTTGACATAAAGGATAAGTCGCAGAGACTTATAAAAAAATATTTACGTCGGCGTGTACAAAATCTCTTTGCCATGCCGCAATGAAAATAAGAAAATAAATCTTCCGTGGGGCGTGATGTGCGGAATACGTCCGGCAAAAAATGTGCGTCTGCTGCTTGAAGAGGGGGGTATAGTGACAGCGAAATAGAGGAAATATTAAAAAAAAATCTATGAGGTGAGCAGTGAAAAATAAAGCTTGCCCATACGGTGGCAAAAAACGAAGAAAAAGCTTTTTAAATGAAATCGGTAAAAACAGCGTAAGCATTTACATAGGAATACCGTTTTGCCCTACAAGGTGCCTGTATTGTTCGTTTGTTTCGACAGATATTCGCGTGAGCGGAAAATACATGGACGAATTTGTTGAAAAACTTCTTCTTGAAATAGACAAAACCGCACAGGTAACAGAAAAACTCGGCGCATATGCCGAAAATATCTACATAGGCGGCGGAACACCGACCACATTAAGCGCACAGCAGCTTACAATGATTTTTTGAAAGACTTAAAAAGCATTTTGATTTTTTCAAAAATAAAGGAATTTACCCTTTGAAGCCGGCAGACCCGATACAATAACCGAGGAAAAACTTATTGCCGCAAAAAACGGCGGAGTTAACAGAATAAGCATAAATCCGCAGACCATGAATGATGAAACCTTAAAGAGGGTAGGGAAGAACACATACTCCGCAAATGGTTAAAAATTCGTTTGATATGGCGAGAAAAGCCGGATTTGACAACATAAACATGGATTTGATAGCAGGATTGCCGGGAGAAAACGTTGAAATGTTCAAAAAAGCCTTGATGAGGTTATAGAGCTTGACCCGGAAAATATAACTGTTCATTCGATGTGTATAAAGCGTGCGGCGGATTTGAAACGCAATATTGACCGTCTGACGGATTCGGAAATGATGAATGAAATGCTTTCGTACACACAAAAAGCGCATGAAAGAAACAAACGAGCCTTACTATATGTATCGTCAGAAAAACAGCAGCGGAAACCTTGAAAATGTAGGTTATGCAAAAGAGGGCTGCATGTCGTTTTACAACGTAAATATCATGGAGGAAAAGCAGACCATAATAGCGCTTGGCGGCGGCGGAAGTACAAAACTTGTTTACGGCGACAGGATAGAAAGAATTTTTAATTTTAAAGACCCGATTGAATATATAAGGCGTTTTGATGAAATTCTTGAAAGAAAAGATGAAATTTTATTAAAGGCAGGCGAGATGAATGATAGAAAAAATACTTGACGAGTACAAGGATTACCGTACCGCCGCGGAAATAGACAAAAAAAAGAATAAGCGATGTTTTTAAAAATATCCCGAAATAGAGGCTGTTGAAAATGAAATTTTCAAGGCAGGGTCTAAAAAATATGACCGATATTCTTGAAAATCCCGAAAACGGCGACAAAATAAATGCCGCATTTAAGGAAAATCTTAAAAATTAAAGCAGAAAAGAGCGGAAATTTTAAAAAATGCGGTGTACCGGAGGATTATAATAAAGTAAAATACCGCTGTGAAAAAATGCTCCGACCGGCTACACGCCGGACGGCAAAAAATGCGTATGCTTAAAATAAAGAGAATGATAAACGATGCTTATTCAAGGTCAATTTGGGAGAAATGCTTGAAAAGCAGAATTTTTCAAATTTTTCGTTTGATTATTATTCAAAAGGACGGCGGAGAATCGTCTCCGTATGAAAATATAAAGAAAATTTATAACAGAGCGGTTAATTTTGTAAAAATTTTGATAACGAAACAAAAGGACTTTGGTTTTACGGTAAGACAGGACTTGGAAAAACCTTTGTTTCAAGCTGTATTGCAAAAAGAAATTATAGAAAGCGGAAAAACGGTTGTTTATTCGCGTGCGTCGAGATTATTCGAAAATACGAGGATTATAAATTCGGCAGAAATCCCGACAGGAGCATTATAGACGAGGATTTTTAACTGTGATTTGCTTATAATAGACGATTTGGGGAACAGAACCTAAAAACAGCATAAACAATTCGTTTTTGTTTGAAATTATAAACGAAAGAATGTCGGAAAACAAAAAAATCATAGTTAACACAAACTATGATTTTAACGAAGTGACAAGCGTTTACAGCAGCCGCTTTTACATCGAGAATTTTTGAATATTTTATAGCTTATAAATTTATAGGCGAGGATATAAGATTACAAAAGTTAAAGGATTAGAAAAAATGAAAATAAGAACGGCAAATGAAAATGACGCGGAAGAATTGCTTAAAATTTACTCATATTATGTAGAAAATACGGCAATAACCTTTGAATATGAAGTTCCGTCGGTTGAAGAATTTAAAAACAGAATAAGACACACCCTCATAAAATACCCGTATATCGCCGCAGAGGACGAAAAACAAAATTATAGGTTATGCGTATGCCGGAGCGTTTAAAGAGCGTGCAGCGTACGACTGGGCGGTGGAAATGACCGTTTATGTGGACAATGAAAGAAAACGCGGCGGCGTGGAAAGCTTCTTTACAAAAAAGCTTGAAGAACTTTTTAAAGGAGCAGGGAATATTAAACGTTAATGCGTGTATAGCTTATACGGAAAATGAGGACGAATATCTGACAAACGGCAGCATGAAATTTCATGAGCATATGGGATATAGTTTGGCAGCGCATTTTCATAAATGCGGCTATAAGTTTGACCGCTGGTATAATATGATCTGGATGGAAAAATTTATAGGCGAACATGAAGAAAATCAAAAAATATTAAATATTTCAGTGAGTTATAAAAAATGGGGCTGTTTAAAAGAGTGCAGAACGCATAAAACCGCACCCGGCGGCGTACGTGTGTCCCCGAGCGGTGCGTTTTATGTGTAGTTCAAGGGTGAAAAATAAATCGAAATCGGCATTTTTGAGTATTTAAACTTAAATTTATGTTTTATTTGAACAAATGCTACCACTTTAAATAAGCATCTACGCCCTTGAACGGTTTGTGCCTTTTTAAACAGGCCCTATTTTTTATTGATTGTTCTTTTTTCTCCGCCAACCAATTCGCCTGCTGCGTCGCCTACGCCTTCAACTGCGTCACCGACTGCATCTCCGGCGTCCTTTGCCGCGTTTCCTACCGCGTCGCCGGTATCTTCAACGGCATTGCCTACTGCATTTCCGCCGTTATTGTTTGATGTTGCTGTCGGTTCGGGAGAATTTGTCGGGGTTGAGGTTGCTGTCGGCTGATTATTATTTCCGCATGATGCCAAAAGTGAAATTGATGCGGCAATTATAAAAATTGAAATTATCTTTTTCATTCTTATTCATATCCTTTCTTAATTCGGAAAATCTTTTCAAAGTTATTATTTACAATTTGTTAATAATTATTCGGGAACGTAAATTATTTTTTTCGTCTAAAATAATATAACGGTAAAACGTTATAAAAATCCGGATTTTTCATAAGCCGGGGCAATTTGTCTGTTGTTTACCCTAACAGCCGCCGGAAATATGTAAAAATTTCAGATTTATGTTTTGTGTCATTGACACGGAAAGGAATGATTAATTATGAACAAAAAAATCTTATTGGCAGCTATCATAGCAGCTATGACTGTTTCAACAGCGTCTGTATTTGCTGATGAAACGACGGAAGAAAAAGATAACGGTGTAGTTGCGGGAACTTTATTACCCGAAGCAGAACTTGAAGACCACGGTGATATTGCTCTTATAAGCATGGACTACGATAAAGATTTGTTTGAAAAAACAGAAACAGAGGTTACAGCGGTTGATGAAAGCGGTATAACCTTAAAAGCTGCCGATGATAAAGAAGAAAAGCTCGAAGCAGCTGATACGGATATTATTTTAAATGCGGCAGGCGAGAAAAAGACCGCAGCTGACATAAAGGAAAAGGACAAGCTTTACATATACAGCGGTCAGGGCATAAGAATAATAATCATCATGGACGGCGAAACAAACGTTGATGTTGACGCTTATTTAAAAGGTGAAGAAGAAAATACTCTTGTAAATAACAAGAAAAAATCTTCAAATAAATATCGACGAAGCAACAAAGTATGTTAATGTAAAAGGCGAAGAAGTAAAACCGGAAAATCTTGAAACCACGGTATTGGTTGTATTTTACGGAGCTTCGACAAAAGAGTATTCCGGCACAGACAACACCGGACAAGGTTGTTGTTACGGATACAAAGGTAAGCTATATCGGCGGAATTAAGGATACAGAGGAAGTTAAGGAAGAACCGGAAAAGGTTAAAAGCTTGTTGTAAATGACAAAGAAGTATGCGACCTTTCATATGATGCAGAGGCAAAAACCTTTATGATTCCGGTAAGAGCGGTTGCGGAGAGCCTTGGTTACACGGTTGAATGGTTCGGCGGCGAACTTAAAGTAACTGTAAATAATGATGAGTCGGGCGTTGAGTTTAAAATCGGCGAAAACTCATATAAGGCAAAGGACGCAGAAAGCTGCGAACTTGAAAAGCAGCCGGAACTGATTAACGATACAACATATGTTCCGAGCAGCGTATTCAGCAAACTTCTCGGAAAGACTGTTGCCATTGACGGTGAGAACCTTACAGTTAAATAAAAAAAATACATACCGCTTTTAAAGCGGTATGTATTTTTTATAATTCGTTGGGATAAGAATCTATTGAGCCGTACTTACAAACGCTTTTTGCGCAATAAGCGTTTGACTGCTGCAAAAATTCTTTTTTTAGAACATCTTCGCTAAGAGATGAAAGCTTATCCTTGTAATATTATTTCGGTACAAATTATATAAAAATGAACCGCAAAAAGCATCTCCCGCCCCTGTGGTATCACACGCATCAACAGATATTGCAGGTGAATAAGACAGCACATTATCGGTAATTGCATATGCGCCGTTGGAACCGCAGGGTATAAAACCAATTTTGCTTTTATTAAAGTATTTTTATTTCCTGTTCGGAAAGTTCCTTTATTTTGCCAAATATGTAATTTCTTCATCGGAAACTTTATAATATCGGGCATAAGGTAAAAATTCATTAATTGCGGCTCTTAGTTTTTCTTCATTTTTCCACAACGGCAGCCTTATATTCAAATCAAAACTTATGATTGCGTTGTTTTCTTTGGCGTAAGCTTATTGATTTTTTATGAGCGTCTTTTCATCGGAAAATCTCCGAGCGATACGGAACAAAAAAATGCAGTGCGCATAACAATTTTTGAAGTCCTTGCTTTTAAGATTTTCTCCGTTATACAACATATCGGCAGACGGATTTCTGTAAAAGAAAACGATCTGTTTCCGTTTTTTTCAAGGCTGACAAATGCAAGCGCTGTATTTGCTTTATCGGTATTCATTACAAAATCTGAGCCTATATTGTAATGTGAAAGCGCTGATGAAATATTTTTTGCAAACGGGTCGTTTGCACCCAAGCTGAGTAATCAGCTGAGTTTTACCGCCCAGCTTTGCAAATGCACCAATACATTTTAAAGGCGCTCCGCCTATTTTCGAGAAAATGAATCTATTTCCGCAAAATCACAACCGTATTTATTCGGTATAAAATCTATAATTGTTTCGCCTATTGCAAATAATGTATCTTTCATATTTTTATAAACCTTTCAATTATTACATACTTTCCACAGTATCAATTCCGAGAAGTCCCAGAGCCGTTTTAATAACGGAACAAGCGGCAGCGGTAATCGCAAGACGCGCTTTTTCGTTTCTTCCGGCACATCGGCTTTCAAAATCGGATTGGTATTATAAAATTTATTAAAATCTTTTGCAAGATTGGTTACGTATCTGTTTATATAAAACGGTTCGTTCTTGTCTGCGGCTGATTTTACGGCATCGGCAAAACTGTTAAGCTGCTTTACAAGTCTGTATTCGTCATCGGACACAGCGGCGGAAAAATCAGCGTCTGAAAAATCCAGATTTTCCGCACGTCTTTAAAAATACTTTTGCCGCGGGCATAGCTGTACTGACAATACGGCGCGGATTCACCGTTCAAGCATGGATTCCTTACGAGAAAATTATATCCTTTTCACGCGAATTTTTTTTATACAGTACTGCGCCTATTCCTATTTTCTTTAACTTCGTCGATATTTTCCATATCGGGATTATTTTTTACTATAATTGCTTTGTTTTTCAATCGTCGTTAAAGAACATCTTCAGGAACACAACATCGCCGTTTCTTGTGGGACATATTTTAGCCGGGCGCTTTTTTTAAGCCCGAATCCTACGTGTTCACAGCCCTTACTCCAATCCCAGCCGGCTCTTTTCATAACCGAGAAAATCTGCTTAAATGCAGAGTCTGCGGTATTCCGACAACGTATATATTCTTATCGAAATTATATGTGTTCTGTGGCGGTAGAGCGCTGCGGCAATATCACGTGTGGCATAAATTGTTGCGCCGTCCGATTTCAAAATTATGCACGGCGGCATATTTTCGTCCGACAAATCAACCACCTGCGCGCCCTGTGACTCCAACAAGCAAGCCTTTGTCCGCAGTATATCCACTACCTCCTGCATTTTATCCGAATAAACGCTTCGCCGTTATACGAATCAAAAGCTTACGCCGAGCATATCATACACTCTCTTAAATTCCACAAGGCTCATTTCTCTGAAATAAGACCAAAGTTTGTGGTTTCTTCATCAGCCGTCCTCAAGCTTTTTAAAATAACTGCGTGCTTCATCCTCAATGACGGGTCATTTTCCGCCTCCTTTATGGAAACGCACATTATTATATTCAAAGCAGTGAATTATGGGTCTTTTATTTTCGTCATCGCCCAGCGGCATGTGCACATATCAGCTTTCGAACTGCGTACCCCGTGTGGATGATTTAACGACTGCACGTTATAGCCGAGGTGCTTATATTCTTGCAAGAGAATTTCCGACCGCAGTGGAAACAAATGTCCGATATGGAACGGCTTTTGCAATATTCGGTGACGAATATTCCACAAGTCTACTTCCTCCGCCTATGTCAGAGCTGCCCCAGCTTTCTCCTGCCGCCGAAACGGCTTTACCGTATCGGAAATAAACTGTGCGCGGGTTAAAGAAAAAGTTAACATAGCCGCCTGCCGCTTCACATCTGTCAAGAACGCTGTCATCGGAAAATTTCTCCGCGATTTCCTTTGCGATTAACGGCGGATTTTGCGCATCGTCGCGCAGTATAAAAAGCACGGAAATGCCAAATCTCCCATTTTTCCTCCGGCGGAATTTCCACCGCTCCCGATACCGCCGCGCGGTCAAGCTCTATTGCCTCCGTAAGCTTATCTATAACGTATTCCTTGAAATCCATTCAGTTTCCCCCTTCGTGTTATACATTATATATATATCTTTGCCATTGTATTGTCAATCATAAAAGCAATACGTA
>VOFC01004186.1_pt1 | contig 19064 bp, 34 predicted proteins | sample 5384161 | NCBI WGS metagenome assembly VOFC01 (sample SAMN12384722, study PRJNA508395) | human gut metagenome | isolation source: healthy gut B | host: Homo sapiens
GGAGTTACCGCCGCAGACCTTAGTGGCGGCCAGGCAATCGGTGACACGCCGCGATATTAAAGTTGTCCTTGGCATTGCAGCCGCCATTGCAGAGCACATGGGCGACCATCTTATCGCCGGTGGGAGCCGCCATGCCCATGATAGCAGCGATCTTGGCAGCTGCCCTCGGGGCCTGCGGGTGCGCAGGCGGTGACGGAGCCTTGCCGGCCAGGATGGCCTCAGCGCAGCCGCCGCGCCGGGATAGCCGCAGCCGCCGCAGTTGGCGCCGGCCAGGGCTGCCTGATCTCGGGCAGGCGGGGGTCTACTTCCACTTCAAAGACCTTAGCGGCCACGGCCAGGATCAGACCGAACACGATTGCAAGTACACCTAAAACGATGACTGCATACAAAATATTCATATTCTCTTTTCCTCCTTACCAGACCTTCAGGCCGCTGAAGCCCATGAACGCCAGGGCCATCAGGCCGGCAGTGACCAGAGCGATGGGGAAACCATCGAAGGCCTTGGGATTCTCACTGAGACCTCCAGCTGCTCACGCACGGCGGCAAACAGGAAGATGGCCAGCAGGAAGCCCAAACCGCCGGTGATGCCGTACACCACGGAGCCAATGAAGCTGTAGTCATTCTGCACGTTCAGCAGAGCTACACCCAAAACGGCGCAGTTGGTGGTGATCAGGGGCAGGTAGACGCCCAGGGCAGTGTACAGGGTGGGGATGTTCTTCTTCAGGAACATTTCCACAAACTGCACCAGGGCAGCGATGACCAGGATGAAGGCCACGGTCTGCATATAGCCCAGGCATCCATAGCAACCAGGATCTTGTTGACACCGAAGCACACGGCGGAGGCCAGGCCCATAACAAAGGTCACGGCGGCGCCCATACCCACGGCGGTGTCGATCTTCTTGGACACGCCCAGGAAGGGGCAGATGCCCAGGAACTGTGCGAAGATGAAGTTATTTGGTAAGAATGGCGCCCAAAGAGATGGCGAGCAAAGCTGTAATACTCATAACTTACTTACCCTCCTTTTTCTTAGCGCTCTTGGCCAGGGCCCACTGCATGAGAGCAATGAGGCAGCCCAGGGTCAGGAAGCCGCCCACAGGCGCGTGAGGATCTTTGATGCCGAACTCCTCGGGGAAGATGGTCACGCCGGGAGCCTGCCCAAAGCGCCGCCGCCCAGGAGGCCGCCGCCGAACTTGCCGCTGCCCAGGAACTCACGGACAACGCACATGACGATCAGCACCAGGGTGTAGCCGATGCCCTGGCAGATACCGTCCACCGCGGAGGCACCTACGCCGTTCTTAGAGGCAAAGCCCTCTGCACGGCCCAGGATGATGCAGTTCACCACGATCAGGGGGATGAACACGCCCAGGGAGCTGGACAGCGCGGGGACGAAGGCCTTCAGCAGCAGGTCCACGCAGGTAACGAAGCCGGCGATGACCACGATGTAGCAGGCAATACGCACTTCATTGGGGAATAATCTTACGAAGCAGGGAAATGAAAATATTGGACAGGGTCAGGATGATCAGCACGCTGACGCCCATGCCCAGGCCGTTAAAGAACGAGGTAGTGATGGCCATGGTGGAGCACATACCAAGCACCTGCACCAGCACGGGGTTCTGTGTAATCAGGCCCCTCTTTGAGTTGCTTACCAAAATTCATAATTCAGCTCCTCCTTTCTTAGCCCAAGACATCGGCAACAGCCAGGGCCGCGTTGGCGCCCATGGTGATGCCCTTGGTGGAGACTGTGGCACCGGAGATAGCGGTGATGTTGCTGCCAACGACCAGGGAGCCAGCACCGCTGAGACCCACAAACTGATCCAGCACGGGCACACCGGCGGTGTTGGTCTCATTGCCCACGACCTTGGTGCCGATGCCGGAGGTCTCGGCATGGCTGACAACGGAAATGCCGGTGATGGCCTTATTAGCGTCCACGCCCACCATCATCACGATGGTGCCCTGGGAGCCGGAGGCGGATATCTTCATCACATAGCCGGCCTCGGCGCCGCCGTTGGTCACGGGATACAGCTCCAGGATCTTGCCGCTCTGGGTGGCGGCAGCGGCGACCATATCATCGGTCACTTCCATCTTATCGCCGAACTCGCTGCCCTCGGGGGCCACGGCGCTCATGGCGATGCGGGTATTTTCGGCGTCGATCTCGGCGATCTTGTCTCGGTGATGCTGTTGACCAAAGCCCAAAAAGGGCGGCAACCACCAGGGAGATGACCGTTAGAGTGCCGGCGACCTTTGAGGATAAACTTACCGGGAATCTTCATTACTTCGCCGCCTCCTTCTTTTTTTTCTTTCTTCAGTGCACCATAGATGGTGGGACGGACATACTTATCCAGCAGCCAGGTGGTGCAGTTCATGATCATGATGGAGTAACAAACACCCTTCGGGATAAGAGCCGAAGCGGCGGATGAACACCGTGACCAGGCCGCAGCCAATGCCGAAGATGGCCTGCCCCAGCTTGGTGACGGGGAGGTGGCATAGTCGGTGGCCATGAAGATGGCACCCAGCATGAGACCGCCGCCGAAGAGGTTATAAGCCATGTATTCCACGCCGCTGACACCGGCAGGAGCAGAAATGAGGGTGATAACGGCCACGGTGGCAATGAAAGCCACAGGGGTCTGCCAGGAGATGACCTTGCGCAGCAGCAGATAGATGCCGCCCAGCAGGAGCATCAGGGAGGAAACTCACCCAGGAGCCGCCGATGCGACCGATGAACATGTCGCCCAGGGTGTATGTATTGGTGAGGGTCTCCCAACCGGCGGCGTCCACGCCCTTCATCAGAGCATCATGGGGGTGGCAGCGGTGACGATGTCTGCATTGCTGCCAACCCCCAGAGCCTTCTCACCCACCTTGACCCAGTTGGCCATGACGGAGGCATAGCTGGCCAGCAGGATCGCGCGGCCCGCCAGGGCGGGGTTGATGAAGTTGCAGCCGATGCCGCCGTAGAGCTGCTTGACCACCACGATGGAGAAGAAGCCGCCGATAATCATCATCCAGTGGGGGTCTGCACGGGGCAGACAAAGGCCAGCAGGATACCGGTGACCACAGCGGACAGGTCGCCGATGGAGTTGGTCTTCTTCATGACCTTGCGGTACAGCCACTCCCAGAACCACAGGCCGCCACGGACACCAGGGTGACCGTCAGCGCGCGCCAGCCGAACACATAGATGCCCATGATGAGGGCGGGCATGAGAGCGATGATCACATCCAGCATGATGGAGCGGGTGTCCTCATTGGAGCGGATATGGGGAGAGGAGGATGCGATCAGCTTCAAGCTTTTTATAATCCGTCATTGCTTACGCCTCCTTCTTCTCTTCGGCTGCCTTCTTCTCGGCCTCGGCCTTTGCCTTGGCAGCCATTCTTGCGTTATTGACCTTCTGCTTGCCCATGCGGAACATATGGGTCAGGGGCAGACGGGCGGGGCAGGTGTAGGCGCAGGCGCCGCACTCAATGCAATCCATGCCGTGCAGAACATTCTGCCAGGTGTCCACATCGCCCTTTTGCAGGTACTTATACATGAAGACAGGCTCCAGACGCATGGGGCACACGCCCACGCACTTGCCGCAGCGGATGCACTGGGGCTCGGCCACATACTTCTCCTCGTCGCCGGCGAAGGCCAGCATGGCGCCGGTGCCCTTACCCACGGTTACATCCACATCATACTGGGCAAGACCCATCATGGGGCCGCCCATAATCAGCTTGTAGGTATCCTCCCGCAGGCCGCCGCAGGCATCGAACAGGTCGGTAATGGGGGTGCCGATGGGGCACTCGAGGTTCTTGGGCTCGATGACGCCGGAGCCGGACACGGTGACCACCTTGCTGACAACGGGCATGCCGGTGTAAACGGCCTTGTAAATAGAGCAGGTGGTGTTCAGGTTGAAAATGCAGCAGCCGGCGTCGGCAGGGAGCTTGCCGGAGGGAACCTGACGGCCGGAGATGGCCTGGCACAGCTGCTTTTCAGCGCCCTGGGGGTAACGGGTGTGCAGCACCTCCACCACCACGGGAGCCTTCAGCTCGGCGATGGTCTTGTTCAGCACGTCCGCCGCGTTCTGCTTGTTGGCCTCCACGCCGATATAGACCTTATCCACACCGAAGCACTTGGCCAGCAGCGTAGCGCCCTTGATGACCTGCTCGGGCCGCTCCAGCATGGTGCGGTGGTCGCCGGTGATGTAGGGCTCGCACTCGGCGGCGTTGATAATGACATAGTCCACCTTGCCGAGGCCGGAGCTGATCTTCACATGGGTGGGGGAAGGTCGCGCCGCCCTGGCCGACGATGCCGGCGTTCTTGACGATCTCTACCAGCTGCTCGGGAGTCAGGCTGTCGGGATCGGCCACGGGATGAATGTCCGGGCACACGGTGTTCTGAAAGTCGTTCTCGATGACCACGGACATCATGGTGCCGCCCATAGAGAAGGGGCGGGGCTCCACGGCCTTTACAGTGCCGGAAACGCTGGCATGAATGGGTGCGGATACGAAACCGCCGGGCTCGCCGATCAGCTGGCCCACAGTAACCTTGTCGCCCACGGAAACCACGGGCTTGCAAGGCGCACCGATGTGCATAGACATGGGAATGACCACCTCAGCCGGGGCTTCCAGCTGTTCGATGGCCTTTTCATTGGTAGCGGCCTTCATGTCGTTGGGATGAACGCCGCCAAAGAAAGCTTGTGCCATTGTCTTTCACCTCATCTTACTTCAGGGTGGCCCGATGCCACCCCATACTGAAAATAATATTACAACAAAATCGGCCCTTTGTCCACCCCTATCCGATGGGATTTGCGGTAATTTTTGACAAATTGTGAATAAAAATGCCGCGAAAAATACGATTTCATTTCCGTAAATGGCGGAAGTGGTTCTTCTCTTGTTTTTTTGGGGGAGATGGTACATGGAATTTACATTATAAATACCGCTTGAGTGGGGAGATGAATTTATGCTGAATCGGATTGAACTGAACAAAACGCAAAGGTCATTACAAAAGTCCGCCCAGGTCTCCGCGTATCAGATGGCCCTGGTGTATCTGGTGATCCGATTTGCGCTGAGCCTGGCAGACAACTTTATGTGTCCGCCGATGACGGTACATGGGTGCAGATCGGAGATATGCAGTTTCAGCCGTGCAATCCCTCTTTCACCACCACGCTGCCTTCCCTACGCCGGTGGTGCTGTTCGTGTCCGTCTTGGTCTGGCTGCTGGGCTGCGTGCTGGCCGCCGGGTATATTCAGTATCACCAGGGTGTGCGCCGGGGTGAGGAAATGCCCATTGCCCCTGTTTGACGGGTTCGGTTTCGTGGGAAAGATCGTGCTGCTGAACCTGGTGATGGCGGTGTTTATCGCCCTGTGGAGCATGCTGCTGATCGTGCCCGGCATCATTGCCACCTACCGCTACCGCTTTGCCCTGTATAACCTGTGTGAGAATCCGGAGCTGGGCGTGATGGATGCGCTGAACATGAGCAAGCAGCAAACCAGGGGCTACAAGCTGGATCTCTTTGTGCTGGATGACCTTTTTGGGCTGGAGCTTCCTGTGCGTGTTGACAGCAGGCATTCTCTCCATTTGGATCACCCCTATATCCAGCAAACTAACCTGGGTTACTTTGAGGCCATTAAGGCGAAAAAAGGGCATCGGCCGGATGCCCGATGGGCAGACACCCCGCCCCGATGAGGACAGGAAACCTTCCACCATGATGACAGATTCTGAATTCACAAAAAGGACTCCGCTGTTGCGGCGTCCTTTTTCTTGAAAATGGGGTAAAAATTACAGTATAATGAAGCTATAAATCCCACGGAGGTGTGTATGGAGCGCATCAGCAAGGAAATTATTATCTGGACATTGCCCAGACCGTGTTGGAGCGGGCCACCTGCCTGCGGCGCATTTACGGCGCTATCATTGTGAAAAACGACGAAATCATCTCCACCGGCTACAACGGCGCCCCCAGGGGCCGGCGCAACTGCGTAGACATGGGGCTACTGTACCAAGGGAAGCACTGCGGGTGCCCCGGTGGAGAGCGGTACGAGCTGTGCCGCAGTGTCCACGCCGAGGCCAACGCCATCATCTCCGCCTCCCGGCGGGACATGGTGGGCGGCACGCTGTATCTGGTGGGAAAAAACGCTCAAACCGGGGAAATTTTAGGCGATGCTACCAGCTGCGCCATGTGCCGGCGGATGGTCATCAACGCAGGCATCGCCCGGGTGGTGATCCGCAATACGCCCACGGAGTTTGAAATCGTGGATGTGGCGGAATGGGTGGAAGGCGATGACCTGCCGTTTGCGGAAAACATCGGTGGCTGACATGCCCGGCAAAAATTCCTGCGGAATTTTTCTGCCAAGGGGCTTACAGTCTGCTGCGGGCGTCATTTTGCCGCAAGTGGCAAAATTCCACACCGGCAGCCTGAGAGTTTTTTTCACGCGCATGTCACGGTGAAAAATGATTTAAATTTTTGCCGCCTGCGGGCGGTAAGCTCTGCGAGACTTTGTCCTTTTCCCCGGAGGCCCGGGGTTCTATACAAATTAACATTAAGGAGTGCGGTAAGAATGTTGAACGAAAGGAAAACGGAAGCCTACTGCGCCATTTTGGCGGAGGAGCTTCTGCTGGCCACCGGGTGTACAGAGCCCATCGCCGTCGCGTATTGTGCTGCAAAGCTGCGCGAGGTGCTGGGCGGAAAACCGGAAAAAGTGCTGGCCGAGATCAGCGGAAACATCTTGAAGAACGTCAAGTCCGTGGTGGTGCCCAACACCGGGGGGCGCCGGGGCCTTCCGGCCGCCATCGCCGTGGGCATTGTGGCCGGGGACCCGGACGCGGAGCTGCAGGTGCTGGCCAAGGTCACCGAGGAGGACATAAAGCATATCCAGGAATATTTGGACGCCACGGACATCACCGTCACCTGTCCGGAAACTCCCTGCCTGCTGGACATCCGGCTCACAGGCTGGCTGGGTGGGCACAAGGCCGTGACCCGGGTGGCCAACAACCACACCAACCTGGTGTACATTGAAAAAGATGGCCGGGTGCTGCTGGAAAAGCCCGAGAGTGCTTCTGCTGAAGCCAATCTTCAGGACAAGAGCGTTCTGAACGTAAAAGACATTCTTACCTTTATTGAAACCGTGGACATAGAACAGATACGCGCCCTGCATCAGCCGGCAGCTGGCGTGCAACAGTGCCATTGCCGCCGAGGGTCCGGGGTGATGGGGCGCCAACATCGGCTCCACCTTGCTCTCCACAGGCAGCGGCATCGAGACCGAGGCCCGGGCCTGGGGCTGCGGCGGGTCCGACGCACGGATGAACGGCTGCGAGATGCCGGTGGTCATCTGCTCCGGCTCCGGCAACCAGGGCATCACCGCCTCGGTGCCTGTGTGGCGGTATGGCCTGTTTTTGGGCGCAAGATGAAGAGAATATTCTCCGAGCCGTAGCCCTGTCCGACCTTATACTATTCACCAAAAAACCGGCATCGGGCGGCTGAGCGCCTACTGCGGCGCGGTCAGCGCCGGTGTGGGCGCGGGCTGCGGCATTGCATGGCTGCGGGGCGCGGACTGCGAGGGCATCAGCCACACCATACTGCAACGCCGTGGCCATGATCTCCGGGTGCATCTGCGACGGAGCCAAGGCCAGCTGCGCCAGCAAGATCGCCATGGCCGTGGGTACGGGCATCCTGGGATACAACATGTACCTGGGCGGCAACAACTTCCGTCCCGGCGACGGCATCGAGGGGGCCGGACGTGAGGAGACCATCCGCAATGGGCATTTCTGGCCTCCCAGGGGATGCACGAGACGGACCGGGTGATTTCAACATCATGACCGGACGGTAAAAAAAAAATCAGGGGCAGGCACGGTTAAGCCATACCCCCTGATTTTTGACGGCATTAGGGACAGGGGACGCTTCAGTTGCCACGGGCGGTTTGCGCACCGGCAAAACATTGCGTTTTACGGAGGGCGGGGCGGCACATGGTGCCGCCCTGCGGTTTTTATATGGGCAGGGCCGTTTGCCCTGCCGGGGAGTGCGGAAAAACTTGGTTTCGGGCCGATGTGGGGAGCGAACTGAGCGCCGGTGGCGGAGGAATTCTTGATGTGGAGTGAGTGGCCGCGGTCTGGCCCGGCGTGAAGGCGGCGCAAAATTTTGGCACCGCAACAGGGTCATCGGCCCCTACGGTCATAGTCAGGGGGCTTTGACCTCACCGCGGACGACCCAGATGGGTCGCCCCCTACGGAGGGGACTACCGATGGTTACGATAGGGGCGATGCTCCTATTATCGCCCCGCGGGGCATCCAAGGGGCGCGGAAGAGCGGGCGGGGAAATCGCAGCGCTGCCGGTGGCAGAAGAAAGGCGGTTTGAGGAAGTGCCCGATTGGCGGCAACAGTGGCGGGAATCGGTTGGCACGACGCGGCAAGAGAACCGTTCCCCTACGGCCCTGTAACAAGGGGTGGCGGGGCAGTCACGGCTTCGCCTCCAGCCCCCCTTATTTAGGCAAGGGGCTTGGGGGATGGGGCCAGCAGGGATTGCTGGGCGCCAGTGGACGCTTGGAGGCTTCGGCCAATGACATTGCACAAGGATCGCGGTGCTTGGGGCGAAAAAATCGCACAGGCGGGGTAAAGCCTTCCGCCTGTGCGCACATTTGATGTGGTTTATATGGGCGGATCAGTCAGACGCACGGCCGTACCGCTGGCGGTGACCATCAGCATGCCGTTATCGGCGCCCAGGACCTCATAGTCAATGTCCACACCCACCACGGCATCGGCGCCCAGCTGGGCCGCCCGCTGCTCCATTTCGTTCAGGGCCTGCTGGCGGGCGTTGATGAGCTCTTCCTCGTAGGTGCCGGAGCGGCCGCCGAAGAAATTGTTGCTGGCCCGGCCACAAAGTCCTTGACGAAGTTCACACCGGCGATGACCTCACCGAAAACAACGCCCTTATATTCCGTGATACGGCGGCCCTCCACAGGGGGTAGTGGTTACGATCACGTGTTCTCCTCCCTATTATTTATACTCCGGGGCATCCGGGGAGCGGCGGTGCAGCAGGGGCTTGCCCTCGGCGTCCACAAGGACGGTGAGGCCGCCGGAATTGCCGCTGGCGTGGTACAAATACTCCACGCCTGTTTGGTGATGACCTGGGGATCGTTGAGCTTGGGGGCGCCTCGTTGAGCATGACCTGATCGTTGAGGGAGCCTCGGCCATGGCCTGCTGCACCTTCAGGATAGCCGTGGCCTCGCCCTCGGCGTGCATGATCCGGGCCTGCTTCTGGGCGTCCGCCTTCAAAATGGCGGACTGCTTCTCGCCCTCGGCGATCAGCATCTTGCTGGCCTTTTCGCCCTCGGCCTGGAGGATGGACTCCCGGCGCTCACGCTCGGCCTTCATCTGCTTCTCCATGGCATTCTGAATTTCCTTGGGCGGGAGGATGTTCTTCAGCTCCACGCGGTTGACCTTGATGCCCCAGGGATCCGTGGCCTCGTCCAGAATGGAGCGCATTTTGGCGTTGATGGCGTCCCGGCTGGTGAGGGTCTGGTCCAGCTCCAGCTCACCGATGATGTTCCGCAGAGTGGTGGCGGTGAGGTTTTCAATGGCGCTCATGGGGTGCTCCACGCCATAGGTGTACAGCTTGGGGTCCGTGATCTGGAAGTAGATGACCGTGTCGATCTGCATGGTGACGTTGTCCTTGGTGATCCTCGGCAAACTATTTTTCCTCTATTATACAGGATAGCGGCGTGGAACACCACTGTTTTTTAGCGGGGCGAAAAAAAGTTTTTCCCGCTGCCTAAGTTTTTGAAGCTTTCCAAGAAAAAGCTTCCTTCAAAAAACCATTGATATCAGTGGTGAGGGACACCCTTCTTGGTTTTTCCCCCCGCACGCCCCTCCTTGCCGTTATCGCAAATCCTGCCGCTTTGTCGGCAGCTTTTCTTGCACTTTTGGGATTTCTATTCTATACTGAGGGGAGAATGAAAAATATCTCGAGGAGCGCTTGTATGGCAACTTATATGATCCCCTGCCTGCTGGGGCTGGAAAAATTGGTGGGCGACGAGGTGCGGCGGCTGGGCCTTAAAAATGTCCGGGTGGAAAACGGGCGCATTTTCTGCGACGGCACACCGGACGACTGCGCAAGGCTCAACATCAATCTGCGCTGCGGCGCCCGGGTGCTGCTGGAGCTGGGGAGTTCCCGGCCCGAAGCTTTGAGGAGCTTTTCCAGGGTGTGAAGGCCATCCCCTGGGAGAACTACATTCCCCCGAGACGGCGCCTTCCCGGTGAAGGGCTACTCCATTACCAGCCAGCTCCATTCTGCCCCCGCCTGCCAATCCATTGTGAAAAAGGCCATGGTGGAGCGGCTGAAGAATCGGTATGGCCTGGAGCAGTTCCCTGAGACGGGGGTAAAATACCAAGTGCGCTTTTCCATTTTTCAAGGATCAGGTAGTCATCGGGCTGGATACCTCCGGTGAGGGGCTCTACAAGCGGGGCTACCGGGCCGTGGGCGTGGAGGCGCACCCCTGCGGGAGACCGCTGGCGGCAGCCATGGTGCTGCTGTCCCGCTACGGGGGCGGGATCCCTTCTGCGACCCCTTCTGCGGCAGCGGGACCATTCCCATTGAGGCGGCCCTCATTGCCAAAAACCGGGCTCCGGGCTTAGACCGCAGCTTTGACGCCCAAAGGTGGGCCTTCCTGTCCCAGAGGGGCTGGCTCCATGCGGCGGAGGAGGCCATGGATAAGGAGTTTCACGGAAAGTACGACATTTGGGGCGGGGATATCGATCCCCGGGCCATTGAAATCGCTCGAGCAACGCCATGAAGGCCGGGGTGGAGGACTGCATCCGCTTTGAGGTAGCGGACATGAGAGACTTCCGCCGGGATAGCCAATACGGCCAGCTGGTAACCAACCCGCCCTACGGAGAGCGGCTCATGGACCGGGCAGCGGCGGAAACGCTGTACCGGGAGCTGGGCCGGGTTTGGCAGCATCTGCCCGGCGGCTGGCGAACCCTGGTGCTCAGCAGCCATACGGAGTTTGAGCGCACCTTCGGCCGACCGGCAGACAAGAAGCGCAAGCTCTATAATGGGATGCTCAAGTGTGACCTGTTTATGTACGGGAATGTATGAGTTTTTAGGCGCAGAATAACGGATTGCCACAGCCAGTTGCAAGCCGGGTGTCTGCAGGGATCGCCCCTGCAGCGGATTTAAAGTCCACGCAGACAGGCCCGAATTTGTTTTCACTTTGTACACAAATTCTTCTTTGTGCCTGCTATAATGAACTCACGTGTGTTTTTATTCTTTTCCATAGCGGAGGGTCTTATGAAACATATTTTTTATTATCAATCCCACGGCCGGCAAGTCCGACAGCCGCCAGCGTATTTACGACATGGCTGATGCTCTGCGCACCCGGCATGATCTGGATGTGCAGTGCATCCTCACCAAGCGCCAGGGCCACGCAACAGAGCTGGCCAAAAACTCTGTCAGACCGGCGAGGATCTGCGCTTTTATGCCTGTGGCGGCGATGGCACCGTAAACGAGGTGGCCAACGGCATCATTGGCTACGATAACGCCGCTATGAGCGTCATCCCCATCGGCACCGGCAACGACTTCCTCAAGAATTTCGGCAGTGATATGGAGAAGTTCCGGGACGCGGAGAATCTGTGGGACGGCCCCCAGTTCCCCATAGACGCCATCAGGTCAATGACCGTATCGCCCTGACCATTGCCTGCTCCGGCATTGACGCAAGGGTGGCCAAGGATGTCCACAAGTTCAGTGAAAGCCCCATTCTGGACGGCAAGAGCAGCTACATCGTGTCTCTGGCGGTGAACTTTCTCTTTAAAGGTATCGGCACCCACTGGACCGTGACACTGGACGGCGTTTCCGTGGAGAAGGACTACGCCGTGGTGGCCGTGTGCAACGGGCGCTATTACGGCGGCGGCTTCATGCCGGTGGCGGAGGCGCGGATGGACGACGGCGTTCTGAACACCCTGGTAGTGGATAAGGTGAGCCGCAGTACCTTCCCTGAAATTTGTAAATTTACCCAGGGGCGAGTACCACCGCTTCCCCCATCTGGCGCACTGCTCCACCGCTAAGGACATCGTCATCGACTCGGAGAAAAAGGACATCGTTACCTGCCTGGACGGTGAGTGCATCACCACCGACCACGTCCATATCCGTTTGGCGGATAAAAAGCTGAATTTCTTCGGCCCCGATGGCTGCTCCTGCAATGCCACCGCCCGGGAAGCCGCTCCCGCTGTGGAGCAAATGTGAATTTTTTGTGATTTTCCAAAATACCCCTTGAAAAACGATATAAATGTGGTATTATAATCAGCGTTAGCACTCCTGTGTTTTGAGTGCTAACGCTGAATTTGTTTAATAAAAAGGATATAAGGAGGAAAACAACTATGAAACTGACACCGCTTTCTGACCGCGTGGTTTTGAAAATGACCGAGGCGGAGGAAACCACCAAGGGCGGTATTATCCTCACCGGCTCTGCCAAGGAGAAGCCCTCTGTGGCGGAAGTCATTGCCGTGGGCCCCGGCGGTATGGTGGACGGCAACCCCGTGACCATGACCGTGAAGCCCGGCGATAAAGTCATCACCGATAAGTACGCAGGCACCAAGGTCACTCTGGAGGATGTGGAGTATATCATCGTCAAGCAGGGCGACATTCTGGCCATCGTCGAGTAAGACTTCTGCGCTGCCATTGCGAGACCAGTCCGCAGACTGGTCGTGGCGATCCGTTCTCCCCGGCCTGATAGAAAGGGTGTTACGGATTCCCACGGTCTCTTTGCTCCCTCGGAGTGACATTTTTGTAAAATCATTATCTGCAATATAGGAGGCAATCAATATGTCTAAAATTATCAAGCGCGGCGACGAGGCCCGCAAGGCTCTGGAGTCCGGCGTCAATCAGCTGGCCGATACCGTCAAGATCACCCTGGGCCCCAAGGGCCGCAACGTGGTGCTGGATAAGAAGTTCGGCACTCCCGCTGATCACCAACGACGGCGTGTCCATCGCCAAGGAGATCGAGCTGGACGATCCGTTCGAGAACATGGGCGCTCAGCTGGTGCGTGAGGTGTCCACCAAGACCAACGACGTGGCCGGCGACGGTACCACCACCGCCACCCTGCTGGCTCAGGCCATGGTCCGTGAGGGCCTGAAGAACCTGGCTGCCGGTGCCAATCCCATCGTTATGAAGAAGGGCATGGCTAAGGCTGTGGACGCTGCCGTGGCATCCATCCACGCCCAGAGCCAAAAGGTTAACGGCTCCGATGACATCGCCCGTGTGGGTACCGTGTCCTCCGGCGACGCCTTTATCGGCAAGCTCATTGCCGAGGCTATGGAGAAGGTCAGCGCCGATGGCGTGATCACCATTGAGGAGTCCAAGACCGCCGAGACCTATTCCGAAGTGGTGGAGGGCATGATGTTTGACCGGGGCTATATCACCCCCTACATGGTCACCGACACCGAAAAGATGGAAGCCGTTATCGACGACGCTTACATCCTTATTACCGACAAGAAAATCTCCGTTATCTCCGAGATTCTGCCCCCTGCTGGAGCAGCTGGTCCAGGCGGGTAAGAAGCTGTTCATCATCGCCGAGGATGTGGAGGGCGAGGCCCTGAGCACCCTGATTGTGAACCGTCTGCGGGGCACCCTGAATGTGGTGTGCGTGAAGGCCCCGGCTTTGGTGACCGCCGCAAGGAAATGCTGCAGGATATTGCCATCCTCACCGGCGGCCAGGTCATCAGCGAGCGAGCTGGGCCTGACTCTGAAGGATGCCACCGTGGATATGCTGGGTCGTGCCCGTCAGGTGAAGGTAACCAAGGAGAATACCATCATCGTGGACGGCGCCGGCGACAAGCAGGCCATTGCCGACCGCGTGGCCCAGATTCGCAGCCAGATCGAGCATGACCACCAGCGACTACGACAAGGAGAAGCTCCAGGAGCGCCTGGCCAAGATGGCCGGTGGCGGTGGCCGTTATCAAGGTGGGTGCTGCTACCGAGACAGAGATGAAGGAGAAGAAGCTCCGCATTGAGGACGCTCTGAATGCCACCAAGCGCTGCCGTGGAGGAAGGCATTGTGGCCGGCGGCGCCACAGATGACAGCACCACCAGAAGCCACCATTTCCTCATACCCCCCACACAGCCACCTTGAAGCACGAGCCGTCCATGTGCATGGTGGCCCCTAAAGGAATCACCATTTCCGAGACATCCCGGCTGATGCCGGTCTTCTCCGCCACCTCCAGGTTGGTAGGGATGGCCGCCACCGACGAGCAGGTGCCCAGGGACACCACAGCAGGCTTGGTGATGTGCCGCAGCATGACGCCCGGCCCCCGCCGCCCGCCGCCAAACCGGGCAAACAGAGGGAACGCCGTGAACACATATACCAGGCACAGAGGGTAATACACCGCCAGCGCCCGGCCATAGGCCCCGGCGATCTGCGGACCGTAGTCGGCCACCAGATTCGCAAAAATGGCAAAAAGGCAACCGGCGCATAATAGGTCACGAGCTTTACGAATTGCAACATGGTTTCCGTCAGCTCCGCAGCCACTTTGGCCACGACGGTCTCCGGCCCGCCGGCCATGTTCACGGCAAAGCCAAACAGCACCGAGAACACGATCAGCGGCAGCATGGCCTTGCGGCTCAAAAGCCCGGCAAAATCCCCCACGGTGAAGAAATTCACCAGCAGATCAGGCAGCGAGGCATATTCTCCCCATCTCCCCTGCTGGGATCTCCTGCCAGGGCGTGAGCACCGGCGGCACCAGCTTCATCAGTGCAAACATGATGATCGCCGCAATGGTCCCTGTCGCCACGAACACTGTCACGGTGATGCCCATGATCCGTCCCGCCCGGCGAATATTCCCCATGCTCGCCACAGACCCGGCAACGGAAGCAAACACCAGTGGCACCACCACGCAGAACATCATGTTGATGAACACCGTGCCCAGAGGCTTGACGGCCCACCGCTGCCCCGGGCGCTATCCAACCAAGAACGCACCCCAGCAACATGCTCAGCAGCATCACGCCTAAAAATCCGTAGTTTTTCAGCACAGACCTCTTTCCCATAGTCCCTCCCCTTTCCATATTTTAATTTATGATGCGGCGGCGCGCTAGAGCATGCGGTTCATACCCGCAGTGTCACCGGTTCAAATCCAGTCGCCGCTACCATTCCCCTGAGATGCTGTGGCATCGGGGGAATCTTTCATAAAATACGGCCCGTTGGTCAAGTGGTTAAGACACGGCCCTTTCACGGCTGTAACATGGGTTCGAATCCCGTACGGGTCACCATCCAAGGCAACGTAACGGGTTGAGGAATATGGAGGCTTAGCTCAGCTGGTTAGAGCGCCTGCTTCACACGCAGGAGGTCACGGGTTCGAGTCCGGGCTACATGGTCTGGCTGATGACGCTGCCGATGGTGTCGGCGGCGGAGCGCTTCATCCCCTCCGTGGCGTGGGTGTAGGTGCTGAGGGTAAAGCCCGCGTCGTAGTGGCCCAGCGCACCGGACAGCGTCTTGACGTCCACGCCGTACTTGAGGGACAGCGTGGCGAAAGTGTGTCTGAGGTCGTGAAACCTGATGTGTTCCGCGCCGATGGCCTTCAGGATCTTCTCATGGGTGTGGCGGAAGGAGTCCGGGTCGAACATGGTGCCGGTCTTGGGCGACACGAACAGGTAAGGACTGTGGGGGTGCTTGCTGTGCTCCTCCACCAGCAGATCCACGGCCCGCTGCGGGATGGCCAGTTTGCGGATGGAGTTGGGCGTCCTGGGCTGGCTGACCACCAGTTCACCGTTGAGACGGTTCACCTGCTTGCTGACAGAGATGGTCATGTTCTCCACATCCAAGTCCGTCCACAGCAGGGCGAGGAGCTCGCCCCGGCGTAGACCGGTGGTCAGCTCCAGATAGAAAGCCGCCAGCAATCCGCGCCGTTCTGCTTCAGCCAGATACGGGCCGATCTTGTCCTCCGGCAGTATCTTCATCTCCCGCTTCTCCAGCTTTGGCAGGCGGCAGCCCTTGGCGGGATTGGCGAGGAGCAGCCGCTCCGCCACCGCCTGCTCCAGACAGTTGTTCAGCAGCGTGTGGATGCCCCGTACCACGCGGGTGCTGAGACCCTTATCTTTCAGTTTGATGTGGGTATACCGTTGGATGCGGCCGAATTTTTGCAGGTCGTTGTAGAATTTTTGGATCTGGATGGTGGTCAGCTTTTCCAGCGGCGTGTTGCCCAGCTCGGGAATGATGTGGTTGTCGATGTAGTTGAGGTAGTAGTCCTTGGTTTTCTCCCGCAGGCGTGGCTCGGCGTAGACCTCGTACCACAGCTTGATCCAAGCGCCCAGCGTGTACGATTTTGCACGGCTCATGTCCAGCTTTTCAGCCTCCGCGATGGCCTGCTTGAGCTTTTCCTTGGCTTCGGATTGGGTTTTAGCGAGGACACTCTTATGGATGGGTTTACCGGTGGTGGGATTGCAGCCGGCGGTGTAGCGACCCTCCCAGCGGCCGTCCTTCCGCTTGCGGATGTTGCCTTCACCGTTTGCTCGTTTCTTTGGCATGGTATCAACTCCTTTTCTTTGGTAGTCAATACACATACCACAAGCCGACCTTAATAGCTATCGAAGGCGGGCAGAGTTAAGAGAAAGTTATCAATTCATTTTAGGGCTATTCTTTGTCTATAGCGTGTCAATTTTTTGGCCGCAAGAATTGAAATTCAAACCCGCCCGCCGCAGCGCCTCCGCAAAGTCTTTTTGGCACGGGGCTTTGCGGAGGTTTTTTCGAAAATTGGCGTCAAACCATTTCGGAGTCCTCTAAAAAAGCGCCATTTGTCATAGCCCGCAAACCCTTGTGACAACCCGCACTGCGGGCTGCTGTGAATGGCAATGGCGCAGAAAAGCGCCAATGCTTCTTTCTCCTGCTCCGATTTCGGTGCGCTGGATGTTTGTTCAAAACTGCCCGAAAACGGCTCCAAATCTTCCTTTGGGGCAGGGACGCTGCCCCGCCCCAAAGGGAGGCCACACAGTGGCTCACAGGGGCGGACAAAGGGGCACTTTTATGCAAGAGGCATATAGGATGGGATACAACAAGCCGGAGGAATCGGATGTGCGCGTTTACAGCGTGCGTCCGCTTCCTCCGGCTTCCGCGCCCCGCGGGGCTGCGCAGTCTGTTAAACTGGGAAAAAAGGCGCCGAGTGAAATGGTCAAAACAAAAGAAATCAAACATTACGAGCAGGAACGGTAATTGCCGTTCCTGCTCGTTTTTTTTGTAATTTAAAGGAAATGGAGGAGAGAATGTATGAATGTTTACGGCTATATTCGCGTATCCAGCAGAGACCAGAACGAGGACCGGCAGCTAATTGCTCTGCACGGCAAGGGCGTGGAGGACCGCTTTATTTACATGGACAAGGTATCCGGCAAAGGATTTCAACCCGGCCTCAATACAAAAAGCTGGTAAAAAACTGAAGCCGGGCGACTTGCTCTACATTCAGAGCATCGACCGGCTGGGGCGCAATTATGAGGAGGTGCAGAACCAGTGGCGCATTCTGACCAAGGAGAAAAATGTGGACATCTGCGTCATTGATATGCCGCTGCTGGATACCAGGCAAGGCAAGGACCTGATGGGCACCTTCATTGCTGACCTGGTGCTGCAAATTTTGTCCTTCGTAGCGCAGAATGAGCGAGAGTTCATCCGCAAGCGGCAGGCGGAGGGAATCGCGGCGGCTAAAGCCAAGGGCGTCAAGTTCGGCAGACCGCCGATTCCGCTGCCGGATAACTTCTACCCGGTACATAAAGCGTGGCGGGCCAAAAGATGACGTAAAGCAGGCCGCCGCAACCTGCGGTATGCCCGTGGGAACCTTTTACAGCAAGGCCGTCAGATTTGAAAAATACCACCTAATCAAATCACTACAAAAATTCGGAAATGTGTACTTTTTACAAATTATGACCCGAATTTTATCATGTTGCCATTATACTATTAAATTCTCTAAATCTCAACCATTTCCGCATATTTAGTTTGCCTATCTGCTGTGTTTTGTAAAAGTACACATTAAGAAAACCGAGAAGGAGAGGCAGACACTTATGGGTAAAATTGCGGAACTTATCAAGTACGAGGGGGACAACAGCACCTTCATCTGGAAGCATCCCTGTGAGGACTTTAACAGCATGACGCAGCTGGTGGTCCACGAATCACAGGAAGCAATTTTTCTTTATGAACGGCCAGGCCCTGACCTGTTCGGCCCCGGGCGCTACACGCTGGAAACGGAGAACATCCCCAAAATCGGCAAGCTGCTGAATCGGGCCACCGGCGACACCTCCCCTTCCACTGCGAGGTCTACTTCATCAATAAGACCGAGCAAATGTCGGTGAAATGGGGCACGGACAGCAAGGTGCAGTACATTGGCCCACCTACGGCTTCCCGCTTTCCATCGGTGCCAGCGGCGAAATGAGCCTGCGGGTGGAGGACAGCCGCAAGCTGCTGGTGAAGCTGGTGGGCACGGAGAATTTCCTGGGTCAGCAGAAGCTGGTGGGCTTTTTCCGGGCATTTCTCATGACCCGGGTCAAGACCTACATCGCCCAGGTGATGAAGTCCAGCGCCATCAATATTTTTGAAATCGACGAACATCTTACCGCCTTTTCCGAGTGCATCCATAAACTGCTGATTCTAGACTTTGCCGATTACGGTGTTGCGTTGGAACGGTTCTTTGTCACCACCATTGTGAGGCCCGACGGCGATAAGCAGTACGAGAAATTCAGGAGCTGCATTTCCGCCAGTATGCCGACATTGCCGGGCGAAGCTCCGCCAGCAGACGGACCTGATCTATGCCCAGACGGAGGCCCAGAAGGTGGTCATTGATTCTCAGGCCCAGGCAACCAAGCGGGCGCAGGAGGGATATACCTACGCCCAGGAGCGTGGCTTCGATGTGGCGGAAAAGGTGGCGCAAGAACAGGCCGTGGGCCAATTCACCAACATGGGCGTTGGCCTGGGCACCATGGCGGGCGTGGGCGGCGCAGTGGGCGGCGTGGTAAGGAAATGCCGTAAACGGAGCCATGCAGGCAGCGGCGGAGCCTCCGCCCCGGCGGCACAGCCCGGCAGACGGATGGCGGCCTTCAAGGCAAAGGTGGAGAAGCTGGGCATTATGAAGGAATCGGCC
>VOFC01005022.1_pt1 | contig 19061 bp, 26 predicted proteins | sample 5384161 | NCBI WGS metagenome assembly VOFC01 (sample SAMN12384722, study PRJNA508395) | human gut metagenome | isolation source: healthy gut B | host: Homo sapiens
TCAGTACTTCGTTCAGTTATTACTGCATAATCGCGTTGCACAAATCATTACCAACTATTAACCAACGCCATTAAATATACCACAGAAGGAACTTTATCGAAATGGGGTATGAATACAGAGAAGAAGTGAATCTATTTTTTATGTAAAGATTCGGGAATCGGCATACCGGACGAAAAGAAAAAACAAGGTATTCCACGGTTTGAAAAATTAGACGAATTTGGCACAGGGCACAGGTTTGGGGTTATCTATTTGTAAAGCAATTGCGGAAGCAATGGGGAGGTAATGTAGGATTTTGAATCTGGAGTCACGGTAAAGGCTCATTGTTCTGGGCACTGTTACCCTTGTGAAGTGGAAATACCATCCGAAATTACTCGGCAAAGAGCAGAAGAAATAACCTCATCGGATAGGGACATTGTTGCAGGAACCTCGTCTAAGCAATGCTCGAGACGTAAAACGATCCTGGTTGCTGAGGTATTCAAAGCAATTACCAGTTGGTATCGTGGCTTTGTTGCAAACGTTTTAATCTGGTGCCGCAACGGTCAGGAAGCCATGAGAAATACTACATAAACGTCACATAGATCTGCTACTCATGGATATGAAGATGCCTGTTATGGACGGACTGACAGCTACAGCTGAAATCCGTAAATTGGCAGAATTACCCATTATAGCATTAACTGCACACGTTTTTGAGAATGACCTAACTGCTATGGATGCAGGATGCAACGAGTATCTTGTTAAACCCATAGACCGGCTAAATTAATGGCTGTATTGAAAAAAAAATATAGCTAATATATAATCTTTTAAACAGATATTTTATCAGGAATGAAGAATAGTAAAAACAGGGCCCTACGCAGTGGTTCATCTTTTCAAAGACCAACTGTTGCTGAAAAAAGAGAAAACAGAAAAAGGAGAGATTAAATACAGTGTACCTTTATGGTACAGAACCACCGTTAGGCCCCCGGCTCAGGTAGTACGATCCATGAAGTCTTTCTGCCCACGGATGAAATGGTACATGCATTCGCCATTGAACAGCTCGTTACTGAAACTGAAGAATGGGTTATGGTCAACCTCCGGGGTTCCTACGAATACATCACTCTGGACGAATATAAAGCTGCCGGAAAAGCATATCAGATACTGTATTGGGATCAGCATAGCCGTTTTTGTCCTGCGTGTGGTATGCCTACGGAACATAAGACCCCTATCATGAAAAAGTGCCCTTCGTGTGCTTTACAATATATCCACCTATTTCTACCGCTATCATTGTACTAATACGCCGCGGGGAAGAAATCTTGCTGGTACATGCCCGCAATTTCCGCGGAACATTCTATGGTTTGGTAGCCGGTTTCCTCGAAGCAGGAGAAACTCTGGAACAATGTGTACAACGCGAAGTGATGGAAGAAACCGGATTACGGGTGAAGAATATCACTTATTTCGGCAACCAGCCCTGGCCCTATCCCAGCGGACTGATGGTAGGCTTCATTGCTGATTATGAAAGTGGGGGAAATCAAGTTACAGAAAGACGAGCTCAGTGCGGAGCATTCTATTCAAAAAGAAAATATGCCGGAAATTCCACGAAAACTGAGCATAGCACGAAAAATGATAGACTGGTGGCTAAGCAATAATTAAAAGGAAAAATCATTCAAATAAAAACAGATTGCGGAGGACATGCATTCAACAAACGAACAACTACGAATGAAACGACTCTCATTCACATCAACCAATTAGCATGCAACCGCAATCTGTATATTTTTCTCATCTCCCGGTCATTCGACCTTCATCAGTAATTCTAAAATATATCCATCAGAAAAAAGAGGATAGTAGCAATTTATCTCAACCGATGCTTTCACTATTGAAAACGCTCTTACGCCACTAATTGCCAAAATCACTTTTATCATCCTGATGGATATTACTAAGGTTTAGGTTAGGTTTATACGTTGCATATAAAACGGCATTTAACAGAGAATGATTTCAGAGTTGACTTAAAGAAAGCAAAAGAACCTTAAAACGGAAAGAATGTCACGCTAACGGATAAAAAACAAAAAAGGTGCAACCCTTCGCAGGATTACACCTTTCCTTCTGCCTTACAGCAGTTTATCTTTCTCAGATGCCGAGTGACTTACGTACCGCCACCACTTTTCTTCTGCTTCAGCATCAGCACTGGCGTAGCATTTCGGGCAACCATTTCTGCCCTTCACCTCGATATAGAACTTGATTTTCGGTTCTGTACCCGACGGACGAACAGAAATCTTTGTACCGTCTTCCGTGAAATACTGAAGAACATTTGAAGTCTCCGGCATATCCAGATCAACAGCATTTCCCTGAGCATCGATCATCTTCAATGTCTTATAATCCTTGATCAATTTGACAGGTGAACCTCCGATCTCCTTCGGTGGGTTAGCACGGAAGTTATCCATCATGGCTTTGATTTCATCCGCACCGCTCTTACCGGTTTCACTACGTTTACAGTCGTTTCTTTACGCGGAATCAACATCATACCTGTACCATGAATCGGAGTATACACAATTTTCAAATCCTTCTGACGCTTGATCACTTCAGGATCAATAGAAATTGTTTTCACTTTATTCAAATAGACGCTGTCTACCTCTTCGCCCACAATCTGAATCAGATCCTTGTTACCTTCAAACTTGATGTCAGTAGCCGATGAAATCTTGTTCACCTCATCAATGATACCCTTATCGTGCGGAGCCAATACTTGTGCACCATCATCCCAATAAGCCTTGTAACCATTGTATTCGCTCGGATTATGAGAGGCAGTAATATTGATACCGCTCTGGCAACCGAAATGACGGATAGCAAATGACATTTCAGGAGTAGGACGCATATCTTCAAACAAATATACTTTTAATACCGTTCGCAGAAAAGATATTGGCAGAAATTTCCGCAAACAAACGGCTGTTGTTACGGCAATCATGACCTACCACAACAGATATCTGATCGAGATCTTTAAAATTTTTATTTAGATAATTGGACAAACCTTGAGTAGCAGCACCTACCGTATAAATATTCATACGGTTACTGCCCACGCCCATAATACCACGCAAACCACCTGTTCCAAACTCCAAATCTTTATAAAATGCTTCAATCAAATCAGTCTTATCGGGATTCGCCAACATTTTCTTAATTTCAGCCTGTGTTTCGGCATCATAAGCAGGTGTTAACCATTTCTCTGCTTTCTCTGTCACTTGCTTTATCAATTCTTCATTTTCCATAATTTTTTGTTATTTATAAGGTTTATAATTACAGCCGATTTTTACGTCTTGACAAATGTAAAAGAATTAAATTAAAAATCCTAGAAATTTGAAAGAAGAAAATTAGAGATATAAAGTAAAAAAATAATCTGTCATAAAAAGCAGAAGACCATACAAGGTAAAAAACACTACTATATAACAGTCAGAAAAGTTCCCAGGCATCCTGAATACAATCTAAAAAACTATCTTATTATGCACAGGAGCAGGATCATAACCTGCCCCTCCACTAATTAATCAGACTTTCAGAACATACAAAAATATATCCTATTTCATCTTATAGCGTTCACCGGTGGCCTTTACCAGTTCTTCCAAAAATTCTTTGGGATACCCCGGACGTACCAAAGGAGCGCAATGACCGGTTTCAGGACGAAGTATGGTTCCATCTTTTGCCATCTTTTTCACAGCACCGTCATTATACTTCACAATCAAAAATTCGCCCAACTTCTTCCAGCTGTCTATTGCCGATTCGGCTGTCATGCAACTATAGTTAGTCAAGAATTCTTTTGCTCTTTACAGGATCTTTCTCATATAAACTCATGGCAGAAGATTCAATGCCAGCCTGTGCATTCGCATAAGTATCTTCCAAATTATTTTGAACGGCACGCATATCATCAATCATCAGGGTATAACGTGGACGAATCATATCGGCCACCCAATTATAAATCCAAAATGCAGAGTCCCATGAAAAAGTTACACAGTCGGCTTCTTTACCGCTATAACAGTCAGGAATACGATCCGAACAACAATATACAGGAGCAAACACTGTCATATTAGCATCATCTGTTCCAAACCATAATACACCCCGATTGCATCGGGCAGGTTAGCACGCATCTGAGATACGAAAAGTGAAAGCCGTTTGCTGAGTCGAAATGGGACGTTCATTGAAATATTCCTGATCTCCACTTTAAAAGAAAGGAGACAGACGATAAGGAGTTTTAAACGGACCGGCACCGGGATCATTAGTGATATCCAGTGGAGTACCTTCATAGTGATCGCGCATAGCCGCTTGTACATCACGTACTGAAAGTTTACGGGAAGGCTTGATATAAAGAGGCATCGGTTCTTTTGTCCCCTGAATATAAGGAAGAAGGTATCTCCCACCGACTTGTTGAACATATTATAGAAAGCTCCATACGCGGGCTTCACAGCAACCGTACACCACCAAAATCCAAAGGATTATATGCCGCCGAGAAACTGAAATCTTTATTCATACCAGTCAAAATAACCTTTTTCACGAGCGAAAGAAATCACATCGGAAGAATAGAGGCAGTTATTCTTATCATTCATATCGAACTGGTGGATACGGGACTGGTTGGCATGAGCCGAGATGCAATCATCCGGAATGCGTACTGCCACCCATACGGCACCACGTACACCAGGACCTTTACCTATCATTTCCATAATCCAGATTTCGTTGGGATCGGCAATCGTGAATGATTCCCCCACTGCTGTAATAACCATATTCCTGCACACAAGATCAGTCATCACCTTGATAGCTTCGCGGGCCGTACGGGAACGTTGCAGTCCCAAATAAATCAGACTGCCATAATCGATGATACCGGTAGTATCTACCAATTCGGACGACCACCGAAAGTGGTCTCGGCAATGGTGAGCTGGAATTCGTTAATGTTACCAATAACATTGTAAGTCTGACGAGCCTGTTCTATCTGGCCCAGATATTTACCGGTATCCCACTCGTGTACATCCATCAGAGTACCTTTCTTATGTACGCCGGCAGGATAATGGTATAACTCACCGAACAACCCGTAGGAATCGGCAGAATAGGAAACGATGGTAGAACCGTCAGTAGAGGCATTTTTACCTACAATAAGATTGGTACAAGCCAACGCATGCGCTACGGCTGCCACCATACATAAGACGGAAAGAGTCAGTCTTTTTTTACTTTTTCATACTTCAGTTATTTTAATTATCGATTAATATATTCCATTACCAGACAAACTCAAATCGCTCCGTCGTCTGATTACCGCAACCATCCGTTACGGTCATCTCCACAACATGCCGCCCCCTTTCTTCACATGTTTTGGATCGAGTTTGCAAACCAGATTTCCACTGATGGAATTGGGCTTGCCAAACAAAGCATATTTTCCGTCTATGGTTCCCCGGTAGCTACTGATACCGGTTTCTCCATCTTTTGCCTTGAAAGTGATGCGTCCCGCGCTCCCCCATTGTTTTGGATTGAGCGGAGTGATTTGGGGCGGTACGGTGTCAATGGCAACAGTATAAGTGCCCAGTTCACGGATCGTCGTCTTCATGAATCCGTCTTCATACTTGCCACCTATACTATATTTCTTTCCACGCTTACTCACACTTGCTACATAATATTTCGTCATATCTTCCAATGGACGGCGGCGCAATCCGATAGTTAATTCGCAACGTCCATGCAAAGGTATACGGGTATCGTTCAACTGATAGGTAAAAAGCAATGTCTCCACTGTCAGCCCGCACGGCATAATTCAGGTATGCGTCGTCATAGAGCATACCTCGGGGGATGATCAGATTCAAGCCAGGTTCTTGCAGAATATTTACTTTATTCCAGTGAAAATGTACTTCTCGGTGCTCCACAGGTTTTATTTCCGTACGCTTTCCATGTATCGTAAAACGTACTTTTGGAAGTATTTCCCAGCGCATCTTTCAGTGTATAAACGAAGCGGTAGGGACGCTCTTCATTAATATCAACCAGTCCCGGTTTCCATTGGGAGCATGCAGCATACGTAATGTATTTCCGGCTCGATGAACGACTTCATATATTGCCCATATGTCCACGAATTAATCATCCGGTTTTCATATTCCGAGAAAACGGTCTACCACACTACGAAACACTTCCACACTATCTACTTCCAGAATGACAGTATGTACTCCGTAACGATTGCTCACCCCGTCCATATAATCATAGGCACGGATAGCGGAACCTACCAATCCCCAAGCAGTAATAGGTTGTTTTGGGGTAAGCGGAAACGCCTGATGCTTCTGGTTTCCGTCTACTACTCCCCTGCCCGGTTGAGGAAAAAGTATAATGCCTTCGGCACGGGGAGCCGTATTATCTTTCACTTTCTTCTTAAAGAAGGGCAACGGGTCGATATAATCGTCCGTATCCGCCTCAAACATATCCAGATGCAGGTGTGGCCCGAAAGAATAACCAGTATTACCACTCAGAGCGATCACCTGCCCTGCCTTCACCGGATATTCACCGGTTCGGGGAGTAATCTCCACTTCCCATGATTCCTTTTCATATTGCAGGTCTTCCACACGGCGGGCCACATCACCCACAAAAGCACTGAGATGCCGGTTGATGGTTTTATATCCGTTATTATAAGCTACATCGAGCACATATCCCGAACCATGCGTGACGCGAATACGCGAAATATATCCTTCGGCCAGGGCATGTACCGGTTTGCCGATGGTTCCTCCTGTTTGAAATCAATCCGCCATGAAAGTGGTTGGCACGTATCTCACCGAAATTCCCGGAGAAGGTGATGGGAAATCAAAGGAGGGTAAAAGTAGCATCGGAAGGCACATTCTCCGTTGTTTGCGGATAAGCCTGCGCTCCCCATGCCAGAAGTATAAGGGATAATATAGTATGTTTCATATAGGTCGATAAATAATTTGTCGGGCAAATGTACATTATTCGGGTAGATTATAAAGAAATGCAAGCAAATATTACCCGATAAATATTTATCTTTGCAGGGACAAATAGCTCTTAGCGACTCATATTTATCCTTCTCACCAAAAGTAACCGACGGGTTGTGGAACGTAAGCGTCACCGCCCAATACAGCAGCAACCGCACCACCGTGAAGGTACCCCGCACCTATCAGATGAACACACGCCTCAGCGTAGGCACCGCATATAAACAACCTGAAGACGGAAACGAAGGAGAAGAAGGAGGCGAAGCTTTGAACACTCTCCCTTGAGATAACCAAGAGTACGTATCCGAACGCTTACTACCATGCGCACCTGTAGACTTAGTACAACGCTACCGTCAGTATCAATCCCTGGCAGGAAGGTACGAACAGCGAAGGAGACGCAGGGATGGAAATTTGATTAGGAATATGCTTGCAGGATCCGCCAAAAGCCATATCTTTGCAGCACAAACTAATTAAAAACACCGTACAGAAGTTTATGAGCCATACTATTTTTATTTATGCAAGCATTGTCTTAGTAGTGCTTATCATTTTAGGCGTCGTATTTACGATTATTACTATGCGCCGTTTGCACAGTACACAAAAACAGTTGCAAAAAACAGGATAAAGCAAGTACCAAGGAGAAAAAATACGACTGGTATGGGCACTAATCATTTCATATTCATACAAGAATTACCTCCTGAGCAAAATATTGAAACTCAGGGGGCATTCGATTATTCCAGATTAAAACCTGTATAAAAAATACTGTTGTAAAACACCTATTCGAAGTACACCGAAACACGGAAATCGCTACATTGCGACATGTTTAACCCCAATTAAAATTGCAAGGTTATGATTATCGGAGTACCTAAAGGAAATCAAAAACAACGAGAACCGTGTAGGAATGACCCCTGCCGGAGTAGCCGAGTTGGTGAAAGAGAGGTCATACAGTGTATGTACAGGCAACTGCCGGTGCAAACAGCGGTTTTCCTGATGAAGAGTACATTGCAGTGGGTGCGAAAATGCTGCCAACCATCGAAGCTACGTATGCCGCAGCTGAAATGATTGTGAAGGTGAAAGAACCTATCGCCCCCGAGTACAAACTGATTAAAAAGGGTCAAGTGGTATTTACCTATTTCCACTTTCGCCGCCGATAAAATACTTACCGAAGCCATGATAGAAAGCGGTGGTATCTGCATCGCTTACGAAACCGTAGAGAAAGAAGACCACTCCCTCCCATTGCTCACCCCCATGAGTGAAGTGGCCGGACGTATGGCTACCCAGGTAGGAGCCCGCTTTTTGGAAAAGCCGCAAGGCGGGAAAAGGGAAGCTAATGGGTGGCGTACCGGGTGTCCGCCCTGCGTGTATTAATTCTGTGGTGGTGGTAGTAGGAACCAATGCTGCACAGATGGCCGGAATGGGTGCGGAAGTATTAATCACCGATATTAATCTGACGCGCCTGCGCTACCTCAGTGAAGTGTTACCAAAAAATGTAAAAAACTCTATATTCTTCTATGCATAACATCAAGATGGAATTGCCCAACATAGACCTCGTGATTGGTTCCGTACTGATTCGGGAGATAAAGCGCCACATCTGATTACCAAAGATATGCTGAAGATGATGAAACCGGGAACCGTTCTCGTAGATGTTGCCATAGATCAGGGCGGATGCTTTTGAAACCTCTCATCCTACCACCCACAGCGAACCGACGTATGTGAGTAGATGACATCGTGCACATGCGGTAGCCAATATTCCGGGAGCAGTACCATTCACTTCAACTATGGCACTGACGAACTCCTACACTACCTTATACCGTGGCATTGGCAGACAAAGGCTGGCAAAAAAGCATGTAAAGACGATCCCGCCTCTGGCACTGGGACTGAACGTAGTGGAAGGTGCAAAGTTACTTATAAAGCTGTAGCGGATGTATTTGACTGGAATATGAACCGATAGAGTGGTAATAGCTACGAGCTTTTGCAAGTTACGACTTAGGAAAGTGGCTGCGCTATCATGCTGCAAGTACTTGTAGCTCGTAGCTCATGCAACGTCGGTTGAATTGATCGGCACGTTATTTTATGTTCCTTTTTTTCTCTGTGATTCTTCACGGCACGCTCAATGTGTTTTGAAAACCAATCCTTAAACTCCTGCACACGTGCCTTGCTTACCAGCACTTTTTTCATCCGAGACCTTACAACGAAGATTAATGAGACAGACGATTATTGAACCATAAATCAATATCCTTGATAGCCTCACGGGAAATAAGAAATTGCCGGTTGACTTTTTGAAAAGAACAGGGATGGGTCGATACACTCTGTTATTTCATCCAACGTTTGTGGAAATGTATATTCCTTTACCATCGGCAAGAACAACCTTCACTTTACAATCCTGAATATAAAACAGTAGAATCATATCCACCGAAATCGGTAGCAACTTGTCACCCTTCACCGAATGAGAAAATGCGTTTTATAACTTTCCTGTTTTTTCATGAATGAATTAATTGCAGCAAAAGCATTGTCAGGAGATTTCCCTTGTTCCGAACCATGCAACTGCTCCAACTTATGGAAAGCCTTTTTCAATATCACTTTTTGCCCAATAGGCTTCAATAAATAATCCACACTGTTCACCTTGAATGCACGAAGAGCATATTCATCATAGGCCGTAGTGAAAATAATAGGGCAGGTAATATCTACATGACCGAAGATTTCAAAAGCTGATCCGTCAGCTAAATGAATATCCATAAAGATCATGTCGGCACAGAGTGCATGGCAAACCAATCCAATACAGCTGCAATACTGTCCAAAGTAGCTTCTACTTCCACTTCCGCTTTACTTCCTGTAACAAAGCTTTGGGTTGCAGAACCGCTGCTTTCTCATCTTCTATAATAATTACTTTCATGAGGCACTCGATATTAAAGGAATACGTATGGTAAACTGCCTCGTTCTCGCTGATTTGTATCTCCCGCTTGTAAAGCAAATGATAGCGTTTTTGCAAGATTTGCCAGTCCTATGCCAGTTCGGTAGTAGCAGTCAGTTTAGGCTGCACCGATTGGTAACGATTAATTCTTCTCTTCGGTATAAATACGGATATTCAATGGATGCCTGTCGCTTATTTCATTATGTTTCACTGCATTCTCTATCAGCATCTGAACTGCCATAGGAGGCAAATAATAATTGGCATATTTATTATCAATACAAATATCAAAAAGAGATTATCTTCAAAGCGCATCTTCAACAAAAGATATAGGCCGACACAAATTCTATTTCATCCTTCAAAAACACACTTTTTCGAATCATTTCCCTGCAAGGTGTATCGCAAAACACGGGAAAGTTCCTGAATGTATTCCTGTGCTTTATCCTGATCTTCACGTACCAGTGACCGAGAGTATTCAGAGAGTTAAAAAGCATGTGGATTCAATTGATTCTTCAAAGCCTCATATTGGTTCAGGATGTTCTCGGCCTGCAACTGCTGGTTTTCTATAACGACTTCCTGCTGGCGCCGAATAAGGTAGGATATATAACAACTTCCCGATACGGTACAGGTTATTATAAAATCACGTAGAGGATGCAGATAATGATGTACCATGGCATCAATGGCCGGAATATCGAAAGTGTGATGAAAGAATACAAAACATTTCCCTAACAAGCTGCTTAAGATCCAAGTCAGTATCAATGACAATATCATCTTCTGCCAGGTGATTTTACAGCCGGCTGATTAAAGTGGAATAGCAAGGTATTCACCTCAAACAGAATCACAAGAGAAATGAAAGTGAAAAACACTTCGCTTACCACATCAGCAGGCCTCATGCCCGGGAAACAGTGTCTGGCTCTCGAAGACATCAAAGAGAGAAACCAATTCCGGAAAATGGAATTAATGTTGCCACGGAAATGGAAACGATAGTATGAACAGGGTATACCGGTTTTTTTCATGCTTGCAGTATTTTACCTACAAAAGATACATTTTATTCTATCACATCCTTATCTTTTCAAAAGATAAGGAATCTTCTTACTTTTCAGCAGAAGCCTGCTCTTTCATAATCCTTGCCGTGACGTACATGCCGGGACGGAATTGGCTGTCCACAGTATCTACCTTGGCGTAGACTTCAACAGAACGATGTATCTTCATCCACTTTCTGCCCGATAGATATCAAAGTAGCCTTAAATACAGTTTTGCCCATTCCGTTTACACGAAATTGTACTTGGTTCCCAATTTCATATCTGCCAAATCCTTTTCATAGGTTGTCAATCTGAGTAAAGTCGCCTTTATCTACTATTTCACAAAGGCATCTCCTACATTCATATATTTACCGACATTCATTTCACATCTGCCACATAACCACTGATCTTTAATCTGCAAAAAGGTTGAATACCGTCTTTAGCAGGACGCCGGCCAACTTCCAGTAATTAGCGAACCGGCTCTTCATTGAAAGGTAATCTGCCTTGCTTTGCTGAAGTTTCTTTTGGGAGGCAGCTTGTTCGACAGAAAAGCTTGTTGGCGAAGATATTCTGCTTCCAGAAATTCAGCCTGTGCATGACTGTCCAGATATGTCTGTTGTAAAGTTATAAAGTCGGGGATTTTCCAGAGTAGCCAATACACTCCCTTCGTCGGACTGGTTCGCCGGGCAGCAAAAAGTACTCTTAATGACCCCGCCCATCGTAAAGTGAAACTGTCGCCATCCGTTGCGGAGGAATAACCATTGTACCGTTAAATGACACCTGATTGGGTTAGAAGTAGCTGAGGTAATAGCATCTACCTGAATGCTATCTGTCACGTTTTTCTACTACGGCAATAGCGGTAGCCTCTTCTGCCGGTTGGACTTCTTTGTTCTCGCCGCATGCCGTCAGCACCAGCAGAATTAGCCGGGAAAGTTATCTTTTCATCGTCATCATTCTATTTAAAAAGTTTCGTATTCAAGGGCTGCTATATTGTATTGATATACCGTTTCGAGGTATCCGCGACGAATGTCACGCGCCACATTAACGGCTTGTATAAATTCAGTTATATTAGTTTCGCTATGTTGCAACTGCAGGTTAGCCACTTTCAACAGTTCATCCGCTTCTTTCAATGCCGATGTTGTATAATAGCGCAAACTTTCAGACTGGCGGCGCAAACTGGCAACAGCTTCCGAAACCTTGTTATATAGATTCTGTGTATTAGTCTCAGCTTCAGTTCTTGCTATGACGGCAGCCACTTTCGCCTGCTTTATCTTGCTGCGCGCCGCGGCAAGAAGTAAACCGAAGGAAACTCCAACCATCCACGAATTCAATCCTTTCAGTGGAAGTATATCCTGACGTACGTAACCGAAGGACAGCTCAGGAAAAAACGGCTTCGTTCCACATTCAGTTGTGCTTTGGCCTCATTAGCCTGACTCTGGAAATAATTCATGTGAACTTCCGAAAAGACGGTGCCTGATAATCTACCGGAAATTGCACCAATGCCGTATCTACGGAACCAATGGTCGATCTGCATAACAGACCCAATTCAGTCGTGACAAAGCCAGTTTTTCTTCTTCTTGCGCCTGAAAAAGGCGATTCTTCATATCCGCTGCCATACTGGTGGTCATGTTTTTCTCCAGCAGGGTTATTTCTCCCTGATGATAGCGCAACTCCCCATACGCTGCAATTGCTCAGCCAATTTGTTCTGGTCATTGTATAAAGCACGAAGATTGCAAGCATACAGATAATATGCCCATGCGCGCTTCACTTCTGCAACCACTTCTTTTTTTCAACAACCTGCCGATAGAAAGCTCCCATTTCAACCTGCCTGTTCACCAAGGCATTCTTATAAAAAAAAAAGGAGTCAACAGAGAGCCTAATCCTTGGGTTACTTCCCACTGCTTATCTTTTCTAAGTTCACCATTCAATTGTCCCCATGAATAGTTCATCTCGGTAGAAGACAATTCCAATACTTCTCCCTGCCCGCCTTTACCTGACGGATTGCCGCAGAAGCTATTTTCAGCCGGGGGTGATTCTGTTTTGCCAGTTCTATGGCCTGATCCATTGTCACTTTCTCCTGAGCTTTCGCCGTAAAGGGCGACACAACAGCCAACAACAGAAAGAAGAACAAGAACTTTTTCGCTGAGAAACGACGTTTCCATACCACTGTATAGCTTACAATCTGATAGAAAACAGGAATAATAAGCAGTGTCAATACAGTAGATACAATCAACCCGCCAATGACTACGGTAGCCAACGGACGCTGCACTTCGGCGCCGGCCGAGGTGGCAATGGCCATAGGAACAAATCCCAAAGAAGCAACCAGCCCTGTCAAGAAGACAGGCCGCAACAGATGAGCGGTTCCACGGGCAATCACCCGTCTGGTAGAAAGAGCATACATAGTTTCTTTTCTTATATCATTAAAGTGATTAATCATTAAAATACCATTGAGAACCGCTACACCGAAGAGCGCTATGAAGCCTACTCCTGCGGAAATACTGAATGGAAGACCGCGCAGCCATAGTGCCAGAATACCGCCAATCAATGAAAGAGGCACGGTAGAGAACACCACCAATGTGTAAGTAACATTCTTGAAAAGCGAAAAACAATAGTAACAGAATCAGCATCAAAGCTACCGGTACAACCACCAACAAAGTATTGATGGCATTCTGTAAATTCTCAAATTGTCCTCCATATTCGAAATAGTATCCGGCTTCAATTGAATATTTTTATCCAGCGTCTTCTGTATATCCTGCACTACTTGCTGAATATCCGCTCCACGCACATTGACCCTGATTACAATACGACGCTTGGTTGCATCCCGGTTAATCTGTAACGGACCATTCACCAAATCAATGGTAGCCACCTCACTGACCGGTATCTGAATACCTTCATTGGAACGGACAAAGAGTTTATCCAGATTCAAATCAGCCACTTTATCCTGATCCAGACGAACCACCAAATCAAAACGACGCTCATTCTCAAAGACTACTCCACTTGCCTCTCCGGCATAGGCTGTACGAATAATAGTATTCAATTCTTCTATATTGATACCATAGCGGGCAATCTTTCCACGATTATATCTTTACTACCAATTGAGGCAACCCCATTGTCTGTTCTACAATCACATCCGATGCCCCGGTACCTTTTTCTACAAAAGCTGCAGCCTCTTTTGCCTTCTGATAGAGTTCATGTGTGTCTTCTCCATAAAGTTTAACGGCAATATCTGCTTTGGCCCTGTCATCAACTCATTAAAAACGAAGTTGGATAGGTTGGGAGAAATTAAACTCTGCACGGTCAGATAACGGTTCAAGAGCCTCTTTCATCTTCTCTACCATCTCGGCGCGACTGGCAGCACTGGTCCACTCCCTTGAAAGGCTTCATGACAATCATTACGTCGGCATCTTCCACTGCCATCGGGTCTGTTGGAACTTCTGCCGTACCTATTTTTGCTACCACATGTTTTATTTCCGGGAGTTTATCCATCAAGAGTTTCTCCGCTTCATTGGATACTTCAATGCTTTCGCTTAACGAACTACCGGCTGAAGCGTCATCTGCATGGCAAAATCTCCTTCATCCAACGTAGGAATAAATTCTGCTCCCAGACGGGTGAAAAGAAAGAGAGAAATAACCAAAGCCACAAACGCCGTTGCAACAGTTTGCCACTTAAAACGCAAACAGAATGACAAGGCACGGGCATAGAGTTTGTTTAGTGCTTCAAAGAATTTATCGGCAAAAGTCGGCTTTGTCACAATATGATGTTTCAGAAACAGGGAAGCCATCATCGGAACGTAAGTCAGTGATAAGAACAGGGCACCGATTATGCAAAATACCAGGGTTTTAGCCATCGGCGTGAAATACTTCCCTTCTATTCCTGTCAAAGTCAATATAGGGAAAAATACGATCAGAATGATGAATACGGCAAATGTCGCAGACCGTACCACACTTGAAGCACCTTTCTCTACTTCCGCATCCATTTCTTCTGCCGACAAAGTGCGACCCTTAAACTTCTTACTGTAAATATGTGCCAATATACCTTCCAATATAACAATGGAGCCATCGACAACAATACCAAAATCTATCGCTCCCAAACTCATAAGGTTGGCAGAAACATTAAAGATACGCATCAGAATGAATGCAAACAGCATGGCTAATGGAATGACGGAAGCCACAATCAGTCCGGCACGTACATTACCCAAAAAACAATCAATACCAGAAATACGATGATCGCACCTTCTATCAGATTATAGATAACAGTAGAAATGTTACGGTTCACCAATTCAGAACGGTTCAGATAAGGCTCGATGGTAACACCCTCCGCAATATTTTCTGTATCTTTTCCACTTTTCTCCAGTTCTCCGGTTACGACATTGGCATTGGCTCCTTTCAGCATCATGGCAATACCACCCACACATTCGCCCTTGCCGTCCATTGTCATGGCTCCGAAACGTTTGGGTGCTCGAAGCGTACTGTACCGATGTCACTGATACGGATAGGAATACCATTACGGTTGGCTACTACTATCTGTTCCCATCTTTAATACGGCTTACATCGCCATGACAAAAGCAAGTGCCAACGTCACTTTGTGAGGAACCGCCACATCAGAAGTCTTATCATAAATCAACGGCTGGATGATACCGTATGAAAGACCGTTCAGGACACATCCCAAAGCAATCAGTATTTCGGAACGACTAAGCAGAATAATCCCCATTCCGCAGGCTATCATCAACAAACAAACCATATAGATACGACGGCCCAAGACCTGCACTATCTTATTCAGGACAAAACCCGGTGCCATAATAGCGAGAAAAAACAAAGATATCAAGATGCCTGCCCTACCACTGGACAGCCCATATTCTTCCATCAGGAAAGGCAGATTGAAACTAATAATAATCACCAGATAAGTAGCCAATCCGTAAAAAGCCATCAGCTTGACCAAAGCCTTGACATTAATTCCCCGCTTACCCATTTCCCTGGCAGTATCGGCTGGAATATCATCAGAGGAATGATAATTGGAGAGATCTTTTTTCAGATAACGAGTAAGGAAAACGGATACAAAAGGAAACAGATAGACCAAAAACGGCAAATGCCAGTTCACTTCTGCCAGATATCCTGTCAGCGTAGTGGCAAGCACCAGCGTGATATTGGTGATGGCAGAACTGTAACCAAATTGCTTTGTACGGTAACTTCCCACAAAATAACGGGATATCAATCCGGTAGAAAGCGGAACAATCAATCCCGACCCCATCCCCAACATGGCGCTGACGGCTATCAACTGCCACATTTTATCAGAAAGCAGATAAAGAATACCACTCGCCCCGAAAAGAGCCAGCCCTATCTGCAACAACAAAAGGTTGTTCACTTTCTCTGTCAATTTACCTGATAACAAGATAAAGGGTATGATAAGAAGTGACGGCAACGAAGACAACATCTGGATCTCCAGATCTGTAGCAGAGGGAAATATTTTATTCAAATCTCCCAAAATGGGCGACACCGCCAGTCCCGGCAATGCATTGAGTGCCGAGATGGAAAATATACCTACTAACGTAATGAGGGGAATGGTCCCCTGCCCTGTTTGTACTTTCATAATGAAATCGGTTTAGATTGTGATAGAAACAAAGTGTAAAAGAATTGGTTCAAAGCCGGTTTATAATTGGTCAATGCAATCATGTGCCCATATGCTACTATGCCAATTGGCTGCGCTATGTTCCGCATGACACATTATCCCCCATAAATTAAAAAACATAAAATCAAGAAACTTTTCTCCAAACCTCCTGTTGAGGGAGAAAAACGCGGGAAACTCCCATGTTTTCCATTGTATTACTAATCTAAACTTTAAGTAAAATGAAAGAATGTAATTGTGATTTGAGAGACGGTGACGCAAAGACAGCCGTGTTTGGTTCAAACGAAATGCTACAGCCTGCCCCGGTAGATACCATCCCTATGGAACCTACCACCCCACAGATTGCTTATCAAATGGTAAAAGACGAAACATTCGCCCAAACCCAGCCACGCCTTAACCTGGCCACTTTCGTTACCACCTACATGGACGACTATGCCACCAAACTGATGAACGAAGCCATCAGCATCAACTACATTGATGAAACAGAATATCCTCGTATCGCAGTGATGAATGCCAAATGTATCAATATCATGGCTAATTTGTGGAATTCGCCCGAACAGGCAAAATGGAAAACCGGAGCACTGGCTATCGGCTCCAGCGAGGCTTGTATGCTGGGAGGAGTAGCCGCCTGGTTACGCTGGAAAGACAGACGTAAAGCTCAGGGGAAACCGACTGACAAGCCTAACTTTGTCATTTCAAGCGGTTTTCAGGTTGTTTGGGAAAAGTTCGCCCAACTTTGGCAAATTGAAATGCGCCAAGTACCTCTCACCTTGGACAAAACCACTCTGGACCCCGAAGAAGCACTGAAGATGTGTGACGAGAACACCATCTGCATCGTTCCCATCCAAGGTGTGACATGGACAGGTTTGAACGATGACGTGGAAGCGTTGGACAAAGCACTGGATGCCTACAACGCCAAAACCGGCTATGATATTCCTATCCATGTAGATGCTGCAACCGGCGGTTTCATCCTGCCGTTCCTCAATCCCGACACAAAATGGGACTTCCGCTTGAAATGGGTTCTCTCCATCAGCACTTCCGGCCACAAGTTCGGACTGGTTTACCCGGGACTGGGATGGGTAGTATGGAAAGACAAGAAATACCTTCCGGATGCCATGTCGTTCAGTGTCAATTATCTGGGTGCGAACATCACACAGGTTGGTTTGAACTTCAGCCGTCCCGCCGCACAGATTCTGGGACAGTACTACCAATTTATCCGTCTGGGATTCCAAGGATACAAAGCCATCCAATACAATTCCATGGAAATCACCAAGTACATCCACAGCGAAATAGCCAAGATGGCTCCGTTCGTAAATTACAGCGATGACGTAGTAAATCCTTTGTTCATCTGGTACATGAAACCCGAATATGCAAAGAATGCCAAATGGACTCTGTACGATTTGCAGGCTAAATTGCAGCAAAGCGGCTGGATGGTTCCTGCCTACACCTTGCCGGAAAATATCCAGAATTACGTAGTTATGCGTGTTGTGGTACGTCAGGGATTCAGCCGTGACATGGCGGATATGTTGTTGAACGACATCAAGAATGCCATCTGCGAGTTCGAGAAACTGGAATATCCCACTCCTACCCGCATCGCCCAAGACAAGAATATCGCTGTAAAAGGTACTGTGTTCACTCACAATGCCCATAGCAACGCCGCTAAAAAATAAGCATAGATAACAATAATGCAATCATCCGCCGTTAAGGTAGATGGTTACTTCAATCAAATTAATTTATGGAAAGAACTATAACTATCCAGCAAATAAAGGATGTTGCCCAGGAGGCTTACAATCTGTACAAGGACAATACAGACGGTAAGAACGCCGACTACATCCCTTATCTGGCAAATATTGATCCCAAACTGTTCGGAATCAGTATCTGTCTGATGAACGGAGAAATCATCCAACTGGGTGACTCTCAGTACCGTTTCGGTATCGAGTCCGTTTCCAAGGTGCTGACCGCCATCCTGGTACTCCGCCAATACGGTGCTCCCAAGGTGCTCGAAATGATTGGCGCCGATGCTACCGGACTGCCGTTCAACTCCATCATGGCCATCTTGTTGGAAAACGACCATCCGTCCACCCCACTGGTAAACGCCGGCGCCATCTCGGCCAACAGTATGGTGCAACCCGTAGGAAACAGCGATGCCAAGTGGAAAGCCATCGTAGACAATATGACCGAACTATGCGGAAGTACCCCGCAACTGATCTATAAAATACTGAACACGATCATCAGCACCTGCGCGCCCAAACGTTGCCTTTGGCCGCAAACACCAGGGAGGTAACGCCCACCAGCGCAGCAATTAGGGTGAGAGGGTCAAAGTTTGCTGCCAGAATATTGGAAACCAGCACAATAAAAAGCGAACAGAGCCAGAGCAGCCATTCCTTTTTTGGTCAGGGTAGAAAACGGATTGTTCAATTTATACGCTCCTTTGATTCTTTTTGTTGGAGAAAGCAAAAAATCAAAGGAATAATTGGGGTCAGGATCGGGACACCGCGGCCGGATAAAATCACCATATAAGCACCTGAATGAAACGAGTGTTGAAAACGTAAAGGCAATACCGCATAATCTAAGTGCCGATACGGTGAGCGAGGTGT
>VOFC01005613.1_pt1 | contig 19039 bp, 33 predicted proteins | sample 5384161 | NCBI WGS metagenome assembly VOFC01 (sample SAMN12384722, study PRJNA508395) | human gut metagenome | isolation source: healthy gut B | host: Homo sapiens
CTATGCCAGCACGGTTTCGGCAAAGCCCGCGGCGAAGAGCCCGCTGGCGGCGCCTCGTCGAGCGAGGTTGCCCGCCGTGCCGACCTCGATGAGCAGAGAGCCGGTCGTGACCTGTTGGTTGTAGCGCGAGTTGCGCACCGTGACGGGACGCATGAGCGTGGGGTATTTTGCGTACAGCGTCTCCTGCACGGCGCAGGCGAAAGCGAGGTTTTCGCGCCAGTCGGGGTGCTCCAGCCCGCCGCCGGACGAGCCGATGACAAATTCCAGCTGAGCGGCCCCCGGCTCCTCGGCGCACAGGAGCTTTGTAGTTGTTGCCCTCGCTGTCGGCTACGGCGTCGCGGTGAACGTCCAGAATGTAGAGGGCAGGGATGACATTCCGCGCGGTATTTTTCGATGGCGGCGAGCGAGCGGTTGTACGCGCCGGAATAGTTGGGGTAGTCGTAGAGCTCGCGGTCGTGGAGCACGCCGAGACCGGCGTCCGTCAGGACGCGGGCGGTTTTCATCATGGACGGCAGACTGTCCGAAGAGCAGGTCGCCGCGCTGACCGAGAAGTTCAAGACCCTGGTGGAGCAGAACAGCTCCGCGATGGAAGTGGAGGAGTGGGGCAAGCGCAAGCTGGCCTACGCCATCAACTACATCACCGAAGGCTACTATGTTCTGATCTCCTTCACGAGCGCGCCCGATTTCCCCAAGGAATTGGACCGTATCCTCGGCATTACCGATGGTATCATCCGCTCCATGATCGTCTGCAAGGGCGAATAAGGAGGGCAGCGCTATGTTGAACCGTATCGTCATCATGGGTAGACTTACCCGTGATCCCGAGCTGCGCCGCACGCAGAACGGCACGGCGGTGACGTCCTTCTCCGTCGCGGTAGACCGCGACTTCAAGAGCCGCGAAAGCGGCGAGAAGGCCACCGATTTCATCGACGTCGTCGCCTGGCGCCAGACCGCCGAGTTTGTCTGCCAGTACTTCGCCAAGGGCCGCATGGCCGTGGTCGAGGGCAGATTACAGATTCGCGACTGGAAAGACAAGGATGGCAACAACCGCCGCAGCGCGGAAGTGGTTGCCGACAACATTTATTTCGGCGACAGCAAGCGCGACAGCCAGTCGGGCGGCGATTACGCGCCCCCCGCTTACGGCTCTCCCGCCGAGAGCTACACCGCTCCTGCGAGCGGCGGCTTTGCCGAAATTGAAGAGGACGGCGAGCTGCCGTTCTAATGTGGGTACGAAAGCCCCAATTCTGATAAGGAGGAATCATCCATGGCTATGGAACGCGAAAACAGAGCCCCTCGCGCCGGCGGCCCGAACCGCAAGCGCAAAAAGGTTTGCCAGTTCTGCGTTGACAAGTGCGAGTATATCGACTACAAGGACGCCGCCAAGCTGCGCCGCTTCATCTCCGAGCGTTCGAAGATCCTGCCCCGCAGAACCACCGGTAGCCCTTGCACAAGTACAGCTCATAGGTCAGTCAAATGCCGATTACCAACCCGTTTCATAAGGGCACTTCTGCGATGTCATCTTTCAGAAAAGTAGTCAAAAATCCTCACTTAGACCAATCCTTGGGAGGATAGGGAAGAAGTTTGCTGAAACGATAATTTTGTCCATTGTTCCGCGCTTCTGCAATCCGTGTACTGCACTCACCGTTCCGTTCGCTATTGCATGGTTACAATTAGTTGTTCACCATCCAATGAACAGCGGAATCCCTTTCCATAAGCAGCACATCATTTACAGAGATAGAAACCTCTGAATTTGAAAACTGTTTTTGCCTGTCCTGCCGAGTAAGTAGGATAGACAAGTGCAAAGAAGCATGCTATAATTTCCATAAAAGCTCTAAAAGACCACGTTAACATGTCAGGTCGCTGTCTGGCGGCACTTATTAACGGAGGTTTGGGTTATGAAAAACAAGCAAATGAAAAAGGCCACAGTCGACGCAATCAATGTGATGATCAGTCACGCGGACAAGGGGCCTTCCGGGTTTTGGGTGGAGGATCACGAAGGCTGTGGCAATCCGGCGGTCTTTCCGGAATTTGAGGAGGGCTTGAAGCGAGGAAGGCTTGTCCAGAAGGAGCACTATTTTTGCCCATGGAATACCGCCATTATGTACGGCGATGGGCATGGCAACATAAACACGGGGTGTTACCATAGCTGTTCTATTAGCAAGGCAAGGTATCTGACCACTGAGGAACTTAAAGAAGCTCTTGCCCGCTTCAAAACGCGCATGGAAAATGGAGATTACGATTGCGTTGACCATTTATCGCCGTTGCTGACAAAAGCCGAAAGCAGACACATAGAGGATCGCATCCTTGCGGAACAGCATGAGCGCGAACGCCGCGAAAGGCAAAAGCGGCAGGAGCGGCTAAAAAAGCAGCTGCCCTGATTGCCAAGTATCCAGATAAAGAATCGCTTTTGGCAATCTACTATGAAGAAGATACATGCGTAGATGAAGAAGACGGCCTCGTATTTTTCAATCCGGATTCTCGTAAGGATGTCGTTGGCGCAGAAAAGATGTCCTATGATGAATATCTGGATGTCCAGCTTGCTTCTTTAGGGCACGCTTATCGTTCCGGATTTGCAAACGGCATATTTAATTATCTGCTTGAATTCAAAGGACAGATTGAGAAAGTCAAGCCAAAACATATTTGCTTCAAGCGGGTCTTCATTAGTGGAATGTACACCGATGGGACAATGTTTGATGATAAAGAGGATCACGTCTGGATGGACAAATCCGGCTTTGAAGAGTACAACGTTGGTGACAGTGTTTCATTCGGTGCCGAGGTCTACCGCTATGTAAAAACCGGAAATGGAAAACTGATTGACTACGGACTGCGTAACCCGACAGGCATCCAAAAGATCGAAGCCTACGAACTTCCCAGTGATGATGAACTGATTATGCAGGAAGTTGAACAGCTTATCTGCGAGACTTGCTTTCTAAGCGAGCAGTGCAATCGCAATTACTGCACAATGGCTCCAAAGAAAAAGCGTTTGCTCAAACAAGAAATGTTCCGTGCAATAAAGGCACAGGCAGATAAGGAGACGCAGAAATGAAACGATTCTTTCTTATGTGTGGACTTGTAATTGCATTGTTGTTAAGTGGGTGCGGATCGTCAGCATCCCGTGTTGAAACACTGAAAAGCTGGTCTTTTCAGTATAACGAGGGAACGAGTGATTACAGCCTTTTCTTTGGTTTGGCTGATAAAATGATAATTCCCTGTCAGCCGATGTCGATGTGGATATTCGAATCGTAAATGATGCGGATGAAGAGGTCTATACTGGTACAAAGTCCGTTTCTCCTGATGATTTCAGTTATTATTCCAGCCAAGCTGCCGGAGAGCAGTATCTTGCCAATGTGAGAATCCCTGCCGCTGAGATCAAAGCCGGAACGTCCGCAAGCGGGAAGGTTTATTTCACCGTGTACAAGGAAAACGCAGTTCAGTTTGACGAAGTAAACTGCGATGCTCTGTATTGCTTGCCTATTGAAGATGTTCAAGTGACGTTTGATTCATTTCCGCTGGATCTGAAGGTGAAGGACTTCATGGGGAGTTCGGCATCCGTGATCCAAATTCAAGGAGCCGAATTTACGTTTGACAAAGACTATTCTCCACAACTGACCATTACAATTACCGGAGAAAAGAAGAGCGGGAACAGTGATTCCGGGTATGATATGATTAGTTATAAGCTGTATGACAGTGCGGGTTATTTGGTAGACTCCGGCAATATATACCTATCTTCTCTGAGCGGCGGAGATAAATTTAAGGATGACTCTGTTGTGATCTATGACATTACTCCCCGGCGAATCCTACACATTCCAGTTATCAGAGTATAGCTGGTGAGCTTTCGCAATTTTTCACAAACATAAGGGCTTGGGACTATCCAAAAAAATGAAAACAGAGCGTTTCAGCGGTCAGCCGGAATGCTCTTTTTTCGGTGTGGGTACTCACCGGATTTGCTTGCTGCACTGCAAGAAAATCCCGGTCAACCCACGCTGTTTTTCGCAAGTGCAGCTACGCTTGCTGTGCTTGCTCTTCCTCAAACAATCGCATTGATTCGAACGTTTGTTCTTGTTATAATTGGACTGAGAGATTAAAAAAGTCTTGAAATGCAGCTGATTTTTATTGGAAAATGGCGGCATCGCCGCCTTGATTACCTTTCTGCACAGCAGAGCGAGCCTGTCAGGGGCGCGCAGCGAGGCGAAGCCGATTTCTTGACTGGAGCGGACGGCTGTGCGACGCGGCGAACTGCCCGTAACTTACCCATGAATCTCGGTACATTGCCCAGTGGAATCCCGGAAATTGTCGTGATATACTGAATAACAATAGGTCATATCACGCACTTTGCTCCGGGAGATTCATGCGGCACTGCTCGGAAATCTGAATGAAAAGGAAGGTGCAAATGGATAACAAGAAACGTAACGTCCAAGTGGAATCGGACGGCAGCCGCAGTGCCCCCGTTCCTCTCTGGCAGGAGTTGCCGCAGATCACGGTACGCCTGGAAGAAGGAAACACCATCTACCACTTTACTGCCAGCTTTGACGGAACGCACACTCTTCCTGAAAAGGCGGTGAAGCTGATCGACTCCGAAGGGAGTGTGTGATTGTGACCAACAGCAACCTTGTCTTGGCAGACTGTCCTCAGATGGTGGAGGAATCTACTATGAAGTAGTCTGACAAAATTACCGCGCTGTATTGCCGTCTGTCCCGTGACGATGAATCACAGGGCGACAGTAACAGATTAGAATCATGATGTAATGCATAGAGGGTGGAATACACCAAAAACATTACATCATGACTGATGCGGCTTTCATTTGTGGCGAATGAAAAGACAGTTATGATAAAGGAGGGATGCCCTCAAACCTACCGTAACTGTCAACCACATTCTCACGAAAGGAGCCTTGTATGGAACTGACTTACACCCAATGCGGCGATTATCTCATCCCCAACCTTGTGTTAGCAGACAACAAAGAATATCATATCGGGAAATATGGCCGCTTGCGCCGTGCCTACTTAAAAGAACACCGGACCATTCTGTATACTGATCTCATTGTCACCGAAAAGCTGTTTCCCCATTTGAGGAAATCGACACCGCCTGTCGGGAAGTGGCTGGAAATTATCGAAAAAAAAAAGCCATGATGCAGCAAGAGGGCGTCACAGAAGCCCTGAAAGATGCCGACCAGATGGCATGGGTGCGCTCCATGAACTCCATCCACAACAGGGCCGAGGAAGTCGTCCTGGCCGAGCTGGTCTATTGTTGAGGGAGGGAACGCTATGATTTTGGAAGCCATGTATAACGGGGGGAGTTTTATCCCTGTGAAACTGTTGTTCCTACGTCCCCGGAATACCGCAAGGCGATCCAAACCTGTGCGGCGTTGATGGAGCAGTTATCCCAGCGGCTCAGCAAAGAGGACTATGCACTGGTTGAGAGAGCTTCGGGAGCAGGTGGCAATCGCCCAGTGTGAGGAAAACGAAAGCCACTTCAAATACGGCTTTTCAGCGGGGCTGCTTGTTCAGCAGGAAGCCCATGAACAGCTGCAAAACAAGAAATAAGCGATGACCGAAAAAAGCCCACGCAGCCGGAAAGAGAGAACCGGTGGCGTGGGCTTTCTGTATATATGGTTATTCTGTCAGGAGCATCCGAAGTTTCCGCAACCAGCCGGTCAAAGTCGCTCTGATAGCTCCTATCCTGCAAAACTCGGAACTTTTTCGAACTCTTTCTCGGCAAAGGCTTTGGCGATGGCGGCGGTCACCTTGCCCTTATCATGCAGAATATCTTCCTCGTTGAACTGTAAAATGCGTCAAGCCGCTTGACCCAATCGGCCATATACATGACATTTCCACGGCGGGCCTGCCGTTCCGCATAGTCCAGGTACATGGTGACGATCTCATTCAGGTTTCGCATTTCCGTTTCGTTCAGATAGTTTTTGGCAACGATGACATCGGATTTGCGGATGCGGCCTTTGGGGGCGTTTTTTCCATGTGGTCAGGCCCATGTTGGGCTTGGTGCTGTCGGCACGGCCATATACGATCTCGGCAGCGGTATGGTGGGTGACCGCATAGTGGAGCTTATTCTGCACCGTTGCGAAAAACTCCTTTGTGATAGGGCTTTCCACATCGTAGTCAGCGCTGCACTGGGAATAGATGTCCGTGATTTTCTGGTAGAACCTTCTCTCGCTGGCCCGGATGTCCCGGATACGCTCCATCTGTTCCTCAAAATAATCCTTGCCGAAAAAGTTCTCCGGCTCCCGCAGCCGTGCGTCATCCATCACATAACCTTTGATGATGAACTCTTTTCAACACCCGGTTCGCCCAAATGCGGAACATGGTCGCCTTTTTGGAGTTCACACGATACCCCACAGCGATAATGGCGTCCAGATTGTAATAGTTGGTCTGATACCGTTTTCCCGTCCGCAGCAGTTGTTTCCATTTTGGAAACAACTGAATCCTCGCTCAGTTCGCCGGATTCAAAAATGTTTTTCAGATGCTTGAAATGGCCGCTTTCTGCACCTCGAACAGTTCTGCCATTTTTGCCTGTGTCAGCCAGAGGTTTTCCTGAAAGAGCAGGATTTCCACCCGCACTTCTCCGTTTTCGGTCTTGTAAAGAGGATTTCTCTGGTTTCATACGGGGTCAGTCCCTGTTCCTCACTCATTCCTCGTCACCTCCATATCGTTTTTGGTAAGTTTGGATTGTATTTTTGTAATTCATTTACAAAATGCCAGGTATTCCATTTACTTCTTTCGATGAATCGTATTGGATTCCCATAGTAAGTTCTTTTCCAAATATACCATATCAATAAGCTGAACGCCGCATTCAAAGATAGGATGATCATAATTGTCCGTGAAAAAGTTTTTTGATACGATGGCTTTCTATAAAACCGCATTTCTTATAAAAGGGAGCGTCAGCTGACTGTCACCCGTCCCCACACGAAGAATACGAAAATTATCACGGTATGTCTGCTCAATAAAACTCAATCATCCGTTTTCCATAGCCCATGCGCTGGCATTCCGGCAGAACAGCAATATTCTTGATTTCAAGAACTTTGCTGCCTTCGTCAGTAACAACACATTCCGCTTTTTACGCCATTTTCCTCCAAAACATACATCGTACCTTTTTCAAGATAGCGGTCGATCATATCTTCCTGCTCGTCCGCAAGAAAAAGCAGGCTCATGTATCTCTTTTATTATCCTCAATTTTGCTTATTTTCATCAACTGTCATCCTCACATACTTTACATTCCAACTGGCAGTCATACGGCTCGGCTTCTACATGAGACTGATTGTAGACAGCCGCCTCTGCACAGCCCATTTTGTAATAGAATGCCTGGCTTTCAACGGCTGAATGGGCTGAGATGTACAACTTTTTTGCTCCATGTGCCTTTGCCCATTCTTTTCGCTGCTCGAAACAGTGCAGTGCCAACCCCTTTTCCTCGCATATCCTCTGACACATGGATACTTGAGAGGTCAAGGTATCTGTGATTTCCCCAAAAAGTTTCGGTTCAACTGACACGAAACCTTTCAACACCCCTTCGCAGAAAGCAGCATATACCAATCCACCTGTTGCTGCTGTGTTTCTCAGGCAGGAAACCAGGAATTTATAATCCGCTTCGCTCCAATCGTCAATAAACGGATCATCTTTGATAATCCATTTTCCGTTTTCTTTTCGCCTACATTTAACAACAGTTTGATGCCGTACAAAATGTCTAAATAGCTCTCGGCTTATCTCATTCTCTTGTAAGTTTTTATATATAATCTCCATTTCTATTATCCATGCAGCTCCCTTTGGTGTTTACTTTATTTTCAAATTCTGGATTCCAATAAATGCCGCTTCAATCGAACGCAAAATGATTTATCGGGTCTCTCAAATGTCTAATTTTTTAACGATAACCGTTTCTATTTCAAATCATAAACATACATCCTCGACAAATCTACCTCACCATCGCCCTGCGCCATACACAGGAACTTCCATCCGTAGCGCTCATAGAAGCCTGTGTGGTCTGTAATGAGATATATAAGGTTTCCAGGCCAAATGAACGCATATCCTCACAAACATATTCCAGCAGCTTTCCTGCAATTCCCTGACAACGGTAGTTTTCCTCAACATATACCGCGCAGACATTTGGCGTCAAATCCTTGCGGTTATGAGAAATCGTTTTCGATGACCCCAATACCACCAATAATCTGCTGATTCCGACTGCAACATACCACTGCGGAACAATGCTTTTTGCCCGTCAAAGCATTCCTGTATGCTTCCCGCATATTCTTCAACTGGAATATCCCACTTGGAATGAAACCACTCTGCGGCCTCCGATGCCAGTTCGCTGTGTTCCCTGAGTTTCAGAATTTCCATAGCGTATCATTCCTCCTCATTTCCGCCCTTTTTAGAACGGCTCTTATAGACATTGTACTGGTTCTTGCACCGCGGGCTGCAAAAGGCAGCGTTGGACCGGCTGCCCAGAAACACCTTCTGGCAGTGCTTGCACAGGCGCAGGGGCTGGTCATCGTCCACCAGCATGAAACTGAACATCATCTGAATACCCAGCAGCAGGGAGTGAAAATCCCAGTAGATGGTGGGCTTATCCAGAAGCTCGATGTGGTAGGTGGGGGCGATCCCGCCGAATGCGGCCATAGCTTTGCGATACAGGTTGCGGGTGCCCTCATCAATGGAGTCGTAATCTTGGTAGTAGAAAAAGGCGGTTGTCAGCGTAAAGGCCCAGTCCTTGAACTGTTGAGCAACCCACTCATAGGGTTCCGCATATTCCCGCTGGAAACTCATGTTCTTCGCCATCGGCTCGTCCATGAAAGTCATGGTCAGGGCAACCATCGTCCGGTCACCGGACACGTTCCATGTGGATGTTATGCCTTTCTTCACCAAGTCCAGTTGGTCAAAGGGGTAAAACAGGGACAGGTATTGGTCCGTCGCCATGGTTTCTTCCTTGATAAATGGTTTTTCGGCAAGTATACCGCCTCATAGTCCATAAAGGACGGTGTGGTGGGTAGAGCAGTCATCAGCCCCAGCAGGCCGTACCGGGTGACAAACTCCATTACCGCCCTTTCCTCCTTTACCTCTGGCTTGCGTCCCATCATCAGCATCCCCACATTCAGCGCATCCAGCACAATGTTAGGGACTTCTTTCAGCGGATTGTAGACATCCGGCTTTGCGTTCTTGCCGGGGGTGATGTACCGTTTGCCATCTTCCGCTGTTTTCAGCTCATAGTGATCGTAGCGCACCCAGTGAGAACGGGATTGTTCAAACAGATTTTTCATCATACACGCCCTTTCTCCTTAATCGTCCCAATTATCAGGGGCGGTTTTTCTTTTTTCTGCGCTTGGTCTTGTTTTCCCGCCGGATCACGGCGTCCTTACCCTGTTTCTTGCGATTTTCGAGTATTCCTCCAAAAATTGACGTTCCCGCAAGGTCAAACTGCCGCCATGTTCCGGCTTGCCACACAGATGGTCATACATCTGGCGCTGCAATTTCTTTTGGATGGTCTTTCGCAGCTTGCGGATGTTGCGGTCGGACTGCCCACGCACAGCGGCAAGCCGGGTAGAGCTGTATAGGCGCAAAGAAAGAAAATACAGGACTTCCTTATGTTCCTCGCTCAATTCCTCCACCATGCAGGAAATAAAGGCGTCGGCGGTCAGGTTATGCATCTCATAGGGACAGTCAAACAAGATGTCCAAAAAGTTCCCGGCCATCAGCTGCCGGTATGCGGGGTTGTTCATCCAGCGGGGAATGAGCTTTCGGTTCCGGCACCGCCTGATATTCCAGCGGCACATCCCCACGGAGATTCTCGTGGTCCCGTTCCCAGCGCTCCCGGTTCCGATCCAGCTTGTCCCATTCCCCTATGACAGCCTGGAAAGTCCTTCTCCGTGCGGGCGGCTTCCTCCAGCCGCCGCACAGCTTCCGCTCGAATCTCTCGTTTCCGTCGCTTTTCGTTGACCGGGGCGGCTTCTTCTTCCTCGGTTTCCAGTTCCGCATCATAATTGACGGGATGCTCGTCCTGCTCCAGCTCGCTTTCCAGCTCTGTCAGACGTTCTTCCGCAAGCGCCTGTTCCAGCGTTTCCTCCGCACCAGCGTCTATTTTATCGTCCCATACGGTGAAGCCAACCTCGGTATCCAGAAGCTCATCATCAGACAGATACGCCATGACCCCACCTCTTTTCAAAAAATATTTTGCGGTTTTTCAAAAATGGTTCCGTTTTACACCCTGGATTTCTCCTATTAGTGAAAGAGTAATCTAAAATCAAGTTACTTAGGTTACATTTGCTTTTTCACGCAGGAGAAAGGGGGCTTTCGCCATGTTCAGGCTTGACACAAAAAAAGAAGTAACACAATCGAAGGTTACAAACAACGGAACTATAACAACAGTATACACCGGATGCGCCGAAAGCGCAAGAAAGAGAGGTTCTATGGCAGATAAAAACGCCGTGTTTCTGACCCGGCACATTGGCAACACCACCTATAAAGTTCGTGTCTACCTCAGCGAAACCGCCGAGGAAACGATGGAAGATAAAATTTTGCGGCTGATCCGCAACGACGGGCTGGCAAACCAGCCGGAATGTGGTATAATGGAACTGCCACAAATGAGCCGTCAGTCTGAAAGGAGCGCCTAATATGGCAACCAGACAGACGGAAGAAAAAATCACTGCGCTCTATGAGCGCCTGTCCCGTGACGATGACCTCGCGGGTGATTCGAACTCCATTCTGAACCAGAAACGTTATCTCGAAAGTTATGCAAAGCAGCGGGCTACACCAACCTCGTCCACTACACGGATGATGGATGGTCGGGCGGCAACTTTGACCGTCCCGCATGGAAGCGCCTTGTGGCGGACATCGAGGCGGGCAAGGTGGCCCACCTGCTGTGCAAAGACCTAAGTCGGATCGGCAGAAATTACCTGCAAACCGGCTTTTACACCGAGGTAATGTTCCGGCAGAATGGGGTTCATTTTGTAGCTGTCGCCAATAACATCGACAGCGAGGAACAGGACAGCGGCGAGTTTGCGCCCATTTTCTCAATATCATGAATGAATGGTATCTGCGTGACCAGTCCAAAAGGTTTCGGCAGCATACCGTGTCAAGGGTAAGGCAGGCAAGCCCACCACCAACAACGCCATCTATGGCTATAAAAAAGACCCGGAGGACAAGGACCACTGGCTGGTGGACGAGGAAGCCGCCACTGTGGTGCGGCGAATTTTCCGGCTTGCAGTGGGGGGACACGGCCCCCATGAGATTGCCAAAATACTCACAGCACACGAGAAGGTGGAGTGCCCCGCCTATTATCTGGCCCGCAACGGCAGAGGCAGCCGTAAGAACACCGTGCTGGACACCAGCCGCCCCTATGACTGGTACGGTTTCACGGTCAGTTCTATGCTGACCAAGCCGGAGTATATGGGGCACACCGTGAATTTCCGTTCCTCCAAAAAGTCCTACCGGGACAAGCGGATAAAAAATGACCCGTCCGACTGGCTGATCTTTGAGAACACCCACGAGGCCATTGTTGACCCGGAGACATGGCAACTGGCCCAGCAGGTGAAGCGGACGGTTCGCCGGACGGATACCACCGGCGTTGCCAACCCCTTCACGGGTCTGGTGTTCTGTGCCGACTGCGGAGCCAAGATGTATAACCACCGGGGCAAACGCAAAAAGGACGGGCGGGAGTATGGAACCGACGATTTTTATAACTGCTCCACCTACACCCCTGACCTTTGAGCGGGAAACCAAGATGTTTTTTCCCACACCGTCAGCACCAAAGCCCTGAACGCCCTGATTCTGGAAACCATTCGCACTACCGCCAGCTATGCCATCCAGAACAAGGGAGGAATTCATTCAGAAGGTTCGCAGTATTTCACAGGTTCGCCAGCAGGAAGCGGCCAAAGGAGCTGAAACGCAAGGTCGCCAAGGGAGCGCAGGCGCAGCGCCGAGCTGGATGTGCTGATTAAAAAGCTGTATGAAACCTATGCCATGGGCAAACTGGAAGAAAAACGGTTCGAGCTGCTGTGTGCCGAATATGAAAGGGAACAGGCCGAGCTGGAACAGCTGCTTGCCTTCGAGCAGGCACAGTTGGACCAATTTCACGAGGATACCGACCGTGCCAGCCACTTTCTGGCGCTGGCACAGAAATATACGGATTTCACCGAGCTGACCGCACCTATGATCCATGAATTTGTGGAGAAAAATTCTGGTTCATGCCCCGGACAGAAGCACCGGGGAGCGGGTTCAGGAAATCGAGATTTACCTGAACTTTATCGGGAAGTTTGAAGTGCCCATGCCCGAACCCACCGAGGAAGAACTGGCTGCGGAGGAAAAGCGCCGCCAGAAGCGCATCCGTGACCATGAAAAAGTATCTGCGCCAGAAGGAGCGCAAACAGAAGATTGCCGAGGGCTGATCGTTCCGGGTGAACCGTACCAGCTGGTATGCCAGTGCTGCGGAGAGCCGTTCCAGTCTGTCCGCCCCAACGCTAAATTTTGCAAACCCGCCTGCCGGGAGAAGTTCTACCGGAAGGAAAAGCGGAAAGCCAAAGAAGCGGAAACATCACAAACTGCATAAGGATTGCGGCCTGCCCCAACAAAACGGGCAGGCCGCTTTTTTTATGCCCTGAAACGGAGGGATTTTTATGACACTCTTTGAACTGGTAAAACAGAATATTTGTGTGCCGGATGCAGCGAAACATTATGGGCTGCAACTCAACCGAAAGGGATGTGCAGTTGTCCGTTCCATGAGGACCGACACCCCAGCATGAAGCTGAATGAGAGATATTTTTACTGCTTCGGGCCACCGGCGATGGAGCCACCGGCGATGTGGATTGACCTTGTGGCGAGGCTGTTTGCCCTGAGCAGCTACGAGGCAGCGCAGAATTACCGCTGTCTGCGGGTGCATTATCTGATTTGGAGCTGGAAGGTGATTGGATGTTCTGGTGACGGTTTTGTGGAAGCCTGCCCCCGGCGGCAATCGCCTGAGCTACCAAAAACCAAGGAGCGTCCTTGGACAGGCTGAAAGCAAACCGGGACGAAGGCCGTGTGACCGATGAACTTTACCCTGCGCGGGGATGAATTTTCGAGGAACTGAAATGCTGTGCGGTCAGCAATATCCCCCGCAAAATCAGCAATATCGTGGAGCTGATGAAACTGGCGGCGCTGGTAGAGGATTTCCGCCGGAGGCTGATCGCATTCATCTTTCCAAACGGCACACTTGTTTCTGGACGGCTCCTTTGCGGAGGGAAAGCCGAACATTGTCCGTAGCCGCCTGCCCGTGGCCTATAATCCCGAGTGCCCCGAAACGCCTACCCGCTGGCTGGCTTTTCTGGATGGGCTTCTCTACCCGGAGGACGTTCTCACTTTGCAGGAATATATCGGCTACTGCCTGATTCCCAGCAACAAGGGCCAGCGGATGATGGTCATTAAAGGCAGCGGCGGCGAAGGCAAGAGCCAGATCGGCGCTGTGTTGTCCGCCCTGTTTGGCTCCAACATGAAAGACGGCAGCATCGGCAAAATTTCCGAGAACCGGTTTGCCCGCGCTGACCTGGAGCACATTCTCCTGTGCGTGGATGATGATATGCGGATGGAAGCCCTGCGGCAGACCAACTATGTCAAATCCATCGTCACTGCCCAGGGCAAGATGGATTTGGAGCGCAAGGGCAAGCAGAGCTATCAGGGATGGATGTGTGCCCGGCTGCTGGCTTTCTCCAATGGCGACTTGCAGGCTCTCTTTGACCGCAGCGACGGATTTTATCGCCGCCAGTTGGTGCTGACCACGAAAGAGAAACCGGTTGGCCGCGTGGATGATCCAGACCTGGCCGAGAAGATGAAGGCCGAGGTGGAGGGCATTCTGCTGTGGGCTTTTGAGGGATTGCAGCGGTTGATAGCGAACAACTTCAAATTCACCGAGAGCCAGCGCACCAGAGAGAACCGGGAGGCTGTCAAGCGGGATAACAACAATGTGTTCGATTTTCTGGAATCCGAGGGCTATATCCGGCTGAAAGCGGATGCGTCCATCAGTTCAAAGGATTGCTACGACATTTACCGGATGTGGTGCGAGGAAAACAGTCTGACTGCACTCAAACGCCGCAGCTTCAGCGATGCGCTGGTGGCAGCCTGCGGCAAGTACAATCTGGAACACTGCAACACGATTACCAATTCGGCAGGACGCCGGGTGTGGGGCTTTATGGGAATCGAGGCAGTGGCAAGGCCGCATATAAACGAGTTTACGGACGCTTCACAGTGTACGTACGTACCGGAAGACTGGCGGGATTGATTTCCGCATTGGTCGCCGGTACGTATGTACGCAGCGATTAACCCTGTTACCTCATATATTGTAGAGATGCTTCATCTGGATAAAGTGGTCGTGCCCATTTTGGGTACACCTATTTTGATGTGTAAAAGTGGTTATGGATATTTTGTCCACCCCAGAACCGTGAAATTCTTCGCGCTTTTGTGCTGTGAAATAGGTGTGGTCATTTTGACCACACCTGAAGCGGTCAGCTAAAAGCGGGTAATTTTGCAGGCATATTTTAGAGCAATCTCAAAACAGCGAAATGTTTCTCTTTTATCCGTATACAGTTCGCCGGATGGCGGCTCACGGAACGACGTACAGATTGCAGCATTTTGTGACAATACAGCCCGAACAGTGAAAAGTCCCGCATTTCTGTGAAGTCGAATATTCCGCCGTTGACCAACGATACGCAGGGAATCATTTCTATCGCAAAACAGCATTTGCACAAATTTCACCATTGACCAAAGCCGTGTGCGCTCCCCAGCGTAGCCGGTTCTTTTATGACGCAACCGAAAATCATGTTTTAGTTGTCAAGTGACAAAGGGCTTCACTTGCGAAAATGGAGGAATATATTTTATGAAGTCAAGTATCCGAAACGAAATCAAGGCGCAGATCATCCGCGCCGGTTACACCATGCAGGAAGTCGTTGACCAGCTGCACGATGAGTATGGGTGGAGCGACAGCGTATCCAATCTTTCCGGAAAATTGCAGCGGGAATCGCTGCGGTATCGGGGAGGCCGTGGAGTTGGCTGACGTGCTGGGATATGACATTGTCTGGCAGAAACGGAGGGATTGAGTATGGAAAAGCACAATACGCGATTATGCGATTTGCCAAATATAAGGGGCCTGAAATCGGCAATATCGAGGCCCATAACGAGCGCACAAAGGAAAAGTACGCCAGTAATCCCGATGTGGATACCAGCCGAAGCAAGTACAACTTCCATCTTGTCAAACCGCCCGGCAAGTACCGGGCCAAGTCAGAGAGGCAAATTGCCGCTGCCGGATGCCGTACCCGGAAAGACAGTATCCGTATGATCGAGACGCTGTTCACAGCCAGCCCGGAGTTCTTTAAGGGAAAGAAACGGGCGGAAATTCGGGTGTTTTTCGAGGAAGCTCTGCACTTTCTGGAACAGCATCAATCCAAAGAGACAATTATATCCGCTGTGGTTCATATGGACGAGAAAACGCCCCATATGCACCTTTGTTTTGTCCCCTTTGACGGAGGATGGCAGGCTCAGCGCCAAAGACATCATGGGCAATAAAAAGAAGCTGACCTGGTGGCAGGATGAGTTTTGGAAACACATGGTCAAGAAGTTTCCAGATTTGGAGCGTGGCGAGAGCGCCAGCCTGACCGGGCGCGACCACATCCACCCCGCGTATTCAAGGAGATGACCAGGTTGACCAAACAGAAGGCAAACTGGGACAGCTGCTCACCGGAATCAATCCTTTCAACGCCGAAAAGCCGGGCGGAGGAAATCTGCAAGATTCTGGATAGCTATATTCCCAGCGTGGAGAAGATGGACACGCTGCTGCGGAAATATGGCGTGGCTTTCACGAAAACAGCATCCGAAAACAAAAAGCTGAAAACGAAAAATGCCGAGCTGGAAGAATCTCTTGCATCGGCGCAGAAGGTCAGCACATTAAAGCAGATCGAAGACCTCAAGCTGCGGCGCGACTATGACAGTGCTGTGGCGATTCTGGAGCAGATACCGGCAGAAGTTTTGAACATCTATGCGCAGAGCAGCCATAGAGGAAAGGAGCGGCCTATTGAGCAAAAGTTTATGATGATCCAAAATATAATGCGGCATTTGACCGCTGTGTTGATGTGATGGCGCGGCTGTTGCAGAAGTATGGTCCGCAGCTATTGGGGCAGATGCAGGAGACTGCGAAGGATGCTGGCTGCACACGTTCTGTGGTATCGGGAAAGCAACCCGTTTCGGTGTATCAGGAATTTGACAAAGCCGCTTGATATAAATTTGATTTACACGTTGCGTATTTGTTTGGCGTATGCTATAATAAATACGCAACGTGTATCTTTGCTTTTATGGGGTAAATGAAATGGACTGCAAAACCAAAATAAAAGAATTGCGGGAAAGCACTGGCATGAATCGCAAGGAATTTTGTAAATATTTTCGGATTCCCTATCGGACTGTGACAGAGTGGGAACTGGATAACCGCCATGCGCCGGAATATGTACTCCGTTTGTTGGAGTATTACATTCAGAATGAAGGTCTGGCGAAGAAGAAAGTAACGGATGAATGTTCAGAGCTGGAAGAAAGGAGCGGCCTGCATGAAGAAAACTAAAACAAAATGCTATCTCTACACACGGGTATCTACATCCATGCAGGTGGACGGATATAGTCTGGATGCTCAGCGAGACAAACTGCGGAAATACGCTGAATACGAAGATATGGTAGTGGCCGGTGAATATTCTGATGAAGGCTTTTCCGGCAAGAATATTCAGGGCAGGCATGAATTTCAGCGGATGCTGCAAGACATTCAGGACTGCAAAGATGGCGTGGAATATGTGCTGGTGTTCAAGCTGTCCAGATTCGGAAGAAATGCTGCCGACGTACTGAATTCCTTTGCAGCTTATGCAGGATTTCGGGGTCAACCTGATTTGTGTGGAAGATGGCATTGACAGTTCCAAGGATTCCGGCAAGCTGATGATTTCTGTCCTTTCTGCGGTGGCAGAGATTGAGCGTGAAGAATATTCGGACACAGACGATGGCTGGACGGGAGCAGAAAGCCCGTGAGGGAAAATGGAATGGCGGCTTTGCTCCTTATGGATACCGCCTTGAAAAAGGCGAATTACTGATTGCCGAGGATGAAGTGGATGTGATCCGTACTATCTTTGACCGCTATATTCACACCAACGATGGTGTCAGCGGCGTGGCGAAATATCTGCAAAACCGGCAGGGCTTTGTGAAGAAGTTGCGGCAGAACGGCACCATTCCTGGTTTTTCTGCCAGCTTTGTGAAAAGTATCATTGATAATCCGGTATATATGGGGAAAATTGCCTATGGCAGACGCCGGACAGAGAAGAAGATTGGTACCCGGAATGAGATGCACGTGGTTGAGCAGTCGGAGTTTCCCTGTGTACGAGGGGAAGCATGAGGCTATCATTTCAGAAGAAGATTGGAACCTCGCGCAGGAAAAACGGAAAATCAATGCTTACCGGCGTGAGAAAGTCAATGACCCTACCCATGCACATATCTTGTCCGGTATTCTGAAATGCCCTTGCTGTGGTAAAAGCCTGTGGGAATATTGCAAAAGCCCACAGCAAGGACAAAAAGACCCGCTATTACTATTACTGCAAGAATACGGTAACGCCGACTGGTCATGAGTGCACTTTCCGGCTGAACATTGAGCAGACAGAGATGAACCGCATGGTAGCGTCAATCATCTCCGCTATGGTCAGCAACCCACGGTTTGCGGATGCAATCAAGGCGAAAATTGGCTCCGCTGTCGATACGAACGACTTAGAGAAACAGCTGGAAGCGTTGCAAGCGCAGCTTCGGCAGACGTTAGGCACAAAAGCCCGCCTGGAACGGCAGATGGACGGTTTGGATGTGAATGACCCGTATTATGACCGGAAAATTTCTGATTTGCAGCGCCGCTATGACGAGCAATATGGCGCAATAGATGAGATTGAAGTCCAGATTGACGATGTGCAAAGCCAGATACGGAGTATCCGACAGGAGAAAATTTCCGGCGACAACATTTATCGCTTACTGTTTGCGTTTGATCAGGTCTATGAAGCCGCCTCCGAGGTGGAGCGGAAGGAGTTCATGCGGGCGTTCATTGAGCGGATCGAATTGTTCCCGGAAAAGCAGCTGGATGGCAACTGGATCAGGAAGATCATCTTCAATTTCCCCGTTCCCTGTAAATAGGACGGAAGTGAAAGAATTGCCCTTGGAAAATGAAACAATGGTCGAAACGGTCTACACCCTGGATGCGCCGCATCCAGGCCACCAAGGTATCTACCGATATCGAGGTGGTAGAGCGCTTCAATGCCCCTGAGCCGTTCCATCTGTGCCCAGCCACCGCCGCCAGCGCGGCTGCCCGCCCTGGCAGCGGAGACGGGGCGTCAGTGCAGGCGGTACCATATGCCCATGGTTTTGTTGGGTATTTCCTCGGGCGCTATGTTTTTTACCGGGCTGTTCCAGGGCGGAGCTGGAGGCGCTGGGACCGCCGGCGCGGCGGGGTGCGCCGGGCCTGTGCGTGATGGGCTTGTCAGCTGGAAGTCAACTTTTTAAGACTATCGCCGCAGCGGCGGTGTTGGGGATGGATTTACGGCCTGCGGCTTTGGGCCTGCCGGTGGATACGGGGATTGCGCCATCAGCGCGCTTATGGTGCTGGTGCCTGGCTGGTGTTCACAAATCCTTTAGCGTGTGCGACCTGATCATTGGGGACATGGTATCTGGCTTGTCCATAACTTTTTGTCCGGCGGTGCTCACCGCCACCGCCATTGCTATTGGCACCGGCGTGGCCCTGGGCCTATTTTAGACGCTGGACTGCTGCTGAGGAGTGGGAAACAGGGGAAGATTATGTGCTCAATGCCTGGCCGCGTTTTTTGGCGTGTTCTGGATTTTGCGTGATGTATAACGTCCACGGCTGGGGCGTGGTGCTGTGCTGCCTGGCGGTGCGCTGGCCAAGGCGGTCTATCTGGCTCATGGGGATGGCCGGAAGCATTTATCTGCGGTATCTGGTGGTAGTGGACGCCATTGCCGCCTATGCCGAGGCAATGGCCTGGGTGAGCAACACCGAACGAAGTACATCG
>VOFC01002878.1_pt1 | contig 19035 bp, 27 predicted proteins | sample 5384161 | NCBI WGS metagenome assembly VOFC01 (sample SAMN12384722, study PRJNA508395) | human gut metagenome | isolation source: healthy gut B | host: Homo sapiens
GCTCGCTGCTGCCGAAGTATCGCGGCGCTGCGCCCATCCAGTGGGCGGTGCTCAACGGCGATGCGGTGACCGGCGTGTCGACGATGTACCTCGACCGCGAGATGGACACCGGTGATGTGATCTATACCGCGCAGACGCCGGTCGGTGAATTCGAGACGGCAGGAGAACTCTTTGACCGTCTGGCCGTCATTGGCGCGGACCTGCTTGTGCGCACGCTGCGTGACATCGACGCGCAGGCACCGCACCGCGCACGCCGCAGGATCACCGTCAGGCGACGTATACCCGTCCGCTCACGCGCGATGATTCGCCCATCGACTGGAATCAGAGCCCGCGTGTGATCATCAAGCACATCTGCGGTCTGGAGCCGTGGCCCGTCGCAACGGCGGAGCTCGGCGGGCAGACGTTCAAGATCCATGCGGCGGATTACTCCGAGCGCACGACGCGCAAAGCCGCCCGGCACCATCGTGGCTGCTGGCAAGGACGGCGTCACGGTTGCCTGTGCCGACGGGCAGACGGTACGCATCACGAAGCTGCAGGCGCCGGGGAAAAAGCGCATGTCCGCAGCTGACTACCTGCTCGGGCACACGCTGCCCGTTGAGGGCTGAGCATGGCTATGACTGCACGGGAAGCGGCATGGACCGCGCTGCAGCGCTGGCGCAAAAACGGCGCGTGGTCGGATGCTGCGCTCAACATCGTCCTGCAGAATGCACAGCTTTCGCCGCGTGACGCTGCACTCGCAGCGCGCATCTGCTACGGGACGCTGCAAAATCTGACGCTGCTGGATCATTACCTTGCGGCTACTGCACGACACCGCTGCAAAACTCGAGCCGAAAGTGCTCGACCTGCTGCGGCTGTCGGCGTATCAGATCGTATTGCTCGATAAAGTGCCGCCGCGCGCGGCGGTGAACGAGGCGGTCGCGCTCTGCCGTAAGGGCGGCTGTGCGCGCGCAGCAGGGCTGGTCAATGCGGTCTTGCGCCGCGTGGCGGAGCACCGTGACGCGCTGCCGGAGATCCCGGGCGCGGGCACGGCGGACTATCTTGCTGTGCGCTACAGTCACCCGCGGTGGCTGGCGCAGCTGTATATCGACGCGCATGGCTATGCATTTGCCGAGCGGGCGCTGGCGGCGAACAATGCCGATGCACCGGCCTGCCTGCAGGTGAACACCCTGAAAACGACGGCGGATGCTCTCATGGCGTCCCTGCGCGCGGACGGCATCGAGACGCAGCCGCACCCGTGGCTGCCGGATGCGCTGCTGTGCCGCGGCGGAAACCTTGCGGCTGCACGCGCCTTTGCCGACGGCTGGTTTTATGTGCAGGACGCGGCCGCGCACTGTGCGGCGCTCGTCTCCGGCGCGCAGCCGGGGATGCGCGTGCTCGATGCCTGCGCCGCGCCGGGCGGCAAAAGCTTTGCCGCCGCGGTGCAGATGCGCGATCAGGGATGTATGATTTCCTGCGATATACACGAAAATAAATGGAAGCGTATCCGCGCCGGTGCCGAGCGGCTGGGACTGTCGTGCATCTCGACGCGCACGATGGATGCCCGCCGTCCGGATGCCGATCTGGTCGGCACGATGGACGTCGTGCTGGCGGACGTGCCGTGCTCGGGACTGGGCGTTATCCGCAAGAAGCCGGAGATCCGCTTCAAGGATCCGGCAGAGCTCGAGCGCCTGCCGATCATCCAGCGGGACATTCTCGCCGGTCTTGCGCCGTGCGTGAGGCCCGGCGGTGTGCTGGTGTATTCTACGTGCACGGTGCTTGCACGTGAGAATGAGGATGTGGTGCGGGATTTTCTGCGCACGCATCCGGAGTTTGCGCCGGAGGCGTTTTCGCTGCCGCTCCCGGCGGCGGATGCACGGCGGCGGTATGTTTACCTTCTGGCCGCAGGAACATGAAACGGACGGATTTTTTGTCTGTAAGCTGAGGAGACACGAATGAGAGACATCAAAGCCATGCTCCCCGAAGAGATCGCGGCGGCGCTCGCCGAAATGGGGCAGCCGAAATACCGTGCCAAGCAGATCTTCCAGTGGCTCGCGCGCGGTGCGTCGTCGTTTGACGAGATGACGAACCTGTCCAAGGATCTGCGAGCAGCGCTCGCGGAGCAGTTTTACATCTCCAGGCTTGAGATGCTGCGCAAGCAGGTGTCCGCCCTTGACGGCACGATCAAGTACCTCTGGCAGCTCGATGACGGCAACGCCGTCGAGACGGTCGTCATGCACTATAAGCACGGCAACACCATCTGCATTTCCTCGCAGGTCGGCTGCCGGCAGGGGTGCGCGTTCTGCGCGTCCACGATCGGCGGCCTGATCCGCAGCCTTGAGCCCTCGGAGATGCTCGACGAGGTGCTTTACTCCGAGCGAGAATCTGGATGCAAGATCTCGAATATCGTCCTCATGGGCATCGGCGAACCGCTTGATAACTTCGATAACGTGATGCGCTTTCTCGAATTGGTGAACCACCCCGACGGAGAGAATATCGGTATGCGGCACATCTCACTGTCCACGTGCGGGCTTATCGAGCGCTTCGACGATCTGGCGGCGCGCGACCTGCAGCTGACGCTGTCGGTCTCCCTGCACGCGCCGGACGATGCCACCCGCTCAAAGATCATGCCGGCCAACCGCGGCCGCGGCGTTCAGGCGCTCATCGATGCCTGCGTCCGGTATTATGAAACGACTGGCCGGCGCATTTCCTTCGAATATGCGATGATCGACGGTGTGAACGACACGCCCGAGCACGCAAAGCTTCTGGCAAAGCATGCGCGGCGCGTCTGTGCGCATGTGAACCTCATTCCGCTCAACCATGTGGAGGAGCGTGCGTTCCGGCCGTCCACGCCGGAGCACCTCAAGGCATTCATACGCATTCTGGAACAGGCCGGCGTGAACGTGACCGTGCGCCGCAAGCTCGGCAGCGATGTGGACGCGTCGTGCGGCCAGCTGCGTAAGAAGGTCGCGGATCACCGCGCCTGAAAGGGGGAGAGCCCATGCAATGCTTTGCAAAGTCGGACAGAGGTGCTGTCCGCAAGGAGAATCAGGATCGTGCTGCCTGCGCACACATCCGGCGCAAGGGCTGCACCATCGGCGTCGTCTGCGACGGTATGGGCGGTGCCGCCGGAGGGAAAGCTCGCGAGCGATCTGGCTGCGTCCATGTTTCTGGCGGATTTTCGCCGCGAAATGCAAGCGGGCATCGCGGTCGAGCCCGCCATGCGCCATGCCTGCGATGCGGCTAACCGCGCCGTCTATGACCGCGCGTGCGCAGACCCGGATCTGCACGGCATGGGCACGACGATCGTCGCCGCCTGTGTGCGGCACGGACGGCTCACGGTGCTGCACGTCGGTGACAGCCGCGCATATCTGGTAGGGCCTCGTCGTATGCAGCAGCTCACGACGGATCACTCGCTCGTGCAGGAGCTGATCGCGAGCGGTCAGGTGCTGCCGGAGCAGGCACATCGCCACCCGCGCCGCAATGTGATCACGCGCGCTGTCGGCGTCGGCCTGCCAAGGTCGAGCCTGACTGCCGCAGCATGCCGTTTCCGCTGGGCGCGCGGCTGCTGCTGTGCACGGACGGACTGTCCAACACGCTCACGGATGTGCAGATGCATGATCTTCTGCCGCAGTTCCAGAGATGCAAAGCAGATCTGCTGCCGCCTGATCGCGGCGGCGCTCTCACGCGGTGCGCGCGACAATGTGACCGCACTGGTTCTTTTCCGCTAAGCGCGGCAACGGGGGAACACTATGGAACAATCAATGAATCGCTATATCGGCCAGATGCTGGACGATCGCTACGAGATCCTGGAGGTCATCGGCAGCGGCGGCATGTCGGTCGTTTATAAGGCCATGTGCCACAAGCTGCACCGCTATGTCGCCGTCAAGATCCTGCGCGACGAGATGGCGGCGGACGCTGAGCTGAAAAACCGCTTCCAGGCGGAGGCGCACGCGGTCGCCATGCTCTCGCAGCCGAATATCGTCTCGGTCTACGATGTCGGCCACAGCGGGGAGACGGAGTATATCGTCATGGAGCTATCGAAGGCGAGACGCTCAAGCAGCGCATGGCGGAGCATGGTGTATTCAGCGCCGTCGAGGCGCTGCACTACGCCACGCAGATCTGCAAGGCACTGCAGCACGCGCATGCGCACGGCATCGTTCACCGCGACATCAAGCCGCAGAACATCATGATCACGAATGACGACATGGTCAAGGTGGCGGATTTCGGTATCGCCGCGCTGGAGAATATCGCGAGGAGCGCAGCGGACAGGCCATCGGCTCGGTGCACTATATTGCGCCCGAGCAAGCGAAGGGGCTCAATGCCGACGCGCGCAGCGACCTGTATTCGCTCGGCGTCGTGCTCTATGAGATGACGACCGGTCACCTGCCGTATGACGCCGACACCCCGGAGGAGATCGCGCTCAAGCACATCGCCGGCAGCGCCAAGCCGCCACGGGAGTGGAACAGCGACATTCCCGAGGAGCTCGAGCGTATCACGCTCAAGGCTATGGAGCCTGACCTGCGCAAGCGCTATCAGTCGGCGGGGGAACTGCTCAAAGCGCTCAACGCCTGCAAAGAAGCACCTCAATCAGCAGCGTCCGCTTGCCGAGCGGCGCAAGGAGAACGCGGAGAAAAAAGAGTCCTTCTTCGGCGTGGGGCATGACCTCACGGAGGAGACATATCAACGGCGGCGCAAGCGGGCCAAGCGCGTGAGCTATTTCACTGGCATTTTCTCGGTCGGTGTGTTTGCCATCTTGCTGTTCGTGTTCCTGTGGAATTTCTGGCTCGAGGATCTGTTCCGCACGGCGGAGCGCGTGGATGTGCCGGACTTTACCGGCAAGTCCTATGAGGCAGTCGTCAATGACAAGCAGTATGCCGACTATCGCTTTACCGTTTTGTATACCGTCGACCCTGAGGTGCCGGACGGTGTCATCATCGCTCAGGACCCGGAAGCCGGAAAGAGCCGTATGCGTGTGCTCGGAGGGCATCAGCGTGCAGCTCACCGTCAGCACCGGCGTTGTCATGACCGATGTGCCGTATGTGGTCAATGAAGACTATGAGGAGGCGACGGCCGATGCTCGAAAAGCCGGCTTTACCGTCACGACGGAGTTTCAGGCCTCCAAGAACGTGACGGCGAAGTATGTCATCAGCTCAGAGCCCGCGCCCGGTGAAAAGGCGGCCGCCGGTTCCAGCGTGAAGCTGATCGTCAGCGGCGGCCCCGAGCTGCGGGATGTCACGGTGCCCGACCTGTCTACGCTCACGGAATCGGCCGCGATCGCGCACATCGAGAGCAGCGGCCTGTGCTACGGCGGCACGTATAAAGAGGCGAACGATGCCAAGCAGGGTACGGTCTTCAAGCAGAGCGCACCGGCCAACACGCAGCTCACGGAGTACAGCAAGGTCTATATCTGGGTCTCCGACGGGCCGGCAAAACCGTAACAGACAAAGGAGCACATTGCTTATGGTGCAGGGTGTCATCATCAAGGCGCTTAGCGGCTTTTACTATGTGGCCGCCGGCGATCAGATCGTGGAGTGCAAGGCCCGCGGCCGCTTCCGGTACGACGGGTGCAGTCCGCTGGTCGGCGACCGGCGTGGAGGTCAGCTTTGACGCGCACGGTAAGGGCCGCATCGACGCCGTCCTGCGGCGCAATGCGTTCATCCGCCCGGCTGTGGCGAATGTTGACCAGCTTATCATGATCGCGGCGAATGTGAATCCGTTACGGATCCGTTTCTGATCGACCGTGTGGTCGCTATCGCGGAAAATGCGGGCTGCGAGCCGGTCGTCTGCCTCAATAAGTGCGACCTTGACCCGGCGGAGCATCTCTATGACATTTACCGCTCCATCGGCTTTCGTGTTCTGCGCACGAGCGCTGCGACCGGGCCTCGGCTTGGAGCTGCGCGATGCGCTGCGCGGAAAGACCAGTGCCTTCACGGGCAACTCCGGCGTCGGCAAATCGAGTCTGCTCAACGCGCTCGATGCATCCTTTGGCATTGCGACCGGAGCTGTCAGCGAGCGGCTCGGCCGCGGCAAGCATACGACGCGCCATGTCGAGCTCTATGCTCTTGGAGAGGACACGTTTGTTGCCGACACGCCGGGCTTTGCGTCCTTTGAAGTAGATATGGTCGACCCCATCTCGTGCGAGAATCTGCAGTATGCATTCCGGGAATTCCGGCCATATATCGGCCAGTGCCGTTTTCGTGACTGCGCGCACCTGAAAGAGCCCGGCTGCGCCGTCCTCGCCGCCGTGGCGGCCGGCAGGATCGCGCCGGAGCGCCATGAGAGCTATGCGCGCCTGTACGCGCTCTCTGCTCAGGTCTGCGACTGGGAAAAGAAAAAAGTGACGCACCAAAGTACCGCCCTCCGCATACACTGTAGGGAGAACCTGCAAGCGGAGGGCGGTGCTTTATGTTTCGACGGCGGGGGATTTGCTTCTGGATCGGCATCGCGTGTGTGGTCGCCGGTGTGTTCATCATTCTGGCGCTCGTGCTGCCGGCGGGCTTCTGGTGGTTTGCACTCGGCGGTGCGCTCATTGCGGCCGGTGTGTGGCTGCTGCGGTGCTGAGGGCGGCATAACCGCCGTGTGCCCGGCATAAGGATGTACAAAAACGATAAGGAGCACATCTTTATGGAACTACAACTGGGCAAGCAGAAACGCACAGATGTACGCGCGGGTCTTTGACCGCGCGGAGGAGGAGACCTGCAGCGCGGACGCCGTTGTGCCCGACGCACTGGAGGATATCAGGCACTCGTGGTCACGGAGGGGCACGTTCTGCCTCTGGAATCTCGCTTTTCGGACAAGAGCGCACAGATCGAGGGCAGCGTCGCGGCTGACGTAGTCTATGCGGAGGAAAACGGCGCGCTGCGCAGCTTCCCTGTGGAGCTGCCGGTCAAGGTGCGCATCAGCGGCGAGACGCTCTCGCAGCCGATGTGCGGCCATGGCTGCGCTGTACGCTCGCTGCGCTGGATGCGCGCGCGGTCAATTCCCGCAAGGTGCGCGTCACAGCACGGCTGAGTCTGTGCCTGCGCGCCTACCGGGAGACGGAGCTCGCGCTCACGGAGCGCATCGAGAGTGATGGCGGTGCAGTATTCACGCGCACGGAAACGCTCTGCTTGCAGATTCCGGTGTCTGTGGAGGAACAGACGTTCACCGCAACACAAATGCACCGCTTTTCCGCCGGACAGCCAGAAACTGACCGTCTGCTCTGCCATGCGGAGACCGTGCTGCTCGACGAGGTGCACATCGCCGACGGGCGCGCGGTCGTGCAGGGGCGTGTGCGCACGTCTGTCAGCTATTTGCAGCAGGGGCAATCCTGTCCGGTCGCTGAGACGTTTGAGACACCGTTTTCGCAGCTGCTCGACTGTCCGGCAGATACCGAGCCCTGTCTGGTGCAGGCAAGCGTCAGCCTGACAGCTGCCTATCTGAACGTGAGCACTGCGGCCGACGGTGCGACGCTGGAGGCGGAATACCATCTGGTCGCGCAGGCGGTATGCTTTGGTGAGCTTACAGCTGAGTGCGTGACGGACGCCTATTGCAATACCGCTCAGCTGCAGCTCGAATGGGAGACGATCCCGGCCGGAACGGTGCAGCAGGCAGAGCCGCTGCATCTTGCTGCTGAGGGCGTGATCGCGTGCGATGCCGCCGCGCTGACGGTGCGCGCGCAGCGAGCTGAGCTCTGCGGCGCTGCGTCCGACGGCTGCGATGTGCTTGTGCGTTTGCTCGTGACGGACGCCGAGCAGCACGTGTCCTGCTTGGAGAAACGGCTGCACCTGCAGTTTGAGACCGGCGGCACGCGGGGAGAGCTGCTGTATGCGCTTCCGGAAGCACCGGCGGTTACAGCAACGGCAGACGGTTTTCAGCTGCGTGCAGCGGTCACGGTTGGCTTGGTGCGGTTTTGCCCGTCTGCGTTCCGGCAGGTCACCGGCGTGACGGCGCAGGAGCGCTCGAGCCCGTATGCAGCCGTGCCGTCGCTGACGATCGTGCGCTGGCGGGGAGGATCTGTGGCAGCTCTCGAAGCGTTACTGCTCCAGTGAGCGGTGCATTCGCGAGACGAACGGCCTCTTGGATGACGACGTACCGGTCGAACTGCCGCAATATCTCCTCATTCCCAAGACGCAGGTGTAGTTTTCGCGCAAATATGCGAATTTTCCTTGCCACGCTGCCTGGAGTGTGCTAAAATGTTCAAAGCATTTTAGCAAGAGGAGTTGTGACTATGTCCGGACATTCCAAGTGGCATAATATACAGAAGACCAAAGGCGCGCAGGACGCCAAGCGTGCGCAGGCGTTCACGAAGATCGCCCGCGAGATGATCGTGGCCGTCAAAGAAGGCGGTAGCGGCGACCCCAATAACAATTCCCGCCTCGCAGCTGTCATTGCCAAGGCGAAAGCCGCCAACATGCCGAATGACAACATTAAGCGCACGATCGATAAGGCGCTCGGCTCTGGCAACACGGATAACTACGAGTCCATCACTTATGAAGGCTATGGCCCGTCTGGTGTCGCCATCATCGTCGAGACGATGACCGACAACCGCAACCGCACCGCCTCCGAGGTGCGCCACTACTTTGATAAGTACGGCGGAAACATGGGCGCGACCGGCTGCGTGTCGTGGTCGTTTGATAAGAAGGGCGTCATCGTCATCAATGATGAGGATCAGGAGCTCGACGAAGACAAGGTCATGGAGGACGCGCTCGAAGCCGGCGCGGCGGACTTTGCGCCCGACGAGGGCGTCTACACGGTCTATACCGATCCCGACGATGTGGCATCGGTGGCCGAGGCGCTCACGAATGACGGCTATGAGCTGCTGAGCGCGCAGGTAGAGATGGTGCCGCAGAACACCATCAAGCTCACCGACGAGGGCGATATCAAAAACCTCCAGAAGATGCTCGATATGTTCGAGGACAACGACGACGTCCAGAACGTGTGGCACAACTGGGAAGAGTAAAACTTCATACAAAAAACGACCGCAGCCAATTTGGCTGCGGTCGTTTTCCTGCGAGGCGGTCGTGTGCCCGAACTGCGGCTGCGCGGTGCAGGCGCCGGTAAGCCAGTAGGAGGATAAACCGTCGACGGGCCTGAACATACTGGCGTTTTTGTTCCCGGTGATCGGCCTGATCCTGTTCCTGTGCTTCCAGAAGACGACGCCGGTGCGCGCCAAAGCGATCGGCAAATGGGCGCTGATCGGCTTTATCGTCGGCGTTGCGCTCTCGATCCTGAGCGGGGTTCTGGGCGCCTTAGCTTCATAACGTGTGTGTGCGGGTGAAATGCGGTGCATTTCACCCGCATTTTACATGCATCCGGTTTCAGAATTGACACAAAAAAGCTATCCTATGCTCCAAATGATTTTTGGAGGCGGTTGCATGAAGCGCCAAAAGCTCTGGGACGGTATTTCGTCCATTCTGGTCCTGTTTGGGCTGGGCCTGTATGGTGGCTGCTGCTGGTATGGTGTCTGGGCGCTGGTATATGCTGCGCTTGGGTGCGTCATTTTGGGCGTGCTCATCGCTGTGCGCACCCAGCGCTGCCCGTTTTGTCACCGCTACCTCGGCATGATGTTTTTCTCTGGAAAAAAGATGTACTGCCCGCATTGCGGCAGCGATGTGCACGCGGACAGAAACGTTTGACAGCACCGTCATTTTCCGCTATGCTGGATGCATCATGCATGCGAAAGCGGGGATACCATGAAACTTGGCCTGTGCCAGATGCCGGTCACGGCGTCCAAAACGGAAAATCATGCGACGATGCGCCGCTATGTGCACGATGCCGCTGCGGCCGGCTGCGATCTGGTCGTGCTGCCGGAGATGTGGTGCTGTCCGTACAGCAACGCGGCGTTTGCGGAATACGCTGAACCGCAGGGCGGCGAGACATGGTGTCTGCTGCGTGATACGGCGCGGGAATATGATATCTGGCTCGTCGCGGGCTCTGTTCCGGAGCGTGACGGGGATGCGATCTACAACACCTGCTACGTGTTTGACCCGCAGGGGGCGCAGCGGGCGAAGCACCGTAAGGTGCATCTGTTTGACATCGACGTGACGGGCGGCCAGCGATTTTTCGAGTCTGACACGCTCTCGCCCGGACAGCAATACACACTCGTGGACACACCGTTTGGCAAACTCGGCGTGGCGATCTGTTTTGACGTGCGCTTTGCAGAGCTGTTTCGCATCCTTGCCCTCGAGGGTGCGCAGCTGATCGTTGTTCCGGCGGCGTTCAATATGACGACCGGTCCGGCGCATTGGGAGCTGCTGTTTCGCGCGCGGGCGCTCGATAACCAGTGCTTCCTCGCGGGCTGTGCCCCGGCGCGGGACGAAACGGCGGGCTATGTCTCCTATGCACATTCGCTCGTGTGCGACCCGTGGGGGCGCGTACAGGCGCAGGCGGAGGCGGCGCCGCAGCTGCTGATCTGTGACATCGACCTTACGGAGACGGACGCCGTCCGGGCGCAGATCCCGGTCCTGCGCGCGCGGCGCACGGACCTGTATCAGCTGAAATATGAAAAAGACTCGTGATTTTCACGAGTCTTTTTTATGATGTCCGTGACGGTCATATTCTGTCCATTCACGCTGAATTTCACCTCATAGCCACCAAATTCCAGCCCATAGACGCGGCTGGCGTCTGTCTGATACCGCGGGCGCGGATCTTGTGCGAGCACGCCGATGAGCGCGTCGCGCTTCTCAGCCGGGAAGCGGGACAGCAGCTCCGGCGGGATACTCACCGTCAGCGCATGCATCTCTATCTGCCCAGTGAAGCCTTCTGTTGCCTCCGGGCGGCAGTCGGCGTAGGGGATGTAGGGCTTGATATCATAGATCGGCGTGCCGTCCATCAGGTCTGCTCCGGCGACGTGGAGCACCGGCCCGCGCGCGTCCGAAAACTCGATCCGTTCCAGACGCACGCATGACAAACCGATCGGGTTTGGCCGGAACGGTGAGCGCGTGGCGAACACGCCCATGCGCACATTGCCGCCCAGTCGCGGCGGCCGCACAGTCGGCGACCAGGGCGCATGCACATTTTCGGAAAACTCCCAGATCAGCCAGATGTGCGAGTAGCCGTCCAGCCCCCGCACGGCCTCACGGCTGCGAAACTCCGGCTCGAAAACGATCTCTGCCTGCAGGCTGCCGACCACGCCGCTCTGGCGCGGGATGCCGAACTTCGTGGCAAAGTCGCTGCGGATGCGGGCGATGGGCTTCATGCGTCCGCCTCCTCTGCCATCTGGCACACGTGGCGCACGCAGCATTGGTCACACATCGGCTTGCGCGCCGTGCACACGGCGCGGCCGTGCAGGACGAGCCGGTGGCAAAAGTCGGACGATTCCTCCGGCGGCAGGATTTTGCGCAGCGCGGTCTCGATCTTGACGGGGTCCTTGAGCCCGTCGACGAGACCCATCCGGTTCGAGAGCCGGATGCAGTGCGTGTCCACGACCACTGCGGGCTTGCGGTACACGTCGCCAAGGATGAGATTGGCCGTTTTGCGCCCGACGCCGGGCAGGGAAGTGAGGGCCTCCATCGTGTCCGGCACGCGGCCGCCGTATTCTGCGGCAAGCTTGCGCGCACACAGGACGATGTCGCGCGCCTTCGCGCGGTAAAACCCGCACGAGCGCACATAGGGCTCTACGTCCTCCGGCTCGGCATCGGCAAACGCCTCGAGCGTCGGAAAGCGTGCAAACAGCGCCGGCGTGACTTGATTGACGCGTTCGTCCGTGCACTGTGCTGCCAGCCGCACGGCGAAGAGCAGCTCGTAATCCTTCTGATATTGCAGGGAGCATTCCGCAGGGTAGGCCTGGGCCAGCGCGCGGAGGATCTCCCGAACTGTTCGGGTGTGCGCATTTTCTTCACCTCTCCGGCAGTGTAGCACATTTTACGCCGCCTGCCAAGTGCGGCGAGTTGCCAAGGCGGGCAAAATGCGCTATAATATCGCCATCGCAACACAGGAGGCGCACTATGTACAGACCATTGGCCGATGATATCCGGCCGACCACGCTCGACGATGTGGTCGGGCAAAACATATACTTGGTCCCAACGGGATGCTCCGGCGCATCGTTGCGTCCGGCGAGATCCCGAATATGGTGTTTTACGGCCCGTCCGGCACCGGCAAGACCACGGTCGCGAGCATCATCGCTGCCAGCACGAACCGCACCCTGCGCCGCCTGAACGCAACGACTGCGAGCATTTCGGACATCCGCAATATCATCGCGGAGCTCGACACCATGCTCACGCCCGGCGGCGTGCTGCTGTATCTTGACGAGATCCAGTATTTCAACAAAAAGCAGCAGCAGTCGCTGCTCGAATTCATGGAGGACGGCCGCATCACGGTCATCGCCTCCACGACGGAAAACCCGTATTTCTACGTCTACAACGCAGTGCTCAGCCGCAGCACGGTGTTCGAGTTCAAGCAAGTGCCGGCTGCCGAGGTGGAAAAGGCGGTGCTGCGCGCAGTGTCCATTCTCTGCGCGCGGTGAGAATGTCACGGCGGACATCGAACCGGGCACAGCGGGGTATATCGCCTCTGTCTGCGGCGGCGATGTGCGCAAGGCGCTCAATGCGGTCGAGCTGCTCTTTTCTGCGGCGCCGAGAGAGGGAGATACCATCCGCCTTCTGCGCGCGGATGCCGAGAATATCACGCAGCGCAGCGCCATGCACTACGACCGCGCGGGTGATGATCACTTTGACGTTGTGTCTGCGCTTATGAAGTCGCTGCGCGGCTCAGACCCGGACGCGGCGCTGCATTATCTCGCGCGCCTGCTCGAGGCCGGAGATCTGATCGGCGCTTGCCGGCGCATCCTGTGCTCGGCGAGCGAGGACATCGGCCTTGCCTACCCGCAGGCGGCCACGATCGTGAAGTCCTGCGTGGACTCGGCGCTGCAGCTCGGCCTGCCGGAGGCGCGTCTGCCGCTGGCGGAGGCGGTGCTGCTGCTGGCAACCGCGCCGAAGTCCAACTCCGTCGTCATGTCCATCGACGCCGCGATCGCGGACGTGCGGGCGGGGAAGGCAGGGCCAATCCCGCGTGAGCTGCAAAATGTCCACGCCGACGGAACGGGCTTTGAGCGCGAGCAGGGCTACAAGTATCCGCACAGCTACCCGGGGCACTGGGTGCAGCAGCAGTATCTGCCCGATGAGCTCAAGGGAAAACACTATTACAAGTACGGCGACAACAAGACCGAGCAGGCCGCGCGCGCCTACTGGCAGCGCATCAAGGGAGAGTGAGCGATGGACATTCGAGTCGGTGACATTCTGACGATGAAAAAGCAGCACCCCTGCGGTGAGAAAGCGCTGGGAGGTGCTGCGCATCGGCGCGGACTTCAAGCTCCGCTGCCTCGGCTGCGGGCGCGAGGTCATGGGCCCGCGCGCGAAGTTCGAGAAAATGGTCCGGCAGATCGACCGGAAAGAGGGATAAAAAACCGGAGGACATGTCCTCCGGTTTTTCTTTATCTGTGCACGCCGTAGAAGAACAGCGCCACCGTGCCGGGGCCGACGTGCAGCCCGTGACAGGCTCATAGCACACGGTCAGGCAGTCGCCGGTGAAGCCGCGCTTGCGCAGCGCGTCGAGCAGAAACTGCGCACACTCGGCGTCATCCGCGTGCGCGATGCCGATCTCTTCCGTCTTGTCCGCGACGAGCTTCTCGTAAAAGTCCGCCAGCGCGGTGAGCGACTGCTTGCGTCCGCGCGTCTTGCCGCACAGGACAATCTTGCCCTCTTCGTCGCCGCGCAGCAGGGGCTTGATCTTCAGCACCGTGCCGACGATAGCGGCAGCCTTGCTCACGCGGCCGCCGCGCTCGAGATAGGCGAGGTCGTCGACCGTGAAGTACTGGCACATCGTATGGCGGCGGCGGGAGATCTGCTCCACGATGAGCGAGAAGGGTGCGCCGTTTTCGAGCATACGCGCAGCCTCGAGCACCAGCAGCCCTTCGCCGAGAGAGGCAGCATATGTGTCGATGGAGGCAACCTTCCGCTCCGGGAATTCTTCCTTCAGCTCCTCCACAGCGAGGGAGGCAGCGTGTGCCGTGCCGCTGATGCCGCCGGACATGCCGATGTAGATCGCATCGTCTCCGGCCGCAAGCGCCTCACGCAGCGGCTCGAGAAAAGCGGCGATGTTGATCATGGCGGTCGACACGGACGTGCCGCTGCGCATTGCGTCATAGTAGGCCTTGCCGTCAAAATCGATTGTGGGATCCTGCTCCGCCTGCACGCCGTTAATGGAATAGTGCAGAGGGATCACACGTAGGGCATATTTCTGAATGTATGAGGCCGGCAGGTTCGCCGACGTATCGGTAAAGATCTGAATCATATGAGAGTGCTCCTTTGCTTGCTCAAAGTGCTGCACATTGTGCGCTCTTTATCCGTACACCCTTGGGTGTGTAAATACAAGCTACTGTCATTTTTCCTGTCTACGTTCCGATTTTACGGTCTCTACCGGAAAAAATGCGGCTCTACACGGCCGTAGAGCCACTCTACTCCCGAAAAACGGCGGTTTTTACCGCTAACATCCCATAAAAAGGATAATGCAGGCAGAAATATCCCGCGGCCCGGTTCGGAGCCGCGGGATGCAGAATGGAAGTGAAATTTACTTGATGAGCTTCGCGACTTCCTCGGCGAGGTCGTCCTGACGCTTCTCAATGCCTTCGCCCTTCTCAAAGCGGGTGTAGCCCACGAGCTTGATGGAAGCGCCGACCTGCTTGCGACAGCGGCGATGTGCTCCTCGACGGAGACTTTGTCATCCTTGACGAACGGCTGCTGCAGCAGGCAGATCTCCTTGAAGTACTTACCGATGCCGCCCATGACGATCTTCTCGATGATGGCGTCGGGCTTCTTGGCGTTCTTCGGATCTTCCTTGGCCTGAGCCAGGCGGATCTCCTTTCTCCTTGGCGATGAACTCCTCGGAGACGTCGCTCTTGTCCATGTAGGTCGGGTTCAGAGCCGCGATCTGCATAGCGATATCCTTGCCGAGCTCGATGACAGCAGCGTCGGTGGACTCGGTCTCGAGGTTGACGAGCACGGCGATACGGCCGCCCATGTGGACATAGGGAACGCTCAGGCCGGTGTCGTAGCGCGCGAAGCGGCGGACCTTGATGTTCTCGCCGATGACGAGGACCTTGTCGTTCTGCTCCTCGAGCACGGTCTTGCCGTTGCCGTAAGCGCAGGCATACAGCGCGTCGAGATCAGCCGGGTTCTCCTTGCGATGACAGCGGCGACGCCCTTAACGTAGTCGACGAACAGATCGTTCTTAGCCACGAAGTCGGACTCGGCATTGACCTCGATGATCACACCGATGCCATCAATGTCAACGGCGTAAGCCATGCCCTCGGCGGCGATGCGGCCGGCCTTCTTCTGAGCAGCGGCGAGGCCCTTCTCGCGGAGCCATTCCACGGCCTTATCAATATCGCCATCGGCAGCGGTCAGAGCCTTTTTGCAGTCCATCATGCCGACGCCGGTCATTTCACGCAGATTTTTCACATCAGCAGCAGAAAATGCCATAATTCTTTCTCCTGTTATGTTTTATCAGAAGGGCGGGTACGAGGCCCGCCCTTACAGTTTCCGATTACTCTTCGACCTTCTGAGCCTCTTCCTCGGAAGCGGCTTCCTCAGCGTCGATGCCCTGACGGCCTTCCTGCACGGCGTTGGCCATGGTGGAAGCGATCAGGCGGATGGCGCGGATCGCGTCATCGTTGGCGGGAATGACGTAATCGATCTCGTCCGGGTCGCAGTTGGTGTCGACGATGGCGACGATCGGGATGTGCAGCTTGCGGGCCTCCGCGATGGCATTGTGCTCCTTGCGCGGGTCAATGACGAACAGCGCGCCGGGGAGCTTCTTCATTTCCTTGACGCCGCCGAGGTACTTCTCGAGCTTCTCCATCTCGCCGAGCAGCTTCATGACTTCCTTCTTCGGGAGCATATCGAAGGTACCGTCCTCCTGCATCTTCTTGAGCTGTGCCAGACGGTCGATGCGGGTGCGCATGGTCTTGAAGTTGGTGAGCATGCCGCCGAGCCAACGGGCGTTCACGTAGTACATACCGACGCGGGAAGCCTCTTCCTTCACAGCGTCAGCAGCCTGCTTTTTTGTGCCGACGAAGAGGATGGTCTGGCCATTCTCAGCGAGGGTGCGCACGAAGCTGTAAGCCTCCTCGAGCTTTTTGACGGTCTTCTGCAGGTCAATGATGTAGATACCGTTGCGCTCGCAGTAGATATACTCCGCCATTTTCGGGTTCCATCTGCGGGTCTGGTGGCCGAAGTGGACACCGGCCTCAAGAAGCTGTTTCATAGATACGACTGCCATAGTTTTTTGTTTCCTCCTTTAATTAGTTGCTACCTCCGGGAGGCTTCTGTGCCCGACCAGGCCGAAACCACATGGTCGCACATCACTCCCGTGCGTAATGCTCTGGTATTATACCAGAGAAATACGGCCAATGCAAGAGGAATTGGCCGGATTTTTTGCATTTTTTGCGTGTGCTCCGAGATAATTCTGCCGCTTTTCCCGCCGGCGGCGCGGCTGCTGGCCCGAGACCTCGGCGAGAATGATATCTTCACCCAGCCGCGAGATGGATTCCCACGGCAGGATGTAGTCGTCGTCGCCGCTGAGCAGGCCGCCGAGCTTCTTTTGTCCGGGCACAATGAGCGACACGATCTTGCCTCATCCAAGTCAATTTCCGCATCGCAGACGTAGCCGAGCCGCTGACCGGTGCTCTGATCGATGACTTCCTTATATCGCAGGTCGGATAGACAACATTTCATGGACACCTCCGCAGCGTTTTGGTACCAGTCTATGGCGCCTGGCGGCAGCTTATGAAGGGAAGATGTTCTTGCGGATCTTGCCGAGCGCTGCTTTCTCAAGCCGCGACACCTGTGCCTGACTGATGCCGATCTCACCGGCGACCTCCATCTGTGTCTTTCCGGCGTAAAAGCGCAGAGAGAGGATCTTCTTCTCGCGTTCGTTGAGGTCGGAGATGGCGTTCGAGAGCGCCAGATGCTCCAGCCACTGCTCGTCCGTGTTTTTCGTGTCGCCGACCTGGTCCATGACGCAGATGCTCTCGCCGCTATCGGTGTAGATCGGCTCGTAGAGCGAGATCGGGTCGCTGATCGCGTCGAGCGCGAATACGACGTCCCGACGCGGGATGTCCAGCTCCTTTGCGATCTCATCGAGTGACGGCTCGCGGCCAGTTGCGGCGGTCAGGCGCTCCTTTTCCTGCAGCACTGTAAGCCGTGTCGCGTGTGGAGCGACTGACGCGGATGGGGCTGTTGTCGCGCAGGTAGCGCCGGATTTCCCCGGAGATCATCGGCACACCGTAGGTAGAAAAGCGCACGTCGTGGTTCTCCGCGTCGAAATTGTCGATGGCCTTGATCAGCCCGATACAGCCGACCTGAAACAGGTCGTCCGCACTCTCGCCGCGGCCGGTGAATTTCTGGATCACGGACAGCACCAGCCGGAGGTTCCCGCAATGAGCTGCTCGCGTGCGTCAGTGTCGCCGTGCTTTGCACGGATGAGCAGCGCGCGGCAGGCATCGCTGCTCAGAACCTTTAACTCGGCCGTGTTGACACCGCAGATCTCGACTTTTCCAAGCATAAAAAATTCCTCCCATCCGGTACAGCGTAGTGTTTCCGGGTGGAAGGAATTTGATACATCTCCGAGCAGATTACTGCTCGATTGCCTCGTTTTCTTTCTTCTTTGCGAAGGCTTCTGCAGCCAATCCTTGCCGTCTACATAGCGGGAGACGATGAAGGACACGACATAGTCGCCGGCGGAGTTGACCATGGTGGCGCCGGAGGGTCGACGAGGTTGCCGATGGCAAGCGCGATCGGATAAGCAACAGCCAGCTGATCAGGGAAGAAGATGGTGCAGACCACAAGCTCACCCGGTGCCGCCGCCGCCGGGGATACCGCTCATGGCAACGGAGGAGAACACCGCCACGACGATGGCCAGAATGGCCTTTTCCGTCGTGAAGTCCTGGCCGAACATGCCGAAGAGGAATGCGACCTTGATGATGGCACTCATGGCAGAGCCGTCCATGTGCATGGTGGCACCCATGGGCAGCAATGTCCGTGACGTCCTTGCTAATACCGGTCTCCTCCGCGACTTCCATGTTCGTCGGGATGGTCGCAACAGAAGAGCACGTACCAAAGGAAATCGCTGCCGGGCGGAACAGCTTGGAGAACATGATCTTGCGCCGCCCTTACCGCCGCCGAACTGAGCGTAGATCGGGAAGAAGACGAACATGTAGGCACGAAGCTCATGACGTAGTAGATGATGAGCGTGCGGCTGTAATCCGCGACCAGCTCCGGACCGTAGGTGGCGACCAGATCGGCAAAAAAGCCGAAGAAGCCGATGGGGGCATAGTAGGTGATGAGCTCACAGTCTTCATGATGCAGTTCGTAACATCCTCGAGGAGCTTCGCGGTCTTGGTTTCGGCACCGCCGGCCATCTGGATGCCGAAGCCGAAGTACCGCCGCAACGATCAGAGGCAGGATGGCCTTGCGGCTCAGCAGCTCCATGAAGTCAGGCTTGGTAAAGAAGTTCACGATCATGTCGCCGAAGCCCAGTGTATCGCCGATCTCGCCCTCCGTGATGGTGTAGTGTCCATCCACGAGCGGGAAAATGCGGCAGACGATGTACATCAGGATGCCGGCGATGGCAGCAGTGACGAGGAACGTTGCGATGGTCACACCCATGATCTTGCCGGCGCGCTTGACGCTCTTCATATTGGCGATGGCGGAGGCGATGGAGCAGAACACCATCGGCACGACCACGCAGAACATCATGTTGATGAACAGCGTGCCGAGGAATTTGATCTTGCCGCCGAAATCGGGGCAAAAGCGCCCACCAGACAGCCGGCCACGATGCCGGAGATCATGAAGATCAGGAATCCGTAAGTCTTAAGGAAAGACTTGGAACCGTTTGTCTTGGACATAAATGCAACACTCCCAGTGCGTAGTTTGCGCCGTAGTAGCAGCGCTTTGGTGACAGTATATACAATTCTCTGTTGCAATAATTGTACAAAAATGCTATCATACATTGCAAAAGATGCTTTGTTCGGAGGCAAGCCATGCAGCAGACCGATTATGAGCGCAGGGGATACCTGCA
>VOFC01002201.1_pt1 | contig 19027 bp, 31 predicted proteins | sample 5384161 | NCBI WGS metagenome assembly VOFC01 (sample SAMN12384722, study PRJNA508395) | human gut metagenome | isolation source: healthy gut B | host: Homo sapiens
AGACGCGAGGCCATCTTTCAGCGATAAATCTTTGACATAAGTCATGCTCACCTATGTGTCATGCGGTATTAGCAGTCGTTTCCAACTGTTGTCCCCTCTGAAGGCAGGTTCCTCACGCGTTACTCACCCGTCCGCCACTGTCCTCTGCTTCAATTGGACGAATCCTCTTTCCGCAGATTCTCGTTCGACTTGCATGTGTTTAAGCACGCCGCCAGCGTTCGTCCTGAGCCAGGATCAAACTCTCTATAAATGGTATCTAAACGAGCCCAGCTGCTTAAATCTTTACAGAGCTATTTGTCATAGCTTCAATTTCTTTTTATACTTGCCTTCCCGGGTAATTGACTTAACCCCGTTCCGGCAAGTTTCAGTTCGCTCCGGTCTGTTTCTCACAGCCCTCGCGCTCCCGTCTGGTGCTTTTCGTTTTCGTTCGTTGTTTAATTTACAAGGTACACGTCCCATAACCGCGGAACAGTCATTATCTTAGCACATGTCTGCCATCTTGTCAACTACTATTTTACCTTTTTTAGACATTTTTCATTGACTCGCTTTACACGCGCTCTGCCCTCCCGGACAGCTTTGTTAGACTACCATACACCGTGCCTTTTGTCAACGGTCAATTCCACATTTTGTCCACTTGAATAGAAGGCTTTCACACCATCAGCACAGCTTATGTATTATTCCCATCTCCCGCCTCTTTGATACTTACAGAAACACCTCGTTCTTTGCCGGCCGGGCGTAGATCTCCTCCAGTTCGCTCTTGTGGTATAGATACCCGGGGTCATCGAAATACTTGGCGCCGGTGGGACAGCCCTTGACACAGGCACCGCACTTGATGCACACTCCGTTGACCCGGGACACGTCCGCCGGGTCGATACTTCCCATGGGACACCGGGCAGCACATAGCCCGCAGCCCCGCATTTTTTTGTCATATCCGTTTGGGCTTGACCTTCAGGATATTGATGGGTTCTCCATGACGGTCACGGGGGGTGTAGTAGGGCCGTATGGGGTCGCAGCCGCCCACAGTAACAGGCGCAGTATCTCCCGCTACCAGCTTGGTGGCCACATGGTCGGCAAAGACATCCATCTCCGCCATATCCGCCCTACTGGGCCGACCCGCGCCTAAGGTACGGGAAAAGCTGTGTTCCCCCACGAAGGCCCCTCCGGCCACGCAGGAAAAGCCGTCAGCCGTCAGCAGCTGCGACAGCTCCATCAGTGCGTCATCGTAATTGCGGTTGCCGAACAGCACCACAGGCACCGCCAAAGCACCCTTCGCCGTGCACCATATCCCGCAGGTACGGCATCAGCAGATTTGGAACGCGCCCAGCGTAGGTGGGACAACCCACTACGGCCACATCACCGGACGGAATGGTCAGCTCCTGTCGGCGTGCGGCAGGCAGCGTGTAGTCATACACTTCGCAGTCTGTGCCCAACGCTTCTGCCAGACGGCGGGCGATGCGATCGACTGTTTTCTTCGTGGTGCCGGTCCCGCTGAAGTACACCGCCCATACTTTTTTAACAGTCATGCCATTCTCCTTTCACTGCACGGGCAGCCGCCCGGCGGCTGCCTATTGTGCTTACAGTTGAAAATCCTCTTCCCGCAGCTTGTCTGTATCCAGCTTCATCGGCCGGGGCGGCACCCGCTTCAGGGGATCGTACTTAAATGCGCCGCAGTGGTCCTCCGGCGCCACGACACCCCGCCTGACGCAGGCTACCTTGTCCTCGCCGATGCGGCTTCCTTTGGCGCAGTATGCGCACCGGGGGTCCATATCCTTGCGAAACAGCATAGACTCACCTCACAATGTGTACAGCTGCACCGCGCCGTCGCGTACGGTGGCGCTGATCTGCGTAATGGGATGTTCGAATGCATCGATGATCCGGGCGGCCATGGGGTCCTCCAGCTCCTTTTGGATCAGGCGCCGCAGGTTTTCGGGCGCCGTATGTCAAAGAGTAGGATTTCTCTACCAAATAGTCCACCAGTGCCTCGTCATAGCGGAGGGTATAGCCCTTGTCGCCCAGCGAGGCTTTCAACTCATCCAGCATGATACGGGCGATCCCGGCAAAAGTTCTCTTTTTGTCAGGTGGTTGAAGCACACGATCTCATCCACGCGGTTCAGGAACTCCGGCCGCAGGAAGTCCTTCAGTGCCTTCATGATTCGCTCCCTGCCCTGGTCGTCAGCGCTGCCGCCGAAGCCCACTGCACCGGCGGATTTAGTGTCGGACCCTGCATTTGAGGTCATCACGATGACGGTGTTCTCAAAATTCACCTTCCGTCCGTGGGCGTCTGTGATCTGTCCGTCGTCCAAAATCTGCAGCAACACATTCAGCACATCCGGGTGCGCTTTTTCGATCTCATCGAACAGCACAACGGAGTAGGGCTTGCGGCGTATCTTCTCCGTCAACTGCCCCGCCTCGTCGTAACCTACATAGCCCGGAGGACTGCCCACAATACGGGAGACAGAGTGCTTCTCCATAAACTCGGACATATCCAGGCGGATCAGGCTCTCCGGCGCATTGAACAGATCGTCAGCCAGCTGCTTCACCAGTTCCGTCTTGCCCACACCGGTAGGACCCACGAAGATGAAGCTCACCGGCTTGTGCTTGGGGAAATACCCACGCGGTTGCGGCGGATCGCGGCGGACACGGCGGCGATCGCCTCGTCCTGACCCACCACATGGGCGCGCAGCCGCTGATCAAGCTCCGCCAAACGCTTGAACTCTTCTTCCTTAATCTTGCTGGCGGGGATCTTTGTCCACATCTCGATGACCCGGGCAATGTTCTCCATGGTCAGCTCCGGCATCCCCTTGGCCCTGATGGTATTCAGTTCATCCGTCACCCGCAGCTCCTGGCTGCGAAGCTCCGCGATGCGCTCGTACCGCTGGTCCAGTTCCTGCTCCGTGAACTGCTGACCATCCGCCGGCTGGGCGGACATCAGGTTCTCGCGCTCAAAGATCAAATTGGACAGCTCCTGTTCCAGCTCCATCCGGCGGTTGATCTCCGGATCGTGGAGGTTCCGGTCGGAGCAGGCCTCGTCGATCAGGTCGATAGCCTTATCCGGCAGATAGCGGTCCGTGATATAGCGCTCGGACAGCAGCACCGCCTGGCGCAGCACCCCCTGCGGGATGGACACACCGTGGAACTGCTCATAGTAGTGGGCAATGCCCTGCAGTATCTTCAGCGTATCCTCTACATTGGGTTCGCTGACGGTAACGGGCTGGAAGCGGCGCTCCAGCGCCGTGTCCTTTTCGATGTGCTTACGGTACTCGTTGAACGTGGTGGCACCGATGACCTGTATCTCGCCCCGGCTGAGGGCGGGCTTGAGGATATTGGCGGCGTTCATACTGCCCTCGGCATCGCCGGCGCCCACGATGTTGTGTACCTCGTCAATGACCAGGATCACGTTGCCAGCCTTTGCGTATCTCCTCGATCAGGCCCTTCATCCGGCTCTCGAACTGACCGCGGAACTGCGTGCCTGCCACCAGCGCCGTCAGATCCAGCAGATAGACCTCCTTCTGCCGCAGCTTGAACGGCACCTCGCCCTTGACGATCCGCTGGGCCAGGCCCTCGGCGATCGCGGTCTTGCCCACACCCGGCTCGCCGATCAGGCAGGGATTGTTCTTCTGGCGGCGGTTCAGGATCTGCACCACGCGCTCGATCTCCTGCTCCCGGCCAATAACGGCGTCCAACTTGCCCTCCCGGGCACGTTGGCTCAGGTTGATGCAGTAGTTATCCAGAAATTTGCGCTTTTTCTCCGTCTTGCGGCCGGTCCCTTGCTGTCCAGAACCGCCGTTCTGGGACGGCTGCTGCTCGGCGGGGGTATTGCCGTTGGTGTTGAACAGCCGGTTCAGGAACGGGAACGTGGCGGTCTTTCCGCTCTCCTCATCGTCCTCGTCGCCCTCGTCCACCGGGGCATCCAGCTCCTCCGCCCCGCCGAAGGCCTGCATCATCTCACTGTTGATGTTCTCCAGATCCTCCGGGGTGATGCCCATACGCTTCATCATGTCCTCCACCTGGGGCAGTCCCAGCTGGGCGGCACATTTAAGGCACAGGCCCTCGTTGACCATCTCGCTCTTTTCATTCTGCCGGGAAATAAAGACCACGGCCACATTCTTCTTACATTTGGAACAAAGAGTCGGTTGCATGGTTTTCCTCCGTTATCTCTTATCAAAAAAGCATATCCATTATAGCCGTCTTTCACAGCTTTGCGATCAGATCGATGGGGCTGTTCTGGGCGAAAAAATTTGAGCAGCACCGTTTTGTTCATCAGCTCCGGCGTCACCAGCAGCTGCAGCTTCTGCAGCACCCACACCGCCAGGAACAGCAGCAGCGCGCATTTCACCAAGCCCAGCACGCCGCCCAGCAGGGCGTTGACGCCATGTACCACCGGCAGTTTTGTGAACAGATGCAGCGGTGTCAGTACCAGCCGCAGCAAAAGCAGCAGTAGCAAAAACGACACCACATACACCACCGCGTAGGCCGCAGACTTCAGCGCGGTGGACACCACAGCGCTCAGCAGCGTTTCGCCCGCCTGCTGCGCCTTCTCCACAGCGTTGTCCACCAGCTCTGACAGTGTATCGCCCTCAAAGCCGAAGGCCGCCAGCATCTCGCCAGCGTCATCGGTGTTGCCCTGGGCCGTCAGCCGCTGCTCCAGCTTCTCTGACAGGATCGGCTCCAGCCATCTGGCCGCCGGCTCCGCCAGCTTCCCGGCGATCCACCCTGCCAGCAGCAGTGCCGCCACCACCACGATGATACCCGTGTCAGCGCCACAAAGCCCTGCCGCCAGCCCAGCACCAAGCCGATCAGCAGCAGCGCCAGTAAAATCAGATCCACAAATATTCCAACATTCCCACTCATTGGTGATCACCTCACATAGGGCCTCGCCCCGTCACAGCTTTACGGCAGATACAGGCTTGCAGCGGTGCTCCCCGCAAGCACGGCGGAGCCGTCGCTCCGCATCAGTACCTCCCGCGCCTGACTGACCTCCTCCAGCTCGGCCACCGGGAGCAGCTGCTTATCATAGATCGTCAGATGGTCGCTGCACAGCACGGCCACGTATCGTCCCGCAGCGGACAGGCTGCTGACCTCCGCGTCCAGCTCCAGCGAGGCCAGCTCCTGGCCGTCACTGTTCACCGTCACCACTCGGTGCTGCGTGCCGGTACGGTACCGACCCAGCAGCAGAGCGGCATAGCCGTCACCGCTGATGCTGACCCGCCGCAGATAGTCTCCGCCGTAATCATAGGCGGCAGTCATCACGCCGCTGCCGTCAATGAAGCACAACTGCTCCTCCGTCACGGCGCAGAATCCGGTGCCCGCAGCCATCAGATCATAGACCACGCTGCCCCGCAGGGTGCAGCGTCCGGCCTCCTGATCACTGTTCACCCGGTAGAAGATCACATAGCTGGCAAACGTGCCGTTTTCCTGCCCCATGGTCACCGCCGCCAAGGTACGGCTGTCGGCGGACAGCGCCGCCGTCATCACAAAGCGGTCCGACGACTTGAAGGCGAACACCGCTTCTCCGTTGCCGTCATAGACCCGTACCGCGGCCTTGCAGCCGCTTTCACTGCACACCACAGTCAGCCAGCCCTTTGGTATTCAACGATGCACTGAGCAACTCTCCGGCGCAGTCCAGTGTGTACATCAGGCCCTTATCCGACAGGACGTATACCACCGTTCCGCCCACGTCATAGGCTGCGGCACGTCCGCCGCCGACGGACAACGCCGGTGATTGAACTTCACCGCCTCGTCATACAGCGTCTTGTTCTGCTCATCCAGCACCGTCAGCTGGTGCATGGACACAGACACAAGGCTGCCCTCCAGCGAGGCAAAATGACCCGACTGGTCGCTGCTGTAACGATACAGCTGGGCGCAGCCGTTTTCATCCTTCACAGCCTTGGCGTAAATGACCTTGCGGCGCAGACCATCAAAAGCCGCTGCGGTCCAGCAGCACCGCCACTGTCACCGCCGCTACCGCCAATACCGCCACGATCAGCAGTACCAGCAGCGGCTTCCCGGCTGCGCTTGGCCACACGCCGGGGATGCTCCTCCTGGACGTCGCCCAGGGTAAACTCTTTCCAGTTGTTGGTGTTGTTATCCATTCAACCGTTCATCCTCATACCATACTCGCGTGAGATACAGCCCTGCCGGCGGCGCCGTCGGCCCCGCCAGCGTCCGGTTGCCGGAATCCAGTATCTCCGGGATATCCTCCGGCTTCAGCTTTCCCTCCGCCGCATAGAGCACCGTCCCGGTAATGGCCCGTACCATATTATACAAAAATCCATTGGCGCATACCTTCAATTCCAGCAGCTCCCCGTTCCGGATCACATGGCAGTAGTAGATAGTCCGCACGGTGCTTCCGCACGTTGGTCCCCACACTCCGCACAGCGGCGAAATCGTGGGTCCCCTCGAACATCCGGGCCGCCCGGTCCATCAAGTCCTCATCCAATTTCTTGGGATAGAAATACGCCCGGTGAACGTAAAAGGGGTTTTTGATCCGGGAATTGTAGATACGGTAGGTCTACTCCTTTTTTGATGCACGACCCGATGGCGTTAAAGTCATCGGCTACCTCATAGGCCGCCTTTACCACAATATCCTCCGGGATATGGGTATTCACCGCAAAGGGCAGGCGATCCACCGGTATCCGCGACTCTGTACGGAAATTGGCCACATAGTGCTCCGCGTGGACGCCGGCATCTGTGCGCCCGCAGCCGATGACCTTCACCGGATGGCCGCACACCATAGACAAGCCCTTTTCCAGCGTCTGCGCCACAGAGGTTTCCGTCTTCTGCACCTGCCAGCCGTGATAGGCGGTGCCGTTGTACATCAATACCAGCGCGATATTCCGCATAGGCCCCGCCTCCTCTCACTCAAAAGCCAAGCTTTTTCAAAACGATAATGCCTGCCGTCAGCGCCAGGAACGCCGCCAGCACAAGCCAGTCCGCCGCCTTATACCGCAGCACCCGCAGGGCTGGTACGCCCCTCACCACCGTGGTAACAGCGGCACTCCATAGCCGTAGCCAGTTCATCGGCACGGCGGAACGCACTGATGAACAGCGGCACCAAAATGGGAACCAGCGCTTTGGCACGCCGGAAGATATTGCCTGTCTCAAAGTCCGCGCCGCGGGCCTTTCTGTGCCGACATGATCTTGTCTGTCTCCTCGATCAGCGTGGGGATGAACCGCAGCGCGATAGACATCATCATAGCCAGCTCGTGGATCGGCAGGCGCAGCTTTTTTTCAGCGGCCCCAGCAGCTCTCCATGCCGTCCGTCAGGGCGATGGGACTGGTGGTGTACGTCATCAAAAATGTGCCCATGATGAGCATCACGATCCGCAGCACCATCTGCACGGCGGCTACAACACCCTCCCAGGTGATGCTCCGCAGCAGCCAAACATCCGCCACCGGCGTACCGGCGGTGAAAAACATATTCATAACGGCCGTGAAGGCCACCACAAAATAGACGGGCTTCAAGCCCTTTGTCAACGACTTGAACGGCACCCGCGACACCAGCACCGACACCGCCAGCACCGTGATCATGATTCCATAGGTCAGTACGCTTTTGGCGCTGAACAGCGCCACAATGTAGAGGATGACGCACAGCAGCTTTGTCCTGGGGTCCAGTCGGTGTACCGGCGTATCCGCCGGGAAGAACTGTCCCAGTGTGATATCCTTCAGCATCGGAGACCACCCCCCCCTTCAGCGTCAGCAGCTTCTGCTCCAGCGCCTCCACGGTGTATACCGCTATATCGATATCCAACCCCGCGCTTTCAGCGCGGCGGCCCCTTCGTCACCTGAGGCACATCCAGCCCCACCTGCTCCAGTTCATGAGCCCGGGCAAACACCTGCTTCGGCGTGCCCTCCATATATACCTTTCCGTCGGACAGCACCAGGATGCGGTCCACGTTGCAGGCGATCTCCTCCATGCTGTGGCTCACCAGCACCACCGCCGCGCCCTTGGCGCGGTGATAGGCCCTGTATCTGTGCCAGTATGGCATCCCGCCCCTGGGGATCCAGCCCCGCCGTGGGCTCATCCAACACCAACACCTTGGGTTCCATGGCGATGACGCCCGCGATAGCTACACGGCGCTTCTGTCCGCCGGACAGGTCGAAGGGGGACTTGTCCAGCAGCGTCTCGTGCAGTCCCACAAAGGCCGCCGCGTCCCGCACCCGCCGGTCGATCTCTTCCTCGTCCAGCTTCATATTTTTCGGCCCGAAGGCGATGTCCTTGTACACCGTCTCCTCAAACAGCTGGTATTCCGGGTACTGGAACACCAACCCCACCTTGAAGCGCACGTCCCGTATTTTTTCGGATCCGCCCAGATGTCCTTCCCCTCCAGGAGAATACGACCGGACGTAGGCTGCAAAAGCCCGTTCAGATGCTGTATCAGCGTGGATTTACCGGACCCGGTGTGTCCGATCACGCCCAAGAACTCCCCTGCACCCACAGTCATGCTCAGCCCCTCCACGGCGCTGCGCTGGAACGGCGTCCCCCGCCGAATAGGTGTGGGTCAGGTCCTCTATCTGCAAAATCGGTTCCAATGTTACTTCCCTTCCGCCTCGCCGAAAGCGCGGCAAATGGTATCGGCGCACTCGTCTACCGTCAGGTTTTCCAGCGGCACATCTACTCCGTCCCGCCGCAGCCGATACAGCAATTCCACCGTATCCGGCGCCGCCAGGCCCAGCTCATGCAGGCGCTCCACCTGTGAGAACACCTGCCGCGGCATACCGTCCATCGCTACCTCGCCGTCGTTCATCACGATCACTCGGTCTGCACGCTCCGCCTCGATCATGTGATGGGTGATAAGCACCACGGTAATACCCTGTTCCCGGTTCAGCCGCAGCACGGTGTCGATGACCTCACGCCGTCCCGCCGGGTCCAGCATAGCCGTGGCCTCGTCCAGCACGATGCACTCCGGCTCCATGGCCAGAATACCCGGCAATGGCGATGCGCTGTTTCTGCCCGCCGGAGAGCAGATGCGGCGCATGGCGGGCAAATTCGCTCATACCCACTGCCTCCAGGGCGTCGTCCACCCGGCGGCGAATTTCCGCCGTGGGGACACCCAGATTCTCCGGGGCAAAGGCCACATCCTCCTCCACCACGTTGGCCACGATCTGATTGTCCGGGTTCTGGAACACCATCCCCGTCCGCCGCCGTATCTCTAGCAGCAGCTTCTCGTCCCGCGTGTCCATTCCGTCCACATACACGGCACCGCCGCACGGCAGCAGCACCGCGTTCAGGTGCTTGGCAAAGGTGGACTTGCCGGAGCCGTTGTGGCCCAGCACCACCGTAAAGCTGCCCTTTTCGATCTGTACCGATCCACATCCCGCAGGGCCGGAGGATTTGTCTCCCCTCCGGCGCAGGGTACGTATAGGTCAGGTCCTGACTTGTCTCTATCATCACTGCCATACGCAATTACTTCCGTTCTTGTTTACTCGGAAAACCATCTTCCCGCGCGGTGGCGCCGCAGGGCAGCGCCATGCCGCTTTCCGTGCAGGGCAGGCCCAGCTCGTCCCATGTGACCGTGCCGCCGAATTTCCGCCCTACCAGCATCTGCAATATGTACCCCAGCACCGACGGCGCCAACCCCGTGGTATAGCTGTTCAATACCACGAACAGCGGCTTGTCCGACAGCACCCGGCTGCACAGCTCCACAAAGGGGTACAGATTGTCCTCTAACTTCCACACCTCGCCCGACGGCCCGCGCCCGTAGGAGGGCGGATCCATGATAATGGCATCATAGGTCTTACCCCGGCGTATCTCACGCTCCACGAACTTGGCGCAGTCGTCCACGATCCAGCGGATGGGCGCTTCGCCCAGGCCGGATAGACGGGCGTTCTCCTTACCCCAGGCCACCATACCCTTGGCCGCGTCCACATGGCACACAGAAGCCCCGGCCCTCGCACAGGCCACCGTGGCCCCGCCGGTATAGGCAAACAGGTTCAGCACCCGGATAGGCCTTCCGGCATGCCGTATCTTGTCCATGGCGAAATCCCAATTTACCGCCTGCTCCGGGAACAATCCCGTATGCTTGAAGTTCATAGGCTTCACCTGAAATGTCAGGTCTTTGTAATGCACCTGCCAGCTTTCCGGCAGCTTGCCTTTATCCCAATGACCTCCGCCGGTAGAAGACCGGGAATAGCGTCCCGTGGCGCCGCGCCACAGCCGCGTGGTCTTGTCCGTCTCCCAGATCGCCTGGGGATCAGGGGGCGCACCAATACCTGCCGGTCCCAGCGCTCCAGCTTTTCCCCGCCGCCGCAGTCCAGCAGCTCATAATCTTTCCAATCCTTCGCGATCCACATACAGACGGACCCTCCCCATAATAAATCAGTTTATTATACAATAGAAGTCCCCCATCGTCAACGCCGCAACTGTAAACATTTTTCGCCAAACATTTTTTGCCGCGCTGCCCGTTGTGGCCGCGGGCAAAGTGTGGTATACTGCATATACCATACGCAAGGAGGTCTATATGGAAAAGAACACACCCAAACAGCTGGCCCCCGTCAACGGTACCCCCCTTTGATTACCTCCGCTGGCGCGGCGACCTGACCTTTGCCCGTGACGGCTTCAACGAGGTGGACAACCTGGTGCTGTGCATCCTCTCCTATATCAACTTCCGCCGCATCGACGCGGTCCATACCAAGGACCCCGCCGCGGCGCCCACCCTGGCCCAGGTCGCACCCCCTGCTCACCGACGAGGATGACCAGCTGGGCCTCTCCGAGCTCAGCTATCTCCCCCTGCTGCGTCTGGCGGCACAGGCCGAACGCTTCCGGGACCTGCGCCTGTTCGGCTATACCCACGAATACGACGAACAGAGCGCCAAGCAGTTCGACGCGCTCTCGTTCCTGGTGCCCGACGGCACATTGTTTGTGGCCTTCATGGGCACTGACACCTCTCTGGCCGGCTGGAAAGAGGACTTCAACATGAGCTTTCTCTCCGCCGTCCCCGCCCAGACGCGTGCCGTGTCCTACGCCGTGGGGATGGCGTCCTCTGCCCCGCCCTGCCCCTGCGTATCGGCGGCCACAGCAAGGGCGGCAATCTGGCCGCCTGGGCGGCAATCTATCTGCCTGCCGAGCTGCAGAAGGACCGCCTGCTGTCCGCCTATAACAACGATGGCCCCGGCTTCGCCCGGGATATGCTGGACACCCCGGAATACCGCCGGGTGGCCGATAAGCTGCACACCTATATCCCCGAGTCCTCCATCGTAGGCGTCCTGCTGGAGCACGCCGAGGACTACGCCGTTATCGACAGCGCCAACCGTTCCATCATGCAGCACGAGCCCCTGTCCTGGAGCGTGGTGGGCACCCGCTTTTGTCCACCTGGGCCAGCGTTCCCAGATGGGCAGGCTCTCCGACGATGTGCTCCGGGAGTGGATCGGCTCCATGACCCCGCCGAGCGCGAGCAGTTTACCGACGCGCTGTTTGACGTACTCTCTCTGTCCGGCAAAGCCCGGACGCTGGACGACCTCCGCAGCGGCGGTCTGGCCAGCGGCGCGGCGCTGCTGAAGCAGTACGCCGGCGCGGACGAGGAGAAAAAGAAGATCATCGCCGAGATATTCCGCCGTCTGGCCGTGGACGTGAAGGACGAGCTGAAAAAGGCCGCCGGCGAGGGGTTTGAAGGCGTGAAAAAGGCCGCCGGCGAGGGTCTGGAGGGCGTCAAGACCGTCCTGACCAACCTGACCAAGGGCGAAAAATAAAAGCGCAGCCGCCCGCAGGCACAGCCCTCGCCCCCGCAAATGTCAAAAGAAAGCCCTCATGGGCTTTTTTTTTTGTTGACTTAGTGCCGCTTCTTGCCGACCCACGCCATACCGGTCACGGACAGCACCGCCGTCACGGCGTAGATGCCCACGCCCGCGTCGAAGGTCTTGGGGAACCCTTGGTCTCTGTGGTATCGGTGCTGGGTGCGTAATAGTAGTAGTGGTTTCGGACGGCTTCTGCTCCGGCTGAGGAACAGTATATCCTTCCTCATCCTGTTTGGTAATGTTCTTGCTGCCGTTAACTGTCACCGTATTCCCTCGGCATGGTTTCTCACGTTCACTCCCGCTGATACGCCGGTCAACTGTACATCACCGTTCTTAATGATGATGGTCTTTACACCTTCAGCGGTCGCTGCTGCCTGGATATAATCCGTACCATAGTTGTACGTAATCTCGCCGGACTCACCTGTCACTTCCGCCATCGCCAGGCTTCCATTAGGAGCCGCCCAACTCGCATCTCCTTCTGCAATAGGCATATTATCATAGCAACCGCCAGTCAGCTCCAGCTTGCCCTCGGGCGAACCCTGACGCCCATAGATGGTCGTTACCGGCGTTCCGTTGGATTTTACAGTGTTGCCCCTCAACTACCGCCTCAACCACGATACCACCAGTTTTCCCGTTCTTCTCCGTACCGGCTGCTCCCGTCGTACCAAACAAAGCGCCAGCCTTGTTGTTAGAACTCCCGGTAGATGTCACTTCATTCGCAGTAACAGAGGTATTCTTCAGCTCCACCGACGTCCAAGCGTCACCAGTAGCATGTCCCATCAGCGCACCAACAGAGCCTTTACCTGTCAATATGCTGCTGCTTACCGTGCACCCCGTGAACTTGACTGTTTGGAACACCGGTCCATCACTGCCGCTATAACCAGCAGAATATCCGACAAAACCACCCGTCCAATGTCCGCCTTCCACATGAGAATCTACCAAATGGCAATTTGAGAACACAACCTCTGTCGTTGCCCCAGCGCTGCCAAGAAATGCACCTACTCCTTTGCTTTTTTGTTTCATCATCTTTTTTCAACTTTGATATTCGCGTTCGCAATCGTCAGATCATTAACGATCAGTGCACACTTACCCGCCCATGATCCCGAAAAACAGCATATCACTCAGACCGGTGATTTTATGGCCATTCCCGTTCACTGTCACAACACCGGTTCCAGTCTTTCCGATCTTTTCCATAGCCGTTGATGTACCCAGGCTCCCAACTCCCTGTGCTCGTAATATCATTTTTTAATATTGATGATCATATTTGCGCCAAAAAGCAATCCGTTGCCTTAACTGCTGCCTGCAATTGCTCTTGGTTCGTCACATCAACGGAATAAGTATCCATCCCATTGGCGCCTTGTTCGCCTTTAACAAAACCGTCATATTCCTCCGCCCAGCACACGCTGCACAGTCCCAAGCACCAGTACCAGCGCCAAAACAGTCGCCATCCACTTTTTCATGTCCTCTACCCCCTTTTCAGGTCAAATTTCAGGTCGCTTCGTTTAATCCCGTTAAAACGCCAAAGCAGGAGTACTCCTGCTTTGGCGTTTTAATCCGTTAAAACGCCAAAGCAGGAGTACTCCTGCGGATACACAGATTATACCACACTCTCCCCCCTTTGTCCACCCCCCATTCACCCTTTCCCCCAAATCCCCCCCTCCCCGTAACCAAATTCTTGCATTTTTCCACATTTTGGAAATATTCCCGCATCGGTCCGCCCAGCCCCTTGCCTTCCCTCGAGGGGTTCACGGTGTTGAATGACACGTCGGTGGCGTGTCAGACCCGTGAACCGACCGACCCGCAGGGAGACAGGTGGCAACGCGGAGCGTTGACGGATGAGGTATCATCGTGCACTCACCGCTCCCCAAAAAAACAACTCCCCCGGCTTCGCCGGGGAGTCATACGCATTTTCACTTAGTCCAGCATACTCTTCAGGTCAACGGCGACCTCGAAGGGTGCGGCCGTGGCTTCCTTGATCTGGTCCACGGTGAACTCGGGGTTGATCTCGGTCATCAGCAGGCCGTTCTCGGTGACCTCGAACACGCACATCTCGGTGATGATCTTATTCACGCAGTGAGAGGCGGTCAGGGGCAGACGGCACTTCTCAAAGATCTTGGGGTTGCCCTTGGCGGTGTGCTCCATGGCCACGATGCAGTGCTTGGCGCCGACCCACAGGTCCATAGCGCCGCCCATGCCGGGCATCTTCTTGCCGGGGATGATCCAGTTGGCCAGGTTGCCCTCAGCGTCGACCTCCAGAGCGCCCAGGAAGCAGGCGTCCACATGGCCGCCGCGGATCAGGCCGAAGTTGGTGGCGGAGTCGATGAAGCCGCCGCCATAGGCCACGGAAGCGGGACTGCCGCCGGCGTCCACAACGTGGTACGGATCGTAGTTCTCGTCGCCCTCCTTGGCGCCTTTCCGGCGGAGACGATACCCAGCTCAGCGTGGATGATTACCTCAACGCCCTCGGGCAGGTAGTGGGGGATCAGGGTGGGCAGACCGATGCCCAGATTCACGACGTCGCCATCTTTCAGCTCCTTGGCGCAACGCTTGGCGATAAAGCCCTTGATCTCAGACTTTTCCATTACTTTCTGTCTCCTTCCACGATGTAGTTCACGCACATACCGTAGGTATGGACGTTCTCCGGCTCAATATCGCCCACGGGAACGATATACTCGCACTCGGCGATCACGGTGTCTGCGGCAGTGGCCATGACCACGTTGAAGTTGCGCATGGTGCCCTTGTACCAGCAGTTGCCGAACTCGTCGCACTTATAGGTGCCCAGCAGGGCGAAGTCCGCATGGATGGGCTTCATCAGCAGATAGTCCTTGCCATCAACGGTCTTGCGGCCCAGGCAGAAGGGGCTCTCCTCCACCAGAGTGTCGATGCCCACGGGGGTCAGCACGCCGCCCAGACCGGCGCCGCCGGCGCGAATACACTCATCCAGGGTGCCCTGGGGCAGCAGGTTGACCTCCAGTGTACCCTCGGTGTTCTGCTGGCCGACTTCGGGGAGTCATGCCGACGTGGGTGGCGATGACGCGCTTGACCTGATGATTGTGGATCAGCTCCGCGATGCCGAAGAACTCCTCGCCGCTGGGGCCGGTCGCGCGGCCCATGTCGTTGGCGATCAGGGTGAGATCCTTCGTGCCCAGGGCCACCAGCTCCCTTGACGATAGCGCGGGCCTGGCCGCAAGCCAGGAAGCCGCCGCACATAATCGTGGCGCCGTCGGGGATCATGGCCGCCGCTTCCTTGGCAGTCAATACAGGTTTCTTTGCCATTTCTGTTCCTCCTACTTTTTTTATGACAGCAACCACTGGGCCATCTGCCTATGCAGTTGACCCAGTGGTGCCGTATGGTTTTACTTCATGCCGCGCTTGACCATTTCGGTCACGGCGAAGGACGCCACGTCGTCGGCATACTTGCCGGCGCCGAAACCGGCGTCAAAGCCCAGCTCCTTGGCCAGCTCATGGGTGATGCGGGGACCGCCGCAGCATACGACGAACTTGTCGCGCAGGCCCTCGGCCTCCAGCAGCTCGATGAGGTTGGTCAGGTTCTGGATATGAACATCCTTCTGGGTAACGGTCTGGCAGACCAGCAGCACGTCGGCCTGCAGCTCCAGCGCCTTCTTGATGAATTCCTCGTTGGGAACCTGGGAGCCCAGGTTATAGGCCTCGATCATCTCGTAACGCTCCAGGCCGTAGTGGCCGGCGAAGCTCCTTGCGGTTCATGATAGCGTCGATACCCACGGTGTGAGCGTCGGTGCCGGTGGAAGCACCCACCATCACGACCTTGCGGCCGATGTGCTCTTTGATGTACTCATTGGTATCCTCCATGCTCATCACGTCGGACTCCACAGTAATAACATGGATATCCTCGTAGTTCACGGAGTGTACGCAGCTGCCATAGACCACATAGAAGGTGAACTCCTTGTCCAGCGCGGTGTGATAGGCCACGTTGGGCTCCTCGAGGCCCATCTTCTTGGCGATCTGGCGGGCAGCCTCCTCACCGCGCTCATCATCCTTGATGGGCAGGGTGAAGCTGGTCTGTACCTTACCGTCGTTCATGGTGTCGCCATAGGGCTTCAGGCGGGTCAGATCCAGCGTTGTATCGAAATCGATCTTATGGGTATTATACAGTCCGCTGCTCATGCTCCCACCTTGCCTTTCATGACTTCAATGAACGGGTTGAAGTATTTGTCGTCCTTGATGACCACGCCGGCCAGGCCCTTGCCGCCGTCCTTGGGGCGCTTCACGTCGGCGAAGATGCCCTTCTCGATGGTGGTGAACAGGCCCAGCTTCTCGATCTCGGAGAGCAGGTCGGTGGCCTTGGTCAGCACCTCGTTGGCGCGGGTACGGATGATGCCGCCCTCTTTATAGGTCAGCTCATCGCCCAGATCCTTCATGGTGCGGAAGATGTACTGCGCGTTCTCAATGGACAGCGCACGGTCGGACATGAACGGGGTGTGGATGGCCTCGGTCATCATGCCCAGCAGGCACAGCTTCTGGTTGGTCAGGATGGTCACCATGTTGAACAGGGCGTCCTGAATGTGACCGCGGAAGATGTTGCCGGTCATGAACTTCGTGGGAGGCATGTACTTCAGGGGCGCGTTGGGGAAGATCTCGCGGGCCATCTGGGCCTGCGCCAGCTCGTACAGGAACGTATCCTCCACGGCGGGATCCATCTCGAACGCGTGGCCCCAGACCCATCTGCTCCTCGCGCATACCGGCGGTCTTGGCGAACGCCTCGTTGATGAACTGGGAGGCCAGAACGGTGTGGCCGCCGCGGTGATGGCGTCGTCGGTGGTCAGATAGTTATCCCTCACCGGTGTTGATGATAACGCCGGCATAGCCGTTGATGACACGGGAGAAATACTGGTCCACGATGGTGCGCTGCATGTTGATGTCGCGGAACAGGATGCCGTACAGAGCGTCTTCAGCATGACGTCCAGATCGCCCAGAGCGCCCATAGCGGCGATCTCGGGCATGCACAGGCCGGAGCAATGTTGCAACAGCCGGAGCATAGCGGTGCTCGCCCACGCTCATCCAGCGCCGCGCGCATCAGGCGGAAGTTCTCCTGGGTAGCGTAAGGTACCGCCGAAGCCTCGGTGGTCGCGCCGTAAGGCACGAAGTCCAGCAGGGACTGACCGGTGGTACGGATGACGGCGATGATGTCCGCGCCCTGCTTGGCACCGGCCTTTGGCCTGCGTGATATCCTCGTAGATATTGCCGGTAGCCACGATGATGTACAGGTACGGGCCTTCCTTATCACCCCACGCCTTCAGGTAGCTGTTACGCTTGGCGACGTTCTTGTTGATGCGCTCCACGGTAGCGTTCACCACGGGGGTGATAGCGCCGCGGATCTCCGCGTCGGAATGGGCGGGGACCTTGCTCAGGTCCAGCTCGCCGCTGTTCACGGCATCTGCCACGCCCTGGGGATCCTTGCCGGTCTCCACCATAGCGTTGCCGATAGCCCACGCGGCACCCACGGGCAGCAGGGAGTTTGCCATCAGGTGGTCAACGACCACGTTGGGCAGAGGAACGTCCATATCGTTGACGCCATCGATACCCAGCAGACGGCAAACAGCGCGCTCCACCGTGACGGTGGTGTGCTGGTCGATAAAGTGCTGGGTGTCGTCCGCGATCTTGGCGGCGGAGGCACGGGCACGGTTGACCAGCTCAAAATTCAAGCCGAGTTTGCTTTCCATAGTTTTTCCTCTCTCTTACTTCTTGACGTGACGCTCGTTACGCAGCAGCTTGGTGGGCTCCAGATAGCGCTGCTTGGTGCCTTCGGCGACCCATGCCACGCCGGTCTTCTCCACCTTCTTCTTGCCGGTGCAGACGTCGCAGTGGCAATCCTGGACATAGTGCTCGGGCTGGGTGTAAGAGGTGATAACGCCCTCGAAGTTACGCAGGATGACCTTGGCCGCGCAGAGCCTCCATGATCTCGGGGCGTCTCGGAGATCAGGTAGTTGGGATGAGCGGCCACATAATCGATGCACTTGTCGATCTGGGCCATAAAGAGCACCTCGCAGTCATTCTGACCGGCAAAGAAACAGCGGCAGGTACCAGTGACAGCAGTACATGGAGCACTGGTCCGGTGATCAGCAGCAGCACCCGGTCAAGGATAGCGATGGAGTCAAGGCCAGGGGTGGGGAGTCGGCAATCCTCGTGCAGGGGATCGGCATCCTCATGAAATCAACATCTCGGCTCCTCGGCGCGGGGGATGTAGCCATCTTGCGGATGGGATCAAAGGGATCGTTCAGGTGCTCAAGGGACCTTGAGTGGTAGGGTGACTGCCATGCACAGCTTGCCCAGGGTCTTAATGGACACGCCAGCTTCACTCGTAAATCGAGGTCCGGGGTCTGTGTACTTCTGAGATCCTCGAGCAGATCTCCGGCGCGGTTGGCGAGCCTGCCAATGCCAGTCGTCCACAAGATTTTGTCTGGACATGGCTTGAAGACAGGCCATTGCGGTCGGTTGCCGTGTTCATCGTCTCTCTTGTGGAGATGTTGTTTTACGAGATGGATAGCCGAGAGGGCTGTGCCCGAGAGGACAACCCAGCTGCACTCGGTCATAGCTTCCGTTGCTTGCAGTACTTCTCGATCGAACAGCTTGCGCGGCAGAGGGTTCTCGCGCGCGTCCAAAAGGTGATCTGGGCGTGGTTTCTTGGTGTAGCAGATTTGCCGACGATCATGGTGACGTCGCTTGCCAAAGTGCACCTCGGCAGGGCAACCTTGGTGAGAGATGCCATGGAAAGAGGTACGCAGACCGCCGTCATCGCCGGACGGGCAGGATGCCGGACATCTCGCAGGACTCGATGTTCACGCAGCAGATGGGCGAGATCGTACGCTTGCCGTCGTTGGCAGCCAGAGCAGCCTCCATGACCTCAACAGGCTTGGTGCGGTCGGCGACGACTTCACGTCGGTGTAAACGCCCAGCTCCAGCAGACCGGGAACCTGCTTGGGATTGCGGACGACGCCTACGACCTTTACCGTTGGGGCCGACCTTCTTCATAGCTTCCCAGCCGCACAGAACCACCGGACTTGCCGTTGGCACCAGGATCAGAACGCTGTCGCCTCCTTGGAGCGGCGGGCCTGAGCAGGAGCACCGGCCGTCAGGGCGGCCAGGGCCAGAGGCTCAAGACATATCCTCAGGCATCTTGGCATACAGGGCGGATTTCGACAGGATGGCCTTACCCACGATGTCAACGCGGTCCGATATCACTTATTGAGATGAACGAGGATCTTCTCGATGATCTTCCAGGGGTCATGAACAGGGAGACCAGCAATACGTAACT
>VOFC01004117.1_pt1 | contig 19003 bp, 31 predicted proteins | sample 5384161 | NCBI WGS metagenome assembly VOFC01 (sample SAMN12384722, study PRJNA508395) | human gut metagenome | isolation source: healthy gut B | host: Homo sapiens
TATGACCGTTATTGGTTGGATATATGATTCTTTTTCCTTGTTCAAATCTGGGAACAACTGTGTATGATAAGGAATAATGTTTTGATCTCACTTTTAGCCTCATCAAAAGTCAGTTTGCTAATACAGGTTTGTCTATACGCCGTTCCTTTCACGAAAGGCAGTCTGTGGCGATGATATAGAATATAATCTTCACCATCGTAAGAAAATAACGCATGATGTCCTGGTCCATAAACCTGTAAGCTATCATTAACTTTCAATATAGGACTATTTGCAGCTTCAGTGAAAGGTCCAAACGGATGATCACCAATCGCATAACGTACTTCGTATGTTTCATCAATCGTCTTTCCTTCCGAATAAGTCAGATAGTACTTTTCCATTATGTTTCACCATCAGTGGAGCTTCAAAGTAATGCGCTGGAGTCACTTCTACAGGCTCTGCACGGAAAGAACTCATATCGTCATTCAATTCCGCAGCAAAACAATGCCCATTAGTCAATTCCATCCCGATCCCCAATAAAGATATGTTTTTACCATCATCATCCACAAAAGCCTCTGCATCAATCACATGATAGTATTTTTGTCGAATCCCCCGAAATCATAGGCTTATCCCTCAACATGTTTTCCCATGGACCTAGCGGATGTTTAGCTTTTACCACACCACACTTCTGAACCAACGGACACATACATATAAAAAGTATCTCCTTTTTGGATAACTGAAGGTGCCCACACCTTATTAACTTCAGAAAGTGAAGTAACACATACAGCTTTCGTCGGCCAGTTTAACGTATGAAATGTCCAGTTCTGAAAATCATCGGATACCCAGCAGGAAAGAAAATCGGTCCCCCAAGGATCGACCGTCACATACATATAAAACTTACCATCGTACTGCACTAAAGATGGATCAGCAAAATACCCAGGTATTATCGGATTTTGAAGTTCCACTAGACGTATTTCTTCTTTCATCATCTTAGAAGAACAACTACTTAAACAGATCAGACTCACTATCAACAATTGCAATAATCTCATAATATTTTAATTTTATTATATGGAAAAAAACTTTCATCAGTATACAATATCAATAATGTATAGCATGATCTTTTGAAAATTCATGTCCGCTCCATGCTTTCTTAGAGGTCAATCTTGAGGAGCTGAAGTCCAAAAGGAATGATTAGCAGGAAGTCCTAATGGCAGAAATACTTCTGATGTAATATACATACTTCCATTATTACTATACCAGTCCGCCAAACCAGTCTGATGCCCCGCAAAGCCTAATTGCAAAAATCCTTTCTCATTGAAATTACCATCAACAGCAAACAAACGTTTCATGACACAAGTTAATGCATTACGTACCTGACCTTCCGGGAGTTCTTCGGGCAACATTTCTTTCCAACAAAGCATTGATAATGGCTGAAAAACTCCCAAACGATAAGTCATCGAACGACCGAATACCGGAAAAGATGCTTCAGGAGATATAAAACGTTCCAAAATCATTCCGAAACGCTGCATGCGTTTCTTAGCCAAATCTTCTGTTTTCTTTTGCATCTCAAACTACGGTCATGCAATATTACTTTATGATCGTTGACAGTCTGCATTACTTGTACAAACATAGGTTGAATCACATAACTATTATAGTAATCGAATGCAAAAAAGTTTCTCCATCCGAATACCAGCCATCACCTACATACCACTCTTCTGCTTTTCGAACAGCTGTATGAATACGGAACAAATCGTATTGTGCATCAGCTTCCATCAGAAAAAGATTCAATCATAGCCGAAAACAATAACCAATTTGTGTATGGCGGATCAATCCGACGCAATAACTGAAATTCTTTAATATAACGTTGTTTTGTCACTTCATCCAGCGGTTCCCAAAGCTGATCTTTTTAGCACGAAGAAAACTACTGGCAATGTAAGCTGCATCTACCAAAGGCTGTCCTTCATTTCTCCATAAGAGATAATCAGGGCTATCCGGGTTAACAGCATGTGCATAGCTCTTCAAAGCCCATTCACGCAATTGCCTGCGCATTTTACCTTCTTCCGTATCATCGTCCGGCAAAGAAAGCCAGGAGCAATACCGGACATCAAGCGTCGAAACATTCCATGTACGTCACATCCTTACTGCGTCCATCCCATGTCGGACTGATTTCCACCTGCATATTTTTCTTCAACTCCCCTTTGCTCATATTACTCAATACAGGAGCAGCAATCTTATATGCCATCTGTGTCCAATATTCACGGTCGCTGATCTCTTTTTCTACCTTCACCCTTTTTAGCATAAGTTACTGTACTTGAACACACACAATAAAATGAAGACCAGGATATTTTTATTTTTCATCATTACATTCAAATATAAAAAACAATTTTAATTATTCAGATATTTCACCATTTCAGAACCCGCCAACAGGAAAGCTCCTACCCCAAAGTCCGCAGTCGTCTCCGGTCCTACATTCTTATGTTGGTCTGCTCTTTCACCGATTGGTTGTACATAGCCTATCTTTCCATTGGGTTGCAAAGCTATTTCAGTCAAGTATTTCCAGCCTTGTTTTATAACAGGTTCATAAATTGATTTATCCAAAAGCCCATTATTCACGCCCCAAAGATACCCATAAGTAAAGAAAGGCTGTCCCGCTCGTTTCACGTCCCGGAGCCTGCACCGGATCTAACAAACTACGAGTCCAGTACCCTTCTTCCTGTTGTGCGGCAGCCAATGATTTAGCCATAGCCTGGTATATGGTAATATATTCAGTACGATGTACATCATTTTCGGGTAAGTCTTGCAAAACCTTCGCCAAACCTGCAAACACCCAACCATTACCCCTAGACCAAAAAGTCTTTCAATCCTTGATTTGTCTTATGTTTCGGATAGATGTATTTTCCATCCCGATAAAACAGGGCACTTTCCTCATCATACATGAGGTTTTTAGCATAAGTAAAGCACTCATAGAGTTTATCCAAATATTGCTGATTACCTGTAACCTTATAAAGTTTGGTCATCACCGGCATTACCATATACAATCCGTCTGCCCACCACCAAAAGTCATTGTTGGGAGTTGACATTTCATATTCCATCACTTCCTTGGCACGGGCTATTTTATACTCTACCGGCTCACGGTCCATGTTATACAAATCAATATAAGTTTGGAAACAAATTTGCCAATCTCCAAAAAGAACATGTTCCATCGTTTCACCATAATTATATTTCCACTTGGATTTATCATTAGAAGTAGCCCCTTTCCATTCATTTTTTTCAGCCCATGCTTCCGAATACTTCTTGTAATCTACATTACCGGTTACTTCATAAGCTGCAATATTTCCGGTATGATAAGCAGCCGGATGCCAAAAGGCAAATGCCGGTTCCGGATTCTCCGCCTGCCAATAGTCATTTACCTTCTTTATAGTCTCAATAACCTTTGACTTTGTCCATACACTATCGGTAATTGCTTCATTCTGATTGCTACTTTTACCTGATTTACATCCTGCCATGCTAATACTGAAAACACTGCTTAATACCCAAAAAGAAAATTTGCTAAAGTTCATTAATTATACAGTTTTTCGTGGTTATTATTTAGGAAACAAAGATGCATGCTTTTTAGGACAGAAAGGTTCTAAAATGCGTCAAAACCGTACAAAAATCATTCAATATATAGAAAATTGTCTTTTTGAGGAAAGAACTATCAGATATCCTTGTTATAAAGCATACAAACTACAAGCCCACCATAACTAGTCAATACAATCAATAATAACCAAAGAATCTGAATGTGCCATGCTATTTGTTTTTATCATATATCTAGTACCAATAATGCAAGGCACAATAAACACTATTAATATGGATAAAACGGAAATAAGATAGAATACAGCCATAACTTTCAAACTTTTATTTAATCCAGTATTTAACAAGCAAAGAAATTACAATGAAACAATAGCTCAAAACATTTCCACTAAGTATCGCCCACATCAATGCCCGGCTCTTATCTTTAAAGATCCATCTCACGGTCAAGTATTCAAGCCCGAAACTTCCGGCAAACATCAGAATCCAAGTAATGAGCATATTCAGGGAAAGAACGGATAAAGCTTTCTCCTATAAGGACACCGCTCCAAACAAAATTCAATAATACTAAATTCATATCCTAATTATTTTTATAATATTTCGTCCAATACTCTGCGATTCTTATACAACACTACTTTTATATTCTTGCCCTTTCTCTTCCTCACACTCACACTCTTCGTTTTCATACCGGGGTAATTAACCTTCAAAACTGCTCTCTTTCCGGATATTTGAAGGATGAATCGCCCATTGAGGTCAGAAAGCGTCCTATGAGCAGTTCCTTTTCAACAATTTCTGCTCCTATTATCGGATGACCGCATTTATCCATTACTATTCCTTCTACAGAAACAGAATGTCTATCTTGTGAAACAAGAACAATTCCTCCAGCAAATCGAAACTTTTCTTAACAGTCTTCCGTCCTACGATCTCTACTTGTGGAAGCATAGTACAATTGTTCTTCAAACTATCTTCTCCCACCTTTTGTCCATATAAAGAAGTAGTCCCCATAGTAGACATTCCCAACGAAACACCTACAATTTTGACAGCCAGTCCTATTCTTTGACGAAAAAGAAGTTGCTCTTCTAAATAGCGGACTTCAGCTTCACATTTTGGACATGTACCTAGGCAATCTCCCCGATATCTACATTTAGATGTTACAAGCTTTATGTCATTCGCTTCCGCTATCTGCTTCCAGATTGTCTTCAATATCCGGCACTTTTGTTTACCTTCTTTCATCTTACCAAAACATAATACAATCTGCGTTTCATTCTATTTTATCAATTCATCAGCCGTCTTTATCCTATTACATCATTCGCCCGTGTCTTTTTACATGAAAACAGCTCTCCACCTTTGAAATAACATACATCGAAATATTGACCTCCTCCTCTTGTGAGAAGAAAAAAACTATCATTATCAGACTGGCTTCTTGCATATCGAATAATTGAAACATGATATCTCCCTGTGAGAAAGAGGTCACTTTCAACGATCGGCGCCTTTCGTATTTTGATTTTTTCAATCATCTCATCCGCAAATTCCTGTCCATACCTTCTTGGTTGCTTCATAAAACGATCGATTCGTATCTTTAGTCACAGAACTCCGATCCTTGTAATATGCAGTATAATAAATGTTTTCTCCATTTTTGCCTTTGCCATAAAGCAAGCAAACTCTTTATTGATTCTCCAAAAAATTGTATCTTGAGGATTCATTCCTCAAATAGCGTACGAGGCCTATCTATTACGGGTACAGAAATGGACAGTCACCTTATCTACCGCAGGATAGTAAAGTTGTCGAGACGCATTTATACCTCTAGTAGATATCATATAAGATTCTTCCCGTGTCTTTGTCATCGCTTTTTTAATACGGTATCCTGAATATCCCGGTCGACTGCGGTAAATAAATAACTGTCCGGAGCAGGTATAGCAAACTTTGTTTTTACAAAATCACTCTCACTATTTCCTTTATCTGTAAAAATACCTTTTTCGACATAAGTTTTATCACTGCATGCCAACAAAAAGGGCGACAGTTATTAATAAAACGGATAAACTGTTTATTGTTTTCATATTATCAATTTTTTTGTTCATAAAATAAATCATAATCCATTAAATCTGAATAGCTAATTTCTTCTTCTTTTCCACTAGAAGGATTCATGATGTATAAGTGGGAATAAGGAGAATACCAGTCTTCGTCATAATACTCTGTATGACTAAGAACTACGCAATGCCCAGAACCATCATTATTATCATTTACCAATAAATAATTATAAACGGATTCATCCGGATTTTGAAGAATACAAAATATAAAATGTTCAGAATCAACTTCTGCTTATATCAAAATTACCCAATAAATCGTCCGTGTCTCCTTTTATTACACCAAAGTTTTCAAATTTTCCCGGAGAAGAACACGGTCCATCTCCCTCTTCTATATATCCTTTCATTGCTTCCTTATAATCATCATCGCTTTAAAATATTACTATAAGGGTTAGTATCTGATTCATAAGCATCTACGATGAAATCATTTATATAGCCTTCACATATACTACATTGATCAATACCATCAACTGATTGTATACAAGCATAAACACACCAATAATCATATTCTTGTTTCACTTCATCCACATCAAAAATATTCTCTTTTACAAGAACCTGACTATGAAGTTGTGTAGTTGCAACAATAGATAAACTACAACTACAAAATAGTACAAGCATTTATTCATAACATAATTGATATTAAAGTTATTGTAAATAGACATGAAAGATTATAGCACAACTAAACTTATGTGTCAAATAAGAGCTATTGTATATTCCACGTATACAATAACTCTTTATCAAATTACAAAGTTGAACATCCATAACACATCTGTTTTTAATTAACAGTGACAAGATAAGGAAAATAAAGCAGAATAAAGAAGAGAACTGTGTACCCAAAAAGTTTACATTTTTTCAATATCTCCTAAAGTATCCGAATAATATCGAAAAAATTACAATGAAGAATCACTGATATTTTGAGAAGTAACATAGTATTGATATCAGAATGAGAGAAAATCTTATAAATATTACTTCGAGAACAACATAGCTGCTCCGCAAACCAAGTAATAGACCGATTTTGACGGTATAATTCTTTTTGTATCAACTGACCTATATGTACCATGTTCCATCAAATTATAAAGAAAGTTATGGAAGGCACATAAAGCCTTCACATAACTTCTACCAATAATTAATCCTTAAACAATCTTTCTATTTAAACACACATCTATCTATTTACTTTGGGGAATAATCAAAAAACTAAACCCACACGGCCGCCACCTCCATTCTCCAGCCGAACCAAAACCTTATTCCATTCCCCCTGTCGAAACTGAAAAGGAGCGATATGTTCATCAATATTATACCAACTGGTTCCATAGTCACGCCATACATCCTTTGCCGTTAATCCATACACGTCCGCTGTCATCCGTACCAATAGCCACCAGCATCGTAGTAGCCTCATCAAAGTAAAGCTCGGTATAAGCATAATAAGTAGAATGTCCGGTAGTCACAGGTGGGACATTGTGCATCGATTCACTCTGCATAAACTTCCAACGTAGCGTCCCGTCAAGCTGTACCTCGTCTCCGATAACTTTTAGCGGATCGGAATCCGTTTCCGCAATTCCTGTTCCTATCTGTCCATCAGTATATACAGCATCAAAGTCAATAGAAACTTCAGGTGGATGAACGATGGAAAAATCCTCTCGACCGAAGCTCTCCCACGGACCAATCATATACCATGTATTGATATAGAGCCATCCCTTACGTTCTGCATCTTTAGAGAAACGCCGTCCGGGCAACGCTTGTGCTTTCACCATTTCCTTGCTCAACTTCGATCCTGAATAAGCACTGAATGTTCCCTTTCCGCCTCCGGGAGCAGAAACTTCTCCACTTCCTCCCATACCAGTTCCATTTCCATTACCGCTACCATTACCTCCAGAGCCTCCATTACCCGAGCTGCCATTACCTTGTCCCATTCCGTTTCCAGGATTACCTGCCTGACGAACTGCCCCTGAACAGACCTTCCAAACGAGATTGCGCCAACCCTGCCTGACGAGTAGCTTGTCCGAGCAACCCACGATAATTATTCAAATCAGCAGTACTCTTTATCTCTAATCCTCCACTAGCATTACTACCTGCCGAAGTTGCCCACTCACCATCCCTTGACTGCATCCTTATCAATTCATCAAAACTCGGCATACGTGAATTACCCGCTTTCAAAGAACTATACACTTCAGGAAACGACTGTCCCTTGGATAAAGACTGTTTAGCAGCACTCACAGCCAAATGACTTTGTTGGATTTCAGCCTCATAGTCACGTAATACAGCATAAAGTTCTTCGACAGAAGCATTATCTGACGGATTTCCTGCTTGAGGAATAGCCCGCGCTTTCGATGTATCATTCGCATCAGCAGGTGCTCCCCACGGCAGTTTTTTTTTTCCACTTTCGCCAACATATCTTCTTTTACGCCGTCTCATTGTTTCAGCCATCGTTTGGAACTTCTTCACCTGCTCTTCCAGATTCTTCTTTACCAAAACTTCCGACTGTTCTACCAACTGTCTGGCATAATTAGCAGGTAGTGCCCCGTTGTGCCTGTTCCTGTTTTACCTTTTCCGTCAAACTCTTTTCTGGACTTTTGATTTTTCTGCTGTTTCATTTGCAAAGCTATCGCCTCCTGATCCGGAGACGGCATCTTCCAAATATAGAGTGCTCCGCCCACAAAACAAATCAATGCTATCATCCATGATAGGATAACCGTCAGACGGCTACTCCCTGTTGTAGTTTTCGTCATACGTCCTGATTCCTATATTAGTTAAGTTATAAAACTGGCAAGCATCCATCACTTCTACAAAACGTCCGAACGGAGTATGCCTGTCCATATCAATGCGAATACGCTTTCCCGGGTCAGTGATACATGTCTGTCGTAACTGTTCCATCATAAAATTGGTAGAACAAGGTTGCCCGTCCCAATAAAAATTACCATCGGCATCCAATCCGACAATAGCCTGCTTATCATCCGGCTTCAATTTAACGGCCGATTGTGAAGTTGGCAGATCAACAGGAATATCCCTATTTTTCACTTTCGTCATGGTAGATACCAGAAAGAAAATAAGCAGAAGAAACACACAGTCGATTAAAGGGAGACATAGAAACTTCCGGTTCGTCCTCGTTATTAAATAATGATAGTCTCATAGGCTTAATAGGGGTTTGCTTCCCAAGGCGTACACGTGTATGTGTAAAGCCCCTGTATTTGACATTGGTCGAATATCTCTATTACTGTGCTTACCGGTACAGTACGATAGGCCGTCACATCGATATTTGTTTCCACTCCCCGACTATTGCGTAATTCAGAAAGAAAAGCGCTTAAATCTTTTTACAGGCAAGTAAGTACTTTCCCCGAATAGGCATCATGCCCTACTACCTGATACACATTCTTCTTTTCGTCTACTGCGATAATCACCGCTTCCTTGCCTGCCCGTGTAGTGGAAAGGCTTGAAGTCATTGTAGGAAGCGTTAACGGAATCTGCATTTCCCATTTTTTCATCATCGTAGTTACTAAAAAGAAAATGAGCAGCAAGAACACACAATCTATCAAAGGAGACATTTGCACTTCTACCTTATCATCGTCATCATAATTCAGTCTCATTCTTTTCCTCCTTGTTGTCCAGATACAATTTGGTAATCACTTCTTCCACTTTTACCTCTACCAGTGAAGCCATACGCATGATACGATTCTTGATAATAAAGTATAAAGCAATGGCAGGAGCAGCTATAATCAAACCGGCAGCAGTTGTTATCAATGCTTTGGAGATAGAATCAGACAAAATAGAGGCACCACCTTCATCCCCATATAAAGCAACCAGGCCGAATGCTTCTATCATACCGACAACAGTACCTAACAAACCAATTAACGGAGCCAATGAAGCGATAACAGAAAGAGGATATATACGTGCCAAATGTGTACGAATATCACGTGCAGCCATGTCACCTGCCGTCTGGCTTACAGCCTCACGCCCGGCTTTTACATGCTCAAAAAATAAAACGCAGTGAGTTCGCTAGCGTAGAAGGATACTTGTCACAAGCAGCCAATGCTCCTTTCAAATCCCCATTTGCCAAACATTCATTAACACTTTTGCACAAAGGTTTCGGAGCCAGGCGACCTTGACGCGAAGTTATCAGTCTCTGAATTGCAATTACAAGAGCTATCAATCCCAACAAATACAATGGATACATCATTGTACCACCTGCCTTAATCTGTGCTCCCCAGTCGATTTGTACTCCCTGATCAGCAGCGATACTATCTGATGCAACTTCATCATACATCAACTCATCATCTTCCTCCACTGCCGGAACAACAGTAGCAACCTCACTCGGAAGTACTTTCGGAGCATTTTTTATATCATCCTGCGTTTTTGCCAAAAAGATTTCGTCAAAACCTGCATCACGCCTTTCAGGACAAATAAATGACATTCCGGTTAACGTAATATTACCGAAATCCTTCCAAAGGTCGCGTGTCATCACCATCCAGTGTCCAGGCTTGTCACCAAGATCCAGACCTTTCAACTGATTTATCAAATCTTTTGGTTCTCCGGCTATATAAGTAAAATCATATTTCTTGCCTTTTTGATTTGCAGACTTTTCGGAAACATGAAATTTCATTCCGATCTGCTCTCCACCCCATTTTACCCAGGCAAAAGTAATATAGCGATACTCTCCCGGTCCCGGGTTTTTCTCGGATAGGGATGGATAAACCTGTCATTTCTGCGGGACTTTTAGCAGCTCCTACATATATATAGTTTTCCGTCTTCTTTGAGTACCCTCCTTTCCGAACATACTTATTATCTTTTTACCCATTGCGCCCCATCCGGCAGTTTAGTACTAAACAGTTCATACAGTCCTTTACCGGATTTACCATTCGTTTGTGCCGAAAGCGGGGTAGTAAACAATAGTATTGCTCCCAAGATGCATACACCTACTATCCCTTTCTTTAAACCAAATTTCATTTTTTTGTGTAATTCATGTCTATTCTTTTTTATTATTAACTTTAAATTTATAGCCAACGTAAGTCATCGAACTAATTCACAATGGCAAAGTTCTTAAAAATAATAGAGAAACGGGTACTCTAATCATTCAAAAAGTTCCAAATCTTTAATATACGACTTTATAAAAAAGTCCGATAATCATTCAAAGAGGGGCAAAAAATAAATCATATCTGAATCTTCCTTCACAAAACAGTTGCTCATACGCTATAAATTAAAGGGGATGTGTCAAAACTAAGACACATCCCCAACATATAAAGTAAGCCGCATACCTAAACTGTCAAAGATTAGTGTATGCGGCTATTCGAAATCAATAGCACTTGGCATCTTAAGAATTATCTTCCACTATTTTCCATTCCACAATTCCACGTATCTCGGAAGAAAAGTTCACACCGATCTTATATAATTTACGGGAATCCTTGGCGAAAGGCAAAGCATACCCTTTTTCCTCTATTTGACGTAAAGCCTCGTCAGCACTACCATCAATTTCAGTTCCATCACATAGATATAGTCTTTGGTTTGCAGTACAACATCGATACGACCATTGCTGGTAGTACGTTCTACATCTGTATAAAATCCCAGCATCTTAAATACCAAGTACATCGCATTCTGAAAATAAAGTTCCATCTTCCCCACTATCTTATAGTCGGTATCGGCAAACATAGATTGCAGACGCTGCATGAAACTATCAGGCTCTCCTCTCTCGATATCCATAATAAAATTGGTAATGAGAAAACCAGTTTTCTCTTCTTCTACCGGTGTATAAAAAAGGGAACAGTACTTTATGAAACCTGTCTCCACTTCCTTGTTTGGGAAAACCCAGCCGATAGATACCGAAACGGTCATCATATCCTTTTATCGTCAAATATCCGCTTTGGTAAATAACCGGAATAGGGTTGCGCGACATAGAATCGATACTATTCAGTAAATCGCCCGAAACCTGCTCCTCGGTAATCCTATCCAACCTATAGTTGGAATGTTTCAGCAGATAAACCAAGAAAGACGGAGTACCTGTCTCAAACCAATAATCGGAGAACTTCAGCTTAGACAACGTATTAAAGATACTGAATGGATTGTAAAGTCCTACGGTATCGTAATCGAAATGATAACCGTCATACTGTTCTTTCAACTTGACATAACATTCCTCTTTCGTCAAGCCGTTCCTTTCACCCAATAATGCCACATCGCCATCAAAGTTTTTTCATGAAGCTCCTTATCCGTAATGCCGCAAATATCCATGTAACGATAGTCCATCGATATATCATTCAGATTGTTCAAATCACTGAATACGCTCACCTTGCCGAATTTCGTCACACCGGTTAGGAAAGCCAGCTTTATATATCTATCCTGCGACTTGAGTACGGAATAAAAAGCTTTCAACAGATTACGATATTCCGCCTGTAATGTCTTCGTTACCAATAGCCTGCAACATAGGCTTATCGTATTCTGTCCACCAAGATAACCACACGATGCCCTGTTTTCTCGCAAGCACGTCTTACAATCCCTTCAAAGCGCAACGGCAAAGAGATCTCCACCGCCCTTGTACCATAAAGTTGCTCCCAATAAGAAAGAGTACTGTCCAGCCGTCTTCGCAAGCTATCCGGTTCTTTGTAGTTCTCCGTATTCAGATCCAGATGCAGGATAGGATGTTCTTCCCATTTCTGTTCCAGCTTCTCAATGGCAAGTCCTTTGAAGAGTTCTTTCTTTCCGCTTAAATAAGCTTCAATGGTAGATAACAGCAGACTCTTCCCGAAACGGCGGGGACGGCTAAGGAAATAATAACGACCGGTAGTCGCCATCCTATACACCAACGCTGTCTTGTCTACATATACATAACCGTCGTTTATCAAACTCTCGAAATTCTGTATACCAATAGGAAATTTTGCGTATCACACTATCCATAGTTATTCTTCATTTAATAATTATTCAAAGATAAACATTATTTTCGAGTGACACTCTCACATTCCAAGTAATTTTTATAAGCCCTTCACCTTTTCGCTACAGAGCCCTATCCATAGGCTAAAGCGGGTGAAGGTCTCCCCCCTTCACCCAAGCCGTCACTCAAGTCATCACCCAAAACGGTTCTCTCTTATCCAATTTTTACCACCCGATATACATTTCCATACTTTGTATGCTTTCGTTCAATCCCCTGCCGCTATCAACACCTGCGCCAAACTTGCCGGATTTGCACCACGCATAGCTGTAGGATTCCTCTTTTTAAACATTGAAATATATCAGCCGCAGAAAGAAGATCACACTCCTCTCTTCTTTCCGCCGACCGATAACAAGCACGCAACACATCTTCCACTGGCCCTTGACGGTAAAACGACAGATTGCTCTTTTTGCAATTCCTGTTCTTCTTCTTTCGTAAACCAATAACGCTGACCTGGACAAGATTGCCACTTTCAATTGTGAATAAAGTTGTTCATATTCAATCGCTTCACAATCAATAGGGCGCTCTACTTCCACGCAAATAATCCTGCGGCTACCAGTCGGGTCAGTAAGCAAATCTTTTCCTGTTAGACGTACCAATAAAAGAAGCTATTCGTGGTAAGACACGATAGTTCTTCTGATAAGCTTTGCACAGGCTTAATGAAGCCATCTGCATCAGATTCTTCAATAACGGCATTTTCGTCGGAGCATATTTATCAAACTCATCCAGATTGAGAAGTCCCATCTCCGCCAATCTACGCTCCACATTCCCCTGACTTGCCAAATCCACCTTATCCATATAATAACGCCGAAGCGCAGGAGGGAGTAAAGACTTACAAAAAGTAGATTTAAAAATATCCCTGTTCTGTACTAATGAGCAAGGGAGCTACACTATTCGCATGATCTCCCATTACCCCCATCCATTGTGCCGTCATCCCCAACATCCAAATGCGAAATCCTTTTTCCCACAACGGGCTTTTCCGAAACCCGTCGTGCCAATGCGGACACACGGTCTATACCATCCCACTCCGGCAATTCATCCAGATACAGCCTGAAAGGATGATATTCTGCTATGCGAGTGGAATAAATGCAACGCGACAAATCACGATCCCAACACCCAATACCGGCCTCATGCGCTTCCAGACAGATAGTATTCAACACACGTTGATTGACAGGCTGAAATCCCTCGTTCATCCGTTCCAACAAACGAAATTCAGTTTCTTCCGTCAGAACATTATAACGAAAATCATAATGAGACTTCAAGAAAAGACCTACACTTCCAGTCAACAGTTTTGTTTTAGAAAGAGAATCCCTCTCTTTTATCTCCTTTCTCTCTTTAAGCTCTTCATAACAACTAACCGAAGGCTTTGATGCGTCTTCCATTAATCCTTCACACTCTCCGCTTTTATAAAAGCGGTTTACAAACTTCTGCCATAATGAAAGCAGCACACTTTTTTCTTGTCCATAAAATTTCGTTTTTAGTATTTAATGGATGCGAATATAATATCCGAAATATGGGATTTACAACTTTTTAATCCCTTCATTTTTATAAAAAATGAACTTGGGTTTTACCTTATTATTTCTTGTTTATCTCCTAATTAAACCTTATCTTTGGTGCCGACATTTATAGTTTATCACAATAATGATAATATCTTATCACAGTAATGACATGCATATATCATGCTAATGATAAGTACTTATCGCAACGATGATAAATAACAGATATCAAGAAGAAAATTAAGAAACATCAAAAAAAGATAATCTACAAACATCTAAAGAAAAAAAAGAAAGACTATGGCAGTACAATTTGAACTATATAAGACTCCCGATGCCGAAGGAGAAGAAAAACAAGGTAAGATATCATGCGCGTCCGATTAGTTATGAAACAGTAAATACGAAAAAACTGGTTTACCGGATTCACGATCGCTGTTCATTAAGCCCGTCTGATGTGACAGCAACTTTGGAAGAACTGAAATACGAAGTGGCACAATGCCTTAAAGAAGGGAAAAAGGTGCATATCGACGGATTGGGATATCTACAAGTAACTCTTTCCTGCGAAGAAGAAATACGGGATCCTAAAGATAAGCGAGTGCATAAAGTTAAACTGAAAGCAATCAAATTCAAAGCAGACAAAGAACTGAAAGCCGAACTTTCCGATATGGAATTCCACCGTTCAAAATACAGGCCGCATTCTGCCGGACTTTCCGAAGTGGAGATAGATATGGAATTGACAAAGTATTTTGCAGAAAACCAACTGATCACTCGGAAAGACTTCCAGTACCTCTGTGGAATGACACAAATTACTGCATACCGCCATATTAAAAGATTGATCGCAGAAAAGAAGTTGCAAAACAAAGGGACTACCCACCAACCCATTTTACATTCACCCGTTCCGGGCAATTACAGGGTTTCGGTGGCTGTGAAAAACAAAGAATAAGAAATGAAAGAGCGGGTGAAACTCTAACCCTTCACCCGCCTTCTCCCTTCCAATAAGGGTTTCACGAAAATGTGAAGTAAGCCATCAGTATTGAGTCGTTATATAATTATGCTTCGGTATTACAAAATATCATTAGCCTGATGAGCTTCAAGAGCAATGGCAAAATATAATAAATCGGATGGTAGTCCTTTCCTTTGAATCGACCATGTCTATTTACATTATCTTCTTAAATAATCCTCCAATAGTCTCATACCCAACTCGTGTTGTGGCGTTTCACAACAATAATAAGGCTTGTTATTCACAAAGAAACAGACACGTGGATATGTTCTCCCTCTGGTCAGAATGAAAAAAAGAACCATCATCAGAATGTTCTCTTTGCATATTCAAATTCTTTATGTCCCGGGTCTTGTGGGGATACTACAATAATTTCCCCATCGTTCAGGACCTTTGGCATTTCTCAATTTCTCAATCACCCTATCAGCATATTCTTGCCCGAACAGTTCAACCTGGTCTCTATACATCCGAGGATTAGTTTCTTTTTGTAAAATTACTCCTGTCTGTATATAAAGCATAGAAGTACAGAGTCTCCCTTTAAATCCGAAAACCAGACGTGCCGCTTAACAAAAACGATGCGTTTCAAAAAAGTACAAAAACGACGCGTACAAGAAAAAGGTGAGCGCGGTCCTATTCAGCATGATCAAAGCTCACCGTTTTTTCTTTTCACTTGAACCTCTTTAAATGGCTTTAAAATATCATTTAAAAGCCATTGCAGATTCAAAATAATTCCCTATCTTTATGCAATGTTAGGCTGCTATACCTGACACTTCATCCGGCTTCGTGTACAGCATCATGTCTGTATATTTAGCTTGATAGTTTACGCTTGCACTAAACTCCGCTTTCCTGCATTCCTTGAATGGGCTGCCGACAAATGGGTTTCGGTCCATCCAGTCGCACAGTTCTAAAATGGAGGACTTGTTCGAAGTGAAGTACACAAACGAATGCCCTTTCAGAACGGTCAGCACGTCCAGGTAGTCAGCCAGACGCCAGGACATCTCGTAAGTACCCACCTCGGTGGAAAGGTACGGCGGATCAACCAGGAACACCACACCCGGAACATCCTTTGTAACGTTTGAATACTTTCCTTGTAGTCTTCGCTGGTTATAGTCGTCCTTCCAGATAACTTTGCTTCGATAATCTGTTTGCCGAATCCTATTGTAGATGGCTTTTCTTCATTCCTTCCAAACTGGTCACATATTTCATGGCGAACAACAAGGATGCGGAAAACCGTGATATAACCACGTAGCCGTGCTCTTTTTCTTCCCTCTCAATACGGGCAAACATTTTATCGCGAACCTCCCCGGTTATACGTTTATTTCTGGTCCCCTTCAGCTATCCGGCGCAAATCGGATAACAGCACATTGGTGGCTGGGATATTCGCAAGCCTCCGGCGGTAGTTGTCGAAGTCGTTATACACAACGGCGGCATCAAGCCTGACACATTTGGTAATATGTGACAGCAGGCGAGCCGCCAAATAGGTCCACAAACACGGTGCTGCCCGGGAACTGTCCCAGCACCCTGATAAAATCCTTCGCAAACATGCGTTTCTGCCCCACGAAAGGAAGCGGGGCGGACAAATACATCTTTTCATTTCATTCTGCTTTAAAACGGCCGCAAAGGTCCCCAGAATAAACGAAAACAGCGGGAAACATGAACGGTTCCCGCTGCAAGACATATACAGCAAACTACACGTTCAGCCCGAAGCGGACCGCCTCGTCACCGGCAAGCAGTGCGCGGGTTCCCTGGATATTGTTCTCGTAGATATGCACATTTCCCAAGTAGAGGGTGATCGACTTCAAGGGAAGTTCTATCTGCCGCGCCATCAGGTACAAGTGGTAAATATCGGAAGGTAGCCCGAGGTTCGCGTCACTGCTACGCTGGTAGGCGGATAGAACCAGTTCACCGCCATCTAACTGGAACTGTACCAGACTCAAACAGGGTGCCTGGTTGCTCTCGGCACCGGTTTCGCCCAGGAAAAGCACGTAGTTCTTGCTGTTGCGCCTCTCCCGGTTGATTTTCGCTATCAACGGAGGCAGCTTCTCGAAATAGGTCGGGTAACTGTTCACCAGGATGGAGCCGCAATAGTCCCACCAGTTGATGCCGGCCTCCCGGTACTTCTCCACGTTGCGCTCACCCTGCATAAATAACTGCAACTCGCTGCGGAGCTTCTTGCGGGCGATATGATGCCCTTCGAATATATCGAGCAGGTCTGCCGGTGTCAGCGAGAGCTGCTCGTTCAGAAGGTACTGTATGTTTCCCTTCTTGTTGGTCTGTGTCTTTCCCGTGGCAAGGATCTTGTCCAGGATGCGGTAATACTTATTCATAGCCATTTCCTCCTTCTAAATTTGAAACTCCCTAAAGATAAGGGGAAACGGCACTCCTTGTGGCATAAGACTGCCTGTTCACACTGCAAGCGTCTTGCAGTCGCTCTGGAACCGTTTCACCAGCGCGTACACCTTGCGCTCGCTCACCGAATACTTTTTCGGACAATACGGCCACGACATACGAAACTTTCTCACCCTGATCCAGTAGGCGGGTATAGTCTGAATACAAATCAATATACCGGGCATCCTCCAGACGGATTCCGGATGCTTGAAGCCTTTTCAACAGTTCCCGGTTAAAGTTTAATATCTCAATCACTTTCATACAACAAAAAAATTATATCTTTGCATCGCCAATCATTTTTAAACACATAAAAAGAGAGAACTCGTGACAGAGGGTATTTGCCCCCGGTCGCGCGAGTTCTCGTCGTGTGTTAAAAAAGTGATTGGCGTTACTATTTAACAGGCCGGGGGCTTTTTTCTTCCCTCCCCCGAAGGGTTCATTCCACCCGGTAATCTTCCGGATCAAAAGCGTCTTTCTTTCTCCAGCCGTCAGCCAGTGTATCCTGGATGTGCTTCATGGCCTTCGTGTAGAAGTCCGTCAGTTCCTCCAGATTCTCAAACGTCCGGTACTGGGGCTCCTCATCCGTCCCGAACTTGAACGTCACCGGGAGCATAGCGCCGCCGGTCTGTACGGCCAAATCATACGCTGCCTTATAATTGAACTGGTTCTCACTTGACAGCCATACCGGCATGTCCTCATAGACAAACCCGGAAAGTATCTCCCGGTCGGTCTGGTCGTTGTACCAGCCCGTGATGACGGACTTTATAGTGTCCGGACCGGGTTTCCCGATGAAACCCTCCTCCATGTAGGGAGGCGGGCCGTCATCCCTTTCTGCACATCCCAGCGGATGCGCCATCTGTTACGTGCCGGGCTCACGCACTCGATCAGTCTTATCCCGGATGTTCCTTCTACCCGTTTCATGTAAAATGTATTTAGTTCGACCCTTGCCGAAAGTTTCCGTCTTGATGGTGGTCTCGAACGGAAAGCCGTCGGGCATATCCTTCACTTGCAAAGAGGATGTTCTTCATCTCCTCGCTGTTGGTGAAGAACTTTTTTCGGTTCGCCGTTCATCTCAATAAGCCACGATACAGCGGTCCCTCGCCCTGTTCGGTCTTGATGCCCGTCTCAAAGTCCTTCACCACAATCGGTAAGTTTACCAGCTCCCGGATGCTTACCACCACCCCCGGGAAAACGTTTCTTGCCGTCCTCCGGCTTGCAATAGGAAACGTTCAAGTCTTTAAATGATCTCATGTCTTTGCCTGTTAATTTTTTAAACAACGTATGACAGTCGGCGTGTTTGGCCATTCCATAGAATGACGCTACCAGTTCACGCCTTCTTCTTCTCGATTTTACCTCGTGCATTTTTCGGGCGAATTTCTGCTTGATGCGTTTACGGATACGGACATGCTCCGGACCATAAATCACATAACCGAGAAAAATCGATGCCCTCTTCCACCGGGAACACGCGCTCGTCAGATTTTATCTGAAGCCCTATCCGTTCCATTTGTGAGTGGACAGCATCACGAATCATCCACAGTTCCGCTTTCGTTTTACCAAGTACAAGACCGTCATCACAATAACGATAGAA
>VOFC01003078.1_pt1 | contig 19000 bp, 20 predicted proteins | sample 5384161 | NCBI WGS metagenome assembly VOFC01 (sample SAMN12384722, study PRJNA508395) | human gut metagenome | isolation source: healthy gut B | host: Homo sapiens
TAAATCAACAGTCATAAACTCTCCTTTGTCTGCGGTTTTTGCGCTCCACCATGTTCTGATATCTTCATTCACGGCATTCTCTGTAGGATATCCTTCCAATGTAGATGACGCTTCTACCTTCTTTTTTATAAGACAGGAGCATCCATCCCGGGAATAAATCTTGTGGAGAAGATATTTTTTATCAGGAACAATCATAGGATAGTCTCCCCATGCTGTGTATGCATAAACATCTCCATCTTTGTCAAAGAAGGTTGGATATAGGGAAATCCTTCTTTCGAACATGTGCCTTCGTGAGATTGTGGAAGTACCGATATTCCAGTAGTTTCCATATAAATCCTGAAATGTGCTGCCATGTCGGTTCCGTTGACAAAACCTTCGGGTTTATAAGAGAAAGGATTATGTTTGAGTAAAGTGAATGGGCCCAATGGATTTTCCGATACGTAAACTCCGTTGCTGTAACTTTTGAATTCGGTACCGGGTACTGCATATTGCAGGTAATACTTCCCTTTGTATTGATTCATCCATGCGCCTTCAAGCCAGCAAGTGTGCTTGTAATTGGTATTATAGTCTCCGGATACTTCCCAACCGTATTTTCAGCATTGCTGTAAAATAAAGGGAATGGCTTCCCCTTTGGGCATAAATGTTTTTTATCAATTCCATTCCCATCATGGGAGTGGCTGCACCGAGAACCATAGTATAGATATACTTTGTCAGTATCTGAATCGTAAAACAACATCGGGTCTGCCAGGATATAAGGAAACTGATCGGTTACCAACTCCCATTTGCCTGATTTGGGATCAGCGCTTTTTATAGATTTTGTTGGTGGCTACGGAGGCCGTGAAGTAGATCTCTCCGTCCATTTCCATAACGGTGGGAGACATACTTCTCGATGGAAGACTGTCAGTGGTTATTAAATCCCAATGAACAAGATCTGTTGAATGGAAATAACCGCCGGATTTAGAAAGAAAAAAAGATAATATTCTCCTTTGTATTTTATCATACTGGGGGTCTGCTGCCTCACGCCAGGACGGAGAGTCAGTGAAAAACGATAACTTAGGTTTACCGGATTACAAATTGTTTTGACCTTATTCTCTTTTCCTACATGCTGCCAATAGAACGGATAATAGAGAGAGTAGCAGAAATAATACTTTGGAATGATTGGTATGATACATGTTTTTCATTATTCTGATATTTTAAAAGTTCTGCCTGCAAAGTTAGGGAGGAGATAGGGAAAGGACTTTTCATTTTAGATATTTCATTTTGCATTTCAGATAAAAAGGCCTGCATAATGGTCTCCGGCCTTATTTTTGAGGCTTTTCTTAGATTTCGGTAGGTGTTTTGCCGAAATAGCTTTTGAAGGCGCGGCTGAAAATGCTGAGGCTTGAAAACCGGAAAGTTCCGCTAACTTCGGTTACAGTATATTGACCGGATTGCAGAAGTTTGAGAGCATGATTCATCCGTACGGTCTTGATAAAGTCAGACGGCGATTGATCCGTCAATGTTTTTAATTTTCTTATATAGAAGTGAAGAACTCACATTCATGGCTGCGGCAAATTCTTCCTTTCCAAATTCGCTATTGGAAATGTTTTCGTTGATGATGCTAATTGCCGGCTTACGAACGGATCTTGGCTTTACTCTGGGGCACAGGCTGCTCTTCCCGGATGCCCGGTTCTGCCTGTGCCATTCTTTTGCATGAGTGCCTGGACAGCATCGGCAATAAGCCTGTCATTGGTACTCTTCCAAGCGGTTCGAATAACTTTTGAAAGCATAAATGATATAGCAGATGGTGCATAGACTGATGATAGCTGCAAACCACCAAGTTTTCCAGAAAGGAGGCGTGACGTGTATGTTCAGGCTGCGTTCATCAATCATTTGCGATAGAGAACTGTCGTACATCCTGATGTGTAATTTGAAGTTTCCACCCGGAAGATTGGTATAATTAATAAAGTGAAGTTCGAAGGGCGGCTCCAGTTTGCGTCCAATCCCTCTAATAGCCACGAGAATTTCATGTTTCCTGAAGAATTCCCTATTGGAAGCAGCTCTAACATGAAATTGTTCTGAGTGTAGTTTAAGGAAAGATTCTTCTGTTGATTGACGGGGTATTGTTTAATAAACCGGGAATTGTGCGTATGGAGCGGCCTGCTACGGTGATATTCTGGAAAAGATATTTCCTCGTGGAGGTTTCCTGAATCAGTTCCGGCGCAAACATGATTGCACCGTTGCTTGTTCCCCAGATCAGCTTGCCATTCTTCAGCCGCGTACAGGAGTTGACGCAGAAAGTCGTGGTTGAAAGGAATAGACCGATGTGTAGGGTTGGATTGTATTATTTAAGATATTGAGCGGCATAAGCCTCGTTCTGTACCAATCCATAAGAAACCGCTGTCAAATAAGATACTGTTCACATAGTTGGACGTCAGGCCGTCCGTTGTAAATCTCTCTGTTTGTTGTTTGTCATAGTCATATCTTATCAGGCCGTCTGCAAGTGGCAACCCATATTGTATTACCGGTTACTACTACGTCCTGAGTCAGACTGCCTTCAACTAACGTTTCCACCGTTCCCTGATTTTTATCCCAGCAACAACAAACCACGTGAGGTTGTAAGCAACAGTTTCCCCGGAGAAAGTTCGGCAAACGCGCTGACGGGCTGAACGGATATTCACGGAAACGATCTTCTTTTATCAGATAACAGGATAGCTTTTGGTTGCCGCCTATCCATACGTCTCCTTCTTTATCCACGAAAAAGTCAAAGATGAAATCGCCAGTAAAGCGAAGGAGTGTTGGTCTTGGAGGAGTAATGTTTCAGCGTTTTTCGGTTTCACGATCCAATAGATAGATGCCGGAAGAATAACTTCCTGCCCAGATATGTCCCTGGTTATCTTCACATAAAAGATAAGAATACCTTTGCCTGTTCCGATTTATTCTGGTAATAATGCTTCCACTTGTTGGATGCTGCATCCCAGCGGCTTACACCATTGTTTGTAGCAAACCATATATATGCCCTTCGTGATCTTCAATGATCTGGTTGACGTAGTTGTTTCCTAAGGAGTTTGGGTTGTTTATCTGGTAAGTGACGGTGTGATCTGGGGAGTTGTTGTTTCAAAGAAAGACAGCTTTCCGGTGAATGTGGCTATCCAGTTTTTTGAACCGTCGCAAAGAATATCATATACTCCGTCACCCCGGAGTGAAAAAGGATTGTTCAGGTCCTCCTATATATATGGAGAATTGTATCTCCTTTTTCGCTGATGTTCCAGATACCTTGTCCGTCAATACCAATCAGAAGGGTGTTTTTGGCATCCTTTCTGATAGCAAGAATGGGTTGCTTCGGAAAGTTTCTGATAGGGATATCTGATAAAGATTTCGGATGATGTCATAGTAGAAAAGCCCGGCCGATCGGTTCCAATCCATAGACGTTTTAGCTGGTCGTCATAGTACAGGCTGGGTACCTGAAAAAGAAATCTTCCGTAGTGTTTGAGTAAAGAAGCCGGCTTTCTGATGTCGAAATATTCAGTAGTGAAATGCCTGCCGATGTAATATAGAATAAGTGATTGTCATCATAAAAAGTGAGATGCTTTTATGTCCTCTTCCGTTTGTGGGATTTTGTAAGTATGTTATTCTCATATTTAAGAGTCCGATCGAGGAAGCAATCAAAGTACATTGCTTGTATCGGCAACGATGGTTCCTATTGTAATGTGGCTATTATCGGTTTCTTCCGCAAGTCTGTCAGGGAAGAAGAACTGGTCTGTAGGTTCGTCATAATGGAATATTTGGCCGTTATTGGTGTAGGAGAACAGTTGTGAATTGCTATAAGTCAGCTTTACGAATACAAAATCTGTGGTTCGGCAGGGAAGTTCATAATTGCGGCAGTCGCCTTCAGTCACTCTTAAAATGCGGTTTTGGTGGAGGTCCAGATAAAAACCATACTGGTCTTTACAGATGGAAAATGCTTCTCCTGATGTAATGCCATAGGTGTCACTGATGTTGTAGAATTTGGTATTGGTAGAGAAAGAGTTCAAACTAATAGAAAGCAAGACAAACAGCAGCAGTTTGACTCTTTCTTGTAATATCATTTGGAACTTTTTTCATTAAAGGAGCATTCGTTGTTTAGAAATTCTGTAGCAAAAGATAATAAATATCTATTGAGTTATGAATTAATTCGCCACGGAGTAACACAGAGTTTCACGGAGATGAATCCTGCACCGTAAAAGCAAATAAGAAAAAGAGCGCTTTGCAGGAGTTAGACTTCATTATCTCGTTATATAGAAAGCTGAATGATAGAGGAGAAACTTGATATGCTCCTTCCTTTTTTCTCCTAAAGCCTTAATGTTAATGTTATTATGCTATAAAAGCAAAACCTCGTTTTTCAATTGAAGGCTGTGCAGCCCGCAGTTGTGGGACCGACAGCCCTCAACTGTAAAACGTAGAGCCCTCAACTGTGAAACGAAGTTTTGTTACGGGCAAAGGAACAAAAACAATAAAGGCTAAAGTTGGGTTTTCATAGGACCTTCTTTCCATTTTTTCTTATTGTTCCTAAGTATTCTATTAGTGGGATTTGTCGATCTCGCAACAGGATTTTCAAGTTCTTTTCGTCGCCTAATATTATGAAGTGATATGAAAGGAATCAGGAAGGTTTTTGAAGAATAATGCAGAGATATCCTCTGTTTTCTTTGTAAAAGAGAGGTGTTTACGGGGATGTGCGTAAGGTATGTAAAAACGTGTTGAGTGTCTGATTATTAGCTGGTTGTAATAGAAAAAGTGCTTTGAAAAGCCTGTTTTTGGGGGTGTAGGATGAATTTGCCTACACCATTCTACATCATTTTTCCACGCATCTATTTGTTTGATAATCAAATGAAAAAGTCTCCGGTGTAGGATGTAGGAAATAGAGAACTATTTTTCCAATAGAAGAAATTTTATTGTTTGCGTTGCTTTTTTGTATGGGATAAATAGGCATTTGTATCTTTAACATACCGTTCTACAATACTTAGATTGCGTTATTCGGTCGGGGAACATTATTTCTAAAACGTTGGTGAAGTCGTTTTCTCTATCATAATGCGCTAAATGATAATTGCCGTATCCTATGATATCTATTCCGATATTTTGTGTATCTTTGTTGCATATTTCTTCAGTGGTGAAGGATATGTTTATGATTTGAGATCATTTTATTATTCGTACTTTCGAAATCTGGTACATTTTTAATAAGAGCGAATGATAAGTGAAGGTCTCCACGTCCGGATTGCATATAACTTTGTTATATACATCTTGTGGCGTGGAGCTATTGCTTATTATTTTCTTACCGGTTTACCAGAGCCTCGAAAGTGGATAATATGTTAATAGTTCCCATGCCACTTTTATTATAGAGGTATAGGGGCGACATCAACCTTTAAAACTTATAACACGATGGATGAACCTTTTACTTGCACTTGCCAAATGAAAACCGACTTAGAAAACTCAGCCGATGTATTTTCTTTTTTTGAAGAAAACTACCCTTTACCCGGTATTGTTGATAATCTTAATAAACTCTTCCAATAAAGAGTTACGCTGTGCCTGTTGCTTGATGGGGGCTGCTTTTACTTAGCATCTCCCGAAAGAAAACGATTTGGGGCTGGCTGGAAGATAAAGGGATAGATAATGCCAATTCTGTTTTTATGGAAACGACAAAAGCAATAAAAAAAACTATCAAAAATATAAAGAAGGGGTTTCGGTGGAAACCCCTATTTTTGTGCCGTCAGGTATTGGCATGTTCTATAAAATAATCTATGTGAATCTATAAACTATTAAAGGCACATGAAAAGCTTCTTGGATTTTTCTATTTTTCTTGTATTCGTTTTGATTGCTTCTCTCACGGCAGAAGCAAAGGTGACACTTCCTGCTATTTTTTCAGACAACATGGTATTGCAGCAAAAACACACAGGTGAATGTGGGGGAAAGCTGCGCCCGAGAAAAAGTAACGGTTAAAGCATCATGGCTGGATAAAGCTGTGACTGTGGAAGGCTGCGGCCATAGGTGAAGTTTGGCTTTGTACGGGACAGTCAAATATGGAATTTCCCGTAGCCCGTAATCCGCAAGTGAAATGGAAAACAGGAATGTTGAATGAAGCGGAAGAAATGAAAGATGCTGATTTTCCGGAAATCCGCCTGTTTCATGTAAGGAGCATCAACTGGCACCTGATGATGAAAAAGAAGATTGCGTTGGAAAGTGGGTGGTTTGTAATCCGGAGAATCTGAAAGACTTTTTCTGCTGTAGGATTTGTCTTTGGACGTAAATTGTATAAAGAATTGAGTACACCGGTTGGATTGATTCAGTCTACTTGGGGAGGAACACATACTGAATCCTGGACAAGTATGAAAGTGATGGAAAACAATCCGCTGTATGCTGATGTCTTAAAACAATATTCGAAGGAAAAGGTGAGTAGGGAAAAAAGATAAGTGTAAGGTTCCGGCTACTTTGTGGAATGGCATGATTGCTCCTATAGTAGGGTACACTGTGAAAGGAAATATCTGGTATCAGGGAGAATCCAACTCTGTTCGCTATGAGAAATATCAGGAAGTATTTACTAACTTGATAAATAGTTGGCGGAAAGAATGGAATCAGCCGGATATGCCTTTCTACTTTTTGTACAGATTGCACCACATTACAAACAACCGGCAGGTATTCGTGAAGCACAATTAAAAAACATGGTTAAGTGGACTTGAAAACATTGGTATGGCAGTAGTGACGGATGCAGCCGATTCTACCGACATACATCCACGAAAATAAAGTTGCACCGGGCGAACGGCTGGCAGCTTGGGCATTAGCAAAGCAATATGGTAAAAAAGATTGTTTATTCAGGACCTCTCTACAAATCAATGAAAGTGAATGGGAGAGAAATTACATTAGATTCTGAATTTGCGGAAGGTGGCCTGCAGACACCCGGCAATGAACCGTAAAAAAGGATTTTTTATTGCCGGCAATGATGCGCGGTTTTATCCGGCTGATGCTGTGATTGATGGAAGTTCGATAACACTTTCTTCAACTTATGTCTCTGCACCTGTAGCTGTACGCTACGGTTATGGGACTTTCTTTAGAGTGAATCTGTTTAATAAAGCCGGACTTCCGGCAGTCCCTTTCCGTACGGATACTTTTTGCCCCCGACACTTATTATCGTCTGTTTGCCGATTCGGAAATATACGTATGATGCCAAAAACCGGGCTTTATCATCATGCCTGGGATGAAAGCAAAGAGCCAGCGTTGGGCAGATCCGGAAACAGGACATTCGCCTAACTTCTGGGGACGGAGTATCGGATGGTGGTTCATGGCGATGGTGGATGCGTTGGATTTCATTCCCGAAAACCACGAAGGACGCGCCGGATGATTGGCTGGATACAGGGACTGGCTGAGGTGTTGCCCGCTTATCGGACAAAAATGGTTTGTGGTATCAGGTGCTCGACCAGCCGAAACGGAAAGGAAATCTTCCCCGGAAGCATCTGTGACCACGCAATTCATGTATGCTTAAAAGCTGTGAATAAAGGGTATATTGACCCGAAATATCGTGCTGTGGCTGAGAAGGCTTTCAAGGGATTGAAAAGTAAACTGATGGTAGAACGCCAGGATGGTACGCTGACACTGACACGTTGCTGCCAGGTGGGCGGCGGGCGGACATCCGTATCGCGATGGCAGCTTCGAATATTATATCGGTGAGAAGATGCGGGATAATGATGCAAAAGCAACAGGACCGTTCATTATGGGCTGTCTGGAGCTGAATAAATAGTATATATCATGAAAAAAGAATTTATTGGCAATAATCTTTGCTTCTTTCTGTGCCGAACCCTTTCCGCACAAAATATAGCGTGGCCTGAAGTAACTACGGAAGCTAAACCGGGTGCTCGCTGGTGGTGGATGGGGAGTGCGGTAGATGCGGCTAACCTGACCCGCAATCTGGAAGCATATTCCAAAGCAGGGATGGGCACGATGGAAGTTACTCCTATCTATGGGGTGCAGGGTAATGATGCAAACGAAATTCAGTTCCTGACTCGGTGGATGCAAATGTTACGCCATACGGAAAGTGAAGCTGCACGCCTGGGTATGAAGATTGATATGAACACAGGTACGGGCTGGCCTTTCGGTGGCCCGGAAGTGGGTATAGAAGATGCTGCCTGTAAATTGCTGATTGAAGAATATACACTGAAATCTGATAGATACCTATGCCTCCGTGGACATTCCCGAATGCGAAGGGTTCGGCCTGTCGCAATTCCATATTAAAGGATTGCGTCAAGATTCCCTGACACGTAAGAATGACTCCGACCTTTCCATGCTGAAATATGCTTCTTCCGCCGCCCATATCGCCGGAAAGCCCTACACTCTTCCGAAACATTCACCTGGCTGACAGAACATTTCCGTACCTCACTTTCCCAGTGCAAACCGGATATGGATTTGATGTTCGTATCAGGTGTAAACCACATGTTTTTCCACGGAACTCCCTACAGTCCCAAAGAAGCCAAATGGCCGGGATGGAAGTTCTATGCCTCTATTGACATGTCTCCTACCAATAACATTTGGCAGGATGCTCCTGCTTTCTTTGAATATATCACCCGTTGCCAGTCTTTCCTGCAAATGGGGAAACCGGACAATGATTTTCTTGTTTATCTGCCTGTATATGATATGTGGCAGGAACAGCCGGGCCGTCTTTTGCTGTTCAGCATCCATGATATGGCAAAACGTGCTCCTAAGTTTATAGAAACCGTTCATACCATCAGCAATTGCGGCTATGACATGGATTATATCTCTGACAACTTTGTGAAAAGCACCCGTTGCGTAAATGGCAAATTACTGACCAAAGGAGGAACTTCCTATAAGGCCATCATCATTCCTGCTGTAAAACTAATGCCGTCCGAGGTACTCGGCCATTTACTAAAGCTGGCACAAGCCGGAGCTACTATCATCTTTACCGAAAACTATCCGCAGGATGTACCCGGTTATGGAAAACTGGAAGCACGCCGGAAAGGCTTTGCGCAATTACAAAAGCAACTTCCGGAAGTTGCTTCTTTCAATGAGACGGTGGCAACTCCTTATCAAAAAGGGATCATCATTACAGGAAACAACTATCAATCTGCCTTGGAAAAAAGCGGTGTTGTTTGTGTAAATCTGTGTAATCTGTGGTGATTCGGTACATCCTCAAACTAAAGCGATAATCAATGAAATCGAATCTAATTATGCTCTGCCTGCTTGGGTTATGAGTACTCTGAATGCCCAGGACCCTCGCGAGAGAGGCATTACTACTATGAAATACTTGATCCGAGGCATGAACCGAAACCCTTAGTGGAAGGTTTTGCCGGGAACGGGTGACTGAGAATCTGAACCGTGGACTGACAGTAACCCCTGCCCGCGATGGCAAAGGTATTTATCTCAGTTGGCGGTTATTGGCATCGGATGCTCCGGTACTGCATTTCATGTCTATCGGGAAGCTGACGGTAAAAACGCGTCGCCTGACTAAAAAAGCCGCTTACACAGACTTGTGACTTTATGGATGTCACTCCTGCCGAAAAGGCGTCTTATTGGGTGGAAGTTCTGGTGAAGAAATCTGCCTTGTCGGAGAGAAACGGGAAGTGATTCTTTCCGAATTGAAACTTATATACTCGTGGACTGGCCTGAACGGAATGACAGGTATGGAAATCTGGTCCGGCAAAACCGTAACCAAATAGGAATGGCCTATCTGGACGGCAAGACCCCTTATATATTGGCATGTCGTGGCACTTACAAACTGATGACTGTAGATGCATGGCAGCTGAAAGATAACAAACTGGAACGTGCATGGCGATGGGACGGCGATGAAGAAAATCCCGTAGTAAGAAGCATGGGTTCCCATAATATGGTATGTGGTGATGTGGATGAAGATGGAAAAGATGAAATTCTGTTAGGCTCATGCATGCTTGATGATAACGGGACTTTACTATGGTCTACCGGACTAGGACACCCTGATAAAATCTATCTGACTGATATCGACCCGGATCGTCCGGGTATGGAAGTGTTCCTTTGTCTGGAACCTTGGCACGAGAACGGACGTGGCGTTTGTGTTGTGGATGCCAGAACAGGACAACCGGTATGGAATATCGGTCATAAGACATTCCATGTAGGCGATGGGATGGTTGCTGATTTTGATCCGGTCCACAAAGGTCTGGAATGTTTTGCCAGCGAAGACCGTAAAGGAGGCAGCACAGACAAATATCTACTTTCGGCTGACGGTAAACCTTTAGGTAAAAATGAGGAAGTGCCCTCCTGCCGTAATTGGGCTTGGTGGGACGGTGACTTATTGCGCGAAACATTCAAAGGGGACGATAACCGATGGGGGGCAAGTTCCTCTTCAAACGGTCGTTCACTAAGTATTGTAAAATGGAAAGGAGAAACACTGACACAAGGAATTGAAGGTGATATCTTAATGATTGCAGACTTATATGGAGACTGGCGTGAAGAAATAATCACCGCATTGCCCGGTGAAATACGTATCTACACAACCAATCTTCCGGCAAAAGACCGTCGCACCACATTGATGCAAGACGGAATATATAGAAGTTATGTAGCTCATCGTTCCATGGGATACCCACAGTAGTATATCGTAACCTGCCTTTTTGATATGCCAAGGGTGGAAGCACCGAAATCCCCCCGATCGCAAAAGGTGAACCTTGCTGACTTTGGTGCAGTGGGTAATGGCGAAGAACTTTTGTACGGCTTTTGCCAAGGCTATTGATGCCTTGGCGGAAAAGGGGGCGGACATTTGATTGTTCCCCGGTGTTTGGTTTACAGGTCCTATTGTCCTGAAAAGTAATATTGACCTGCACTTGGAAAAGGGTGCTGTTATCCTCTTTTTCACCTGATGTAGACCTCTATCCATTGGTAGAGACTGTATTTGAAGGATTGGATACCCGCCGTTGCCAATCGCCTGTTTCCGGACGCAATCTGGAAAATGTAGCGATAACGGAGAAGGTGCCATTGATGGTAACGGACATTATTGGCGTCCTCTGAAACGGGAAAAAGTAACGGAAAGTGTTTGGAAACAGACTACGCCCGGGGGGAGTATACAAACGGCCCACTTATTGGTTTCCTTATCCGCAGACACTGAAAGGAGATACGATCAGCAATATGAATGTACCTCAGAACTTGACGACGGAGGAAGAATGGCAGAGCGTGCGTCATTTTCTTCGTCGGTGATGGTGAGCCTGATAGAGTGTAAGAATGTATGGTTGCAGGGGTGTGATTTTCCAGAATTCACCGGCATGGAACCTGCATCCGTTGATGTGTGAGAATGTGTTTGATAGAAGAAGTACAGGTTCGTAATCCGAGTTATGCGCAGAATGGTGATGGTCTGGATCTGGAATCTTGCAAGAATGCACTGATTGTGAACTCTACATTTGATGTGGGCGATGATGGTATTTGTCTGAAGAGTGGACAAAGACGAAGACGGTCGCCGTCCGGGGACGTGTTTGTGAGAATGTGGTGGTAGATGGTTGTACAGTATTCAAAGGCCACGGTGGTTTTGTGGTTGGTAGTGAAATGAGTGGTGGTGTACGCAATGTCTCTGTCAGCAATTGTCAGTTCCTGGGGACGGATGTCGGTTTGCGTTTTAAGAGCAAGCGTGGGCGCGGAGGAGTTGTTGAGAATATCTGGATACGTAATATTGCCATGATGGATATCCCGACGGAGCCGATTACATTCAATCTTTATTATGGTGGCAAATCGGCTGTTGAAGTGTTGGAAAGTGGTGAGAAGGTACCTGCTAAAGTAGAACCGTTGCCAGTGGATGAAACTACACCTTGTTTCCGTAATATTCATGTGAAGAACCTGGTTTGCGCCGGAGCCCGCCGTGCTTTATTCTTCAATGGTATTCCTGAAATGCCGATTGATGGTATTGTGTTGGAAGATATAGATATTACTTCTAAATTGGGAGCTGAATTTATATATAGTAAGAATATCAGTATGAAGAATGTGAATATTCGTAATACGGAAGGAGAAAAGATAGTGACCCGTTATTGTGAAGGAGTGGAGGAGTAATTTGATCTCTGTGCACTCTCTGGACGTAATGGAATATCAAAACAGACACCTTTTCAATCAAAACTAATACAAAGCATAGGGGGGAGTTTCCCCTATTTTTTGTATCGTCAAATTATATTTAATATCATGAAACATTGCTTTTTTGCGGTTGATTTGGGAGCTACCAGTGGCCGTACCATATTGGGAACATTTACTGAGGGCAGGGATTGGAATTGCAGGATGTAAACCGCTTTCCTAACCATCTGATCGAAGTCGGTGGACATTACTACTGGGATATTTACGAATTGTATCGTCACATTTTGGAAGGCTTGAAACTAGCTGCCAACATGGATGATGTACAGATAACTTCTATCGGAATTGATACTTGGGGAGTGGATTTTGTGTGCGTAGGTAAAGATGGTGGATTGCTTCGCCAGCCTTATTCTTATCGTGATCCGCATACCATGGGTGCTCCTGAGACATTCTTCGCCCGTGTTCCCCGTAAGCAAGTTTATGGATGGACAGGTATTCAGGTCATGAATTTCAATTCACTTTTTCAATTAGATACCTTACGCCGTAATAAAGATAGTGCACTGGAAGCAGCTGATAAAATACTTTTTTTCATGCCGGACGCCCTTTAGTTACTTATTGACAGGGGGGAGATGGTGACAGAATATACTATTGCCACCACTGCGCAACTGGTGAATGCTGAAACGCGTCGTTTGGAACCGGCATTGTTAAAAGAAATCGGTTTGACGGAAGAGCATTTTCGGCCGTTTTGTTTATCCGGGCGAAAAGGTAGGTGTATTGACAAAAGAAATACAAACGATCACTGGGTTGGGGGCAATTCCGGTGATTGCTGTTGCCGGGCATGATACGGCTTCGGCTGTGGCGGCTGTGCCGGCATTGGATCGTAACTTTGCTTATTTGAGTAGCGGCACATGGTCATTGATGGGGGTAGAGACGGATGCACCGGTTATTAATGAAGAAACCGAAGCTTTAAATTTTACGAATGAGGGCGGTGTTGACCGGAACCATTCGTTTACTCAAAATATTTGTGGAATGTGGTTACTGGAACGCTGCCGTTGCGATTGGGGAAGAAATCTCTTATCCCGAACTGATCGCCGAAGCGGAAGCCAGTGAACCGTTCCGTAGCCTGATAAATCCGGATGATGCTCTGTTTGCCAATCCGATGAATATGGAACAGGCAATCCGTACTTATTGTGCTGACCATCATCAGCCGATACCGGAGACCCGAGGGCAAGTGGTACGGTGTATCTTCGAAAGTCTGGCACTGCGCTATCGTCAGGTGCTGGAGAATCTGCGCGGTCTTTCTCCCCGCCCGGTAGAGGCCCTGCATGTTATCGGAGGATGGCAGCCGTAATGATTTATTGAATCAGTGGACAGCCAATGCAGTAGGTATACCAGTAGCGGCCGGTCCGTCAGAAGCGACAGCAATCGGTAATGTCATGATACAAGCCCTTACAGCGGGTGCGGCGAGTGACGTTGTTTCCATGCGTCAGCTCATCAACCGTTCCATTCCGTTGAAAACCTTCACCCCGGAAAATGTGGAAGTATGGAATGCTGCTTATCTGCACTTTTGCAGTTAGCCTGATTTACCTTACCGCCTGAATAGAAAATACTTAATACTTAAAACTTTATAATTAAAACTAGTACCATCATGAAAGAAGAATTAATCCAGAGAGCCTATGAATTGGCAAAAGAACGTTATGCGGCTATTGGCGTAGATGTAAAAAAGCAATGGATGCTTTGCAAAAGATTTCCCTCTCCCTGCACTGTTGGCAGGCAGATGATGTAGCCGATTTGAAGCGCAGGTGCGCTGACAGGAGGTATCCAGGCTACCGGAAACTATCCCGGCAAAGCTCGCAATATGGAAGAATTGAGACAAGACGTCTTGAAGGCAGCCAGCTATATTCCTGGAACTCATCGTTTGAATCTGCATGAAATCTATGGTGACTTCGGCGGTAAGTTCGTTGACCGCGACCAGGTGGAGCCGGCTCATTTTGAAAGCTGGATACAATGGGCGGCCGAAAACAATATGAAGCTGGACTTCAACTCTACCTCCTTCTCTCATCCGAAGAGTGGTAATCTTTCACTTGCTAATCCTGATAAAGGAATCCGTGATTTCTGGGTAGAGCACACTAAACGTTGCCGTGCTATTGCCGAGGAAATGGGTAAACGCCAGGGCGATCCTTGTATCATGAACCTGTGGGTGCATGATGGAAGTAAGGATATTACTGTAAACCGTATGTTATATCGCGAGTTACTGAAGGATTCTTTGGATCGTATCTTCGAGGTGGAATACAAGAATATGAAGGACTGTGTGGAATCTAAGGTATTCGGTATCGGTCTGGAGAGTTATACGGTAGGTTCCAACGATTTCTATATCGGTTATGGTGTGAGCCGTAATAAGATTGTTACGTTGGATACAGGTCACTTCCATCCGGCAGAAAGCGTTGCCGACAAGTTGTCTTCATTGTTACTGTTTATTCCGAAATCATGTTGCACGTGAGCCGTCCGGTACGTTGGGATTCTGACCATGTAACGATAATGAATGATGAGACGATGGATCTTTTGCAAAGAAATCGTACGTTGTAATGCGTTAGATCGCGTGCATATCGGTTTTGGACTATTTTGATGCTTCTATCAATCGTATCGGTGCGTATGTAGTAGGTAGCCGTGCTACACAGAAGTGTGTGTTGCAAGCTCTGTTGGAACCGCTGGATACATTGCGTAAATACGAGGCGAACGATCAACTGTTTGAACGCCTTGTTCTGCTCGAAGAAGGAAAATCTCTGCCTTGGAATGCTGTTTGGGATATGTTCTGTCTGAAGAACGGTGTACCTGTAGGTGAGGAATTCATTACTGAGATACAGAAATACGAAGCAGACGTTACGTCGAAACGTAATTGAGGGATTAATGGTTAGTGACGAGTGTTTAGCGGAGAAAGCTGTATCTTTGTACGGTTCTTTGTGTTAAACACTCATCATTTATCACTAAACGTTATTATCATGAATACACTGATAGGATTGTTTGATTATAGCTATCGGGAGCTTCGGACAGAGTAGTTCGTATGTACCCATTAACAAGGTGAAAAACTGGTCGTGGGAGAGTTTCTGGCTTGTACAGGGAATCTTTGCATGGCTTGTTTTTCCCATTGTTAGTGCGTTTGCCATTCCGGCGGGAAGTTCGCTGATTGAACTTTGGGGGCGGAGGCGCTTTTGCCTGCAATGGTTTACGGCGTTCTGTGGGGGCGTGGGTGGACTGACATTCGGTTTGAGTATGCGCTATCTGGGTGTAGCACTCGGACAGAGTATTGCCCTCGGTACGTGCGCCGGTTTCGGAACACTTTTCCCGGCTTTGTTTGCGGAAAAGACCTGCTTCATGGTGAAGGACTGATGTTGCTCATCGGCGTCTGTATAACGCTGGCTGGTATTGCTATCATCGGGTATGCCGGTAGTCTTCGCTCCAAGAATATGACGGAAGAGGAGAAACGCGCTGCCGTTAAGGATTTTTGCTCTGACAAAGGGGCTGCTTGTGGCTCTGTTGGCAGGTGTGATGAGCGCTTGTTTCGCTCTCGGTCTGATGCGGGAACACCGATAAAAAGAGGCTGCTTTGGCTGGTGGAGTAGAAGCGCTCTATGCGGATTACCTGTAATTTTCCTGGCAACTCTTGGAGGTTTCTGTACGAATGCCGCTTACTGTATTTGGCAAGAATATCAAAGAATAAGACGGGTAAGGAATATCTTTCTGTGAAAGGTTCGGTACTGACGAATAATCTGTTGTTCTGTGCGCTTGCAGGCGTGTTGTGGTATTCTCAGTTCTTCGGCCTTGAAATGGGTAAAGCTTCCTGACAGACAGTCCGTACTGCTTGCTTTCTCCTGGAGTATCCTGATGTCATTGAACGTAACGTTCAGTAATGTCTGGGGAATTCTGTTGAAGGAATGGAAAGGTGTCCAGCAATACTACGATTGCGGTTCTTATTCTGGGGTTGGTAGTTCTGATATCTTCTATTATTGTGGTGGCAATGGCACAAGTGTAATAGTATATAGCTACGAGTTACGAGTTACAAGTGCCTTTCGGTATGATAGCGCAGTAACTCGTAGCTTGTAGCTCGTAACCGTAACTTAATTTATTATAATGAAATCAATTCTCGAAAACCGTCCGGCATTGACTTATGCAGTCAATCAAGTGGCAGAGGTTGCGGATATCTCTGGCAAAAGGGTGGGCCGAACGTAATGGCGGTAATATCACCCTGAATATTACTGAATTTGTAGACGATGAAATAAAAGCGATTGCCTGCCATCAGCGAAGTGAAACAAATCGGTGCTACTCTTCCGTATCTGAAAGATTGCTATTTCTACTGCAAAGGGCACCAATAAACGGATGCGCGATTTAGCTCGTTGGCCGATGGAGCACGGTTCTGTGATTCGTATTCTGGATGACTGTGCCAGCTATGTCATCATTGCCGATCATCGGTGATGCCTACTTCCGAACTTCCTGCCCATCTTAGTGTGCACAATCGCTTGATTGAAAGGATCTCCCTATAAAGCTTCATTGCATACACATCCTATCGAATTGATTGCTATGACCCATAACAAGAAGTTCTGGAGAAGGATGTGGCTACCAATCTGCTTTGGAGTATGATTCCGGAAACAAAGGCTTTTCTGTCCGCGTGGTTTAGGCATCATTCCTTACGAACTGCCAAGCTCCGTGAAACTGGCGGAAGCAACTATTGAACAACTTGAAGATTATGACGTGGCTATGTGGGAAAAAAACATGGTGTTTTTGCTGCTAGATGTGGATGTTATGTCTGCTTTCGATCAGGTAGATGTATTGAATAAATCTGCCTTGATTTATATTGCTGCCAAAAACATGGGCTTTGAGCCTGATGGCATGAGTCAGGGAGCAAATGCAGGAAATGACTCGCGCATTTAATCTTCCTAAATGATAACCAAGTACTTAAACAAATATCATGAAACGAACATTCTTTTCCCTCGCCTGCTGTTGGCAGTGGCAACCCTTACCCCAAACCAAGATGACGGCAAGAGAAGCTGCCGTAAAGATTGCAGACCGCATTCTTGCCAGCACTACATACGAGTTCAAGAATACGAAGACAGGTGAGATATAAGTCCGTCAAGAAGTTACCTCTTGATATGGATGTAAGGTTGCTTGCAAGTATAATAACTGGCAACTATACCCATGGGGTAACAAATATGGCTTTGATGGAGTTGGGTGATAAGCTCGGTGATAAGAAGTATGAAAATATGTTTTGAAGAATATGAACTTCGTATTCAACGAAGGTAACCTTGATTTCTTCCGTAAACAATATGATGAAGCTTTTAAGCGGGATGGTTGGAATGCTGTCCGCAAATTGAGTTGGCACATGATCTTCCGTGGCAAACGTCTGGACGATAATGGACCGATGGGGCCAGTTTGATAGAGATTGCAGTTGAAGTATCCTAATGATTCATTTCTGGGTTACATTAATGAGACTGCCGAACATCTGAATTATGGTGAACCTCGTCTGGGTGATGGTACCATTGTCCGCATCTGGCCACACGTTAATACTATCTGGGCGGACGATGCGTTCATGGCAATTTCTTTTTTGGCACGTATGGGGAAGATGACCGGTGATGAGAAGTATTTTAATGATGCCGCTAATCAGGTATTGAATTATAATCGCTATCTCTGGTGTCCTGAAAAACAGATTTATTATCATTGCTATCATACGGATAATAAGGAGCATGGAGTGGCTCACTGGAGTCGTGCCAACGGTTGGGTGTTTATGGCACAAGCCGATTTGCTTAGTATGATGCCGAAAGATCATCCGATGCGTGAAGCGGTTATTGAAAATTTCCCGTCAGCAAGCCAGTGGTGTAGCACGCTATCAAGGTAAAGAATGGACTTTGGCATCAGTTGTTGGATAAAGAAGATTCTTATGAAGAAATCACTGGTACCGCTATGTTTGTGTTCGGTATTGCCCGTGGTGTGAAGGGAGGGTTGGTTGCATCCGGACTTTATCTATGTGGCTGAACAAGGTTTGAAGGGTATGATGAAAAATCTCAGATGATGGTGATGTAACTTCTATTTGTGTAGGAACCGCATTATGCCTTCTGTGGCATACTATTACAACTGTCCTACCCAGGAGAACGATCCCTATGGGTGAAGGCCCTGTACTCCGTGCACTTATCGAGATGATAGATGCACCTAAGTATACAGAAATCAAGGCCGAACAACAATATGATAAGATTGTCGTAAAGAAATAGACTCTTTCTCTTTATTCGTATTTATTAGTCCGCTCCGGTATATTTTTAGAATTAACCCGAGCGGACATTTTTTATTCGCAAATAATTTCTATTTTTGCCCTTACCTATCCTATCCTGTAAAAAACACGTGTTATGACTAAAAATTATAATGATTTAGGAGTAGAGTTTAAGTACCTTATTGTAAATGACATGGACCAGAAATATGGTCTTTGGGTAAATACTGTAGGCTTTCAGTCTATCCAGCCTAATTCTCCTTATCCGTTGAAGGATCATCCTACCGGTTATTTTTTCAATGCTCAAAAGGACGTGTTTTACGTGAGTATCAGCTGGTTTACATAACTAAAGGTCGAGGATTATTTACCTCTGAGACCACTCCTGAGAAGCAAGTTTGTAAGGGAAGGCTCATGGGTGCTGTTTCCTCGGACAGTGGCACACATACCACCCATACCAGCAGACAGGATGGAATGAATACTACATTGGTTTTGAAGGACCGGTCATAGATGATATGGTGAAAGGTGGTTTTCTATCGAAAGAGAATCAAGTGTTGGAGGTGGGGTTGAATGAGGAATTAGTTACTCTTTTCTCGCGTGCATTGAAATTGCGGAAGCTGATAAGATTTCTTCCCAGCAATATCTTGCCGGTATTGTGCTACATATGATAGGGATGATATTGTCCATCTCTAAAAATAAGATTTTTTGAGGTCGGTGATGTTGA
>VOFC01004683.1_pt1 | contig 18996 bp, 35 predicted proteins | sample 5384161 | NCBI WGS metagenome assembly VOFC01 (sample SAMN12384722, study PRJNA508395) | human gut metagenome | isolation source: healthy gut B | host: Homo sapiens
CAATAAATTTAACAAAACTAAATACACATTTGGGAGCACAAATACAATTAAATTATGGAAAAAGATAACATAAGTGGAAATCAAACAGAACAGACCTATATATAATAAACGGAAAAAAACAAAACTATTTATTATGTAAAAGGAGTAGAATATAAAAAGAAAATACCATAGACTACCAGAAGAATATACAACATTAAAAGATGTATATACACAACATATGATGCAAATGGAGGAACAGGAGGGCCAAATATGCAAACAGTTAACACTTCTGAACTCCAATAACGGTAGGAGCAGCACCTACAAGAAGCGGATACAAATTTTTAGGATATAAAATAGATGGTGATAGCAAATTATATAAACAAAGGGGGATAGTGTGACAGTAACAAAAATATAATACTTACTGCACAATGGGAGAAGGAACAATAAAATTAATAAAAAATGCTTGACAAGTACATAAAGTTTATGTATAATAGAAAATGTACTTGAAAAGATGGCGACGTAGCTCAGTTGGCTAGAGCACGCGGTTCATACCCACGGTGTCGAGAGTTCGAATCTCCCCGTCGCTACCAATATAAATAAAAATACCTCTGGCAAAAGCGGGGGTATTTTTATGATTTAATTAGTTTGTAACTAATTTTTAGATTTAGGATAAGGAACTTTTTTCATCAGTTCTAAATAATAAATAATCAATACTAGTTTCATAATAATCAGCAAGTAAAATTAAAGACTCTAAAGGGATAGATCTTTTACCTAATTCATAATATGAATATGCTACTTGAGATATCCTTAGAAGCTGGCATATTTGATGTTGTGTCAAGTCATTATCTTCCTTAAATCTCGCAAACGATTTTTTACCATAACAATCATACCCTTTTCATAAATCTTTTCTCAAATGGAAAAATATTCTTATTTTGTATTATAAAATAAAAAACGAATTGATATATGGCAAAATAAAACAAATTGCTATATCATAAATATTTATATTCAAAATATAACCAAAGATACTTATAAATAATATAATTAAATTTTGTTAGCATAGATTAAGATTGAATATGGGTATTTGTAATATTAAAAATGTGAAGAACATTGCAATTAAACCTTGTAAAACCTTTCCAAGTACATAATATTTTATAGACAGTTTTTTCTTTCGAAATAATACTGAGTATTTGAAGCATTATAGAAAATGAGGCAAAACCTAGTAAAAATGCAGCCAATATTATATTGTTTGAAATAGATTTTATATGTATATTAGAAATTACATTCAAACCATTGGTTAATTCTAATATTCCAGTTATAATTCCAGATGAAAAATCTTTTTTCTTTAAATAGAGGTTCTATGAATTTTGCTAAAATGGTAATTAAACCAGTTTGCTTAAAAAAAATAGAAATTATAACAGAAAAAAAGTACAACAAAAACCACCAACCATGAAAATTGTTTTTACACTATTTAAAATACTAGAAGATAAAGCTTCACCTAAAGTCGCAAAGAAATAGAATTACATTTTCTGGTGTTAAAACTATAAGAACTTTTAGTTTCTTTTTTTATGAGCTTTCCAAAAATTATGCCAACACAAATAGAGGCAAGCAAGTGAGTGACTAACAAAATTAATCCAATATTGCTACTTCCAAACATAGATATACCGTACAGTTCCAATAATAAAAAGTGGACCAGAATTATTAGTATATGCAAGTAAAATTTCAGCTTCTTTTTTTTAGTACATAAGCCAGAAGAATAGATTTGGCATACAGTTTTAGCACCAATAGGATATCCACTTATAAATCCTAAGACTAATGGATATGCAGCAGCACCAGGCATATTAAAAATAGGCTTCATAAATTTATCCAATTTTCTTCCAATAATGTTTACTGCATTTGTATAACTTAATAGTTCGGTAGCTACTAAAAAAGGAAAAAAGAGATGGGACTACTGAGTTAACCCATAAATTTAACCCATGCTTTGTTGCAGAAATATTACTTGCTGAAAACAAAAGTAAGCATAAAATAAAACGCATGAAAAATTAAAGGAAAAATGTTTCTCTTTAAAGAGAACAAATATAATTTAAAACTTTTCATAATAATAAGATATGAATTAAATAAAATTTTATGATAAAGTTTAAAATTTATATGGAAAGCCATAGGTAAATGGAATAATTCTTGCTTTTTAAGGAATATCTTGGTATAATAGAAACAGGTAAAAAGGAGACCAAGAAATGAACTATATATTAAGAGATTTGGCTTCTTCTGAAAAGTTCGAAAAATATTTAAAAGTAAAAAATACCCGGTAACAATATCGGGTATAGCTTTCGTGGCGAAAGCTCAGCTTCTAGCACTTACTTATGAAGAGACGAGAAAGCCAATATGTATAATAACATATAATGAAATTCAAACAAAAAACTTAAAAAAAACCTTAGCTATTTTCTTGAAGAAGGAGTATTATATTTTCCAAAGCGTGAAATTATGGCATATGACTATGTTGCAGAAAGTAGTGAAAATCAATATGAAAGAATAGATATATTAAATGATATCTATAATAATAAAGCGAAAATAATAATAACAACAATAGAAGCTGTAATGCAAAGTATGCCTCAAAAGATATTATTTATAAAAGTGTTTTTAAATTTAAAATTGGGAGATACAATTTCTCATGATGAAATAAAAAAATTTTTATTAGAGCAGGGATATAAAAGAACGGATTTAATAGAAAATAGAGGGGAATTTTGTGTAAGAGGAGACATCATAGATATTGGAGTCAAAGAAAATGATGGGATTAGAATAGAGTTTTGGGGAGATGATATTGATTCTATAAGAAAATTTAAAATTTCTTCACAAAGATCCACAGATATGCTCGAAAATGTAGATATATATCCTGCAAAAGAACTACTTTTAGAAGATTCATTAGAAAATGTATGTAAAAAGAATTAAGGAAAACAAGAAAGAATATTCGTTAGAAGATGTAGAAAGAATTTTGTCAGGGATTATGAAAATAAAATAGATAAATATTTTAATGAATTCTATAAGAACAAGTCGAATTTCATAGAATATATTAATAAATGCCAAATATATCTTGACGAACCAGAAAAAATAGAGCAAAGAATAGAGGCAATAAAAAAGATAATGAAAGTTTCATAAATGCACTAATAGATAAAGAAAAAACCGGTTCCGGAAATTTTAGAAAATTTTAGTGAGTTTTGTTTAAGAATAAATGATGTAATAAATTTTAAAAGAATTAGATACGTTAGACGATAGTTTTAATACAAAGGGAAGTAAATTTATTTAGAGGAGATGTTCCAAGTTTTAAAAAGAAGTAGAAGAAGCATTAAAATTTGGAAAAAAGTAGTTATTTTAGCTGGAGATAAAGACAATGCAATTAAAATTAGAAAAATATTTGAAAATGAAATAGTAATTGCAAATTCATTAGATAATATTTGGATAAAGAAGGAGAAGCTATAATAGCACAAGGAGCTCTTACTTCTGGCTTTGAAGATGAAGATACAAAACTTTTAGTAATAAGTAGTGATGAATTTTTGCAAAATCAAAAGCAATTAAAAGAGTATCAAATACATTCAAAAATGGTGAAAAGATTGTATTTGCAGACTTAAAAATAGGAGATTATATAGTACATAAAAATCATGGTATAGGTATTTTTGTTGGAGTAAAGACAATAAAAACAGATGGTATAACCAAAGACTATATAGAACTTAAATATAAAGATGGAGACATTTTATATGTACCAACAGATGATTTAGACAATGTTAGAAAATATATTGGAGGAGAAGGTAATCTAAAACTTAATAAATTAGGAACAAAAGAGTGGGAAAATACCAAATCAAAAGTTAAGGGAAATTTAAGAGCAGTTGCTAAAGAATTAATAGAGCTTTATGCAAGAAGAGAAAAATCAGTAGGTTTTGCATTTTCTAAGGATAGTATATTTCAAAATCAATTTGAAAATAGTTTCAAATATAAAGAGACAAACGACCAATTAAGATGTATAGAAGAAGTAAAAAAAGATATGGAAGCACCAAGACCGATGGATAGGCTTTTGTGTGGAGATGTTGGCTATGGAAAAACAGAAGTGGCAATAAGAGCTGCTTTTAAGGCAGTAATGGATAGTAAACAAGTAGTATATTTTGGCACCTACTACAATTTTAGCAGGACAGCAGTATAAAGAATTTAAAGAAAGAATGGAAGAATATCCAATAAAAATAGAACTTCTTAATAGATTTAGGACTTCTAAAGAAAAAAAAGAAGTTATAAAAAAATTAAAGACAGGGGAAGTAGATATTGTTTTAGGAACTCATAGGGTACTTAGTAAAGATGTAGAATTCAAGGATTTAGGCCTACTAATTATTGATGAGGAACATAGATTTGGAGTAAAGGCAAAAGAAAAAAATATAAAACAATATAAAAAATGAGGTAGATGTTCTTACAATGACAGCAACCCAATCCCAAGAACTCTTCAGATGTCAATAGTAGGAATTAGAGACATGTCTGTAATATATGAGCCACCTCAAAACCGTAGGCCAGTTCAAACCTATGTATTAGAATATGATAGAGAAGTAATAAAAGAAGCAATTACAAAGGAACTAGAAAGAGGCGGGCAGGTATTTTATATTTACAATATTGTAGATACTATTTCAACAAAAGCAGCAGAATTAAGTTCATTAGTTCCAGAGGCAAGAGTATCTTATGCACATGGAAGGATGTCAGGAAAGAAGTAGAAGACATTATGCAAGAATTTGTTGAAAAGAAGACAAATGTACTTTGTATGTACAACAATTTAGAGTCAGGAATAGATATTCCAAATGCAAATACAATGATAGTAGAAAATGCAGATAGATTTGGACTAGCACAGTTATATCAAATAAGAGGTAGAGTTGGAAGAAGGATAGACAGGCATATGCATATATAACATATAAAAAGAGATAAGATGCTTTCAGAAGATGCAAGTAAGAGATTAAAAGCAATAAAGGAATTTTACCGAGTTTGGAGCTGGTTTTAAAATTGCAACTAGAGACTTACAAATAAGAGGAGCAGGAAGCATATTTGGGGAAATCCAACATGGACATATGGAACAAGTAGGATATGATATGTATAATAGACTTTTAGATGAAGTTGTAAAAGAGTTAAAAGGTGAAAAAAATAGATGTAGAAGAAGAAATATCTATCGACTTAAGTATTTCATCATATATTCAGAAGAATATAGATAGTTCTAGTCAGAAGATAGAAATTTATCAAGACATTGCAAATTCGAAATCAGAAGAAGAAGTTCAAAATGTTATTGATGAAATTATAGATAGATATGGCGAAAATGCCAAAAGAAGTGCATAATCTAATTGAAATAGCAAGAATTAAGAATTTGTGTAGGGAGCAAGGAGTAATAAAGCTGCAACAGAAGCAAAAATGCAGTATTAATATATTACAAAAAATGGGGAAAAAATAGATATTGCGAACGTTTTACAAAAAACTATGGAAATAGAGTAAGATTTTCACCAGGAGAAAAAACCATACATAACATTAAAAATTGAAAAGATGTAGTAAAAGAGCTAAAAGAATTTTTAAAATAATTTATAGAGGTATATTTATGGTAATAAGAAGTAAAAGAAAATGACACTGTAAAAGAAATAAGGAAGTTAAAGGATAAGAAATATAGAAAAGATAAATTTTTAGTAGAAGGAATAAAGATGCTAAAAGAAGCATTTTGAAGAAAATGCAAAAATAGAATTAATTGTTTTAAGAGAAGGAACGAAATTAGATATTGATATAAAAAATGTAAAATCAATTGAAGTAAGTGAGGTTATATTTAATACATTAACAGATGTTGTTTCGCCACAAGGTGTTCTAGCAGTAATAAGTAAAAAGAAAGAACAAATAGAATATAAGGAATCAGACTATATTATTGCATTAGATGGTATTCAAGATCCAGGGAATTTAGAACAATAATTAGAACTGCCGACTCAGCAGGAATAAAACAAGTTTTAGTTTCGAAAAATACAGTGGATTGTTATTCTCCTAAAGTAGTAAGGTCTACAATGGGTGCCATTTATAGAATAAATGTAATAGAAGAGGAAGACTTAGCTAAAAAATTGGAAGGTTTAAAAAAGATGGATTTGAAATAGTAACCACTGCTTTAGATACAGAACAAAGCATATATGATATTTCATATAATAAAAAAATTGTTGTTATTGGAAATGAAGCAAATGGAGTAAGCAAAGAAGTACAAAATATTTCAGATTGTAAAGTTAAAATTCCAATGATAGGAAAAGACAGAAAGTCTAAATGCATCAGTTGCAGCAGGCATAATGATATATGAATATGTAAGAGAAAAAAATATTAAAAATAGGATGGAAATATGAAGTTAGTTATTCAAAGAGTAAAAAATGCTAAAGTAGAAGTGGACGAAAAGGTAGTTAGGAAAAATAGAAAATGGATTCATGGTTTTAATTGGTATAAGAAAAGGAGATACTAAAAAGGAAGCGGATTATTTAGTAAAAAAATTAATAAACTTAAGAGTATTTGAAGATGAAAATGGAAAAATGAATTTAAATATAAAAAGTGTAGGAGGAAGCCTTTTACTAGTATCTCAATTTACTTTATATGCAGATACTTTAGAAGGGAATAGACCATCATTTACAAATGCAGAAAATCCGTATGAGGCGCAAAACTATATGAATATTTTGCGAAGAATGTGAAAAGAAGTAAATGTAGAAACAGGAATATTTGGAGCAAATATGGAAGTTGAGGTATTCAAAATAGTGGACCAGTAACAATTATTTTGGAAAAATAAACTACTTACCTTGAAAATGAAGGCTAAAAAGAGGTATAATAAAACACGCAAAATAAAAAAGGAGCAAAACAATGTACAGAAATCATAATTGTGGAGAATTAAATATAAAAAACATAGGTGAAAATGTAATGCTTGCAGGTTGGGTACAAAGAATAAGAAACTTAGGCTCAATGCAATTTGTTGACTTAAGAGATGAATTTGGAATAACACAAATTGTAATTGCAAGTGAAGAACTAAAATGCAAAATGGAAGAAATAAACCCAGAATCTGTTATAATATAACTGGTAATGTAGTAGAGCGCTCTAATAAAAATTTAAATATTCCAACAGGAGAAATAGAAATAGATGCAAAAAAATAGAAGTTCTAGGAAAATGTAAGTCAGCACTACCATTTGAAATAAATTCAGAGAAAAATAAATATTGAAAATGTTAGAGAAGATTTAAGACTAGAATATAGATACTTAGACCTAAGAAATGATAAATTGCATAAAAACAATACTTTTACGTTCAAAAGTAATGAAATCTTTTAGAAGAAAAATGGATGAGCTAGGATTTACAGAAATACAAACCCAATTTTAGCAAATTCATCACCAGAAGGAGCTAGAGATTACTTGGTTCCAAGTAGAATTCATGCGGGAAAATTCTATGCACTACCACAGGCTCCCAACAATTTAAGCAATTACTTATGGTATCTGATTTGATAAATATTATCAAATTGCACCATGCTTTAGAGATGAAGACCCTAGAGCAGATAGAGTCCGGGAGAATTTTATCAACTAGACTTTTTGAAATGTCATTTGCAACTCAAGAAGATGTATTTAAGGTAATAGAAGAAGTAGTTCCAGCAGTATTTAAAGAACATACTAATTGAAAGTTGACGAGGGGCCATTTGTGAGAATACCTTATAAAGAGGCGATGGAGAAATATGGTATAGATAAACCGGATTTAAGAAATCCACTTATAATACAAGATGCAACAAATTTATTCAAAAATACAGAATTTAATGCATTCAAAGAAAAACAATAAAAGGCAATAGTAGTTCCTAAAGGAGCAGAGCAAGGAAGAAAGTTCTTTGATAGTATGTCAGAATTTGCAGTAACAGAACTGGGTGCTAAGGGACTAGCTTGGGTTAAAGTAGATGAAGAAAATAATTTAACAGGTGGAATTTCAAAATTTATTACAGATGAAATAAAAAACAGAACTTGGTGCTAAAGCAGGAGATAGCATTTTTTTTATAGCAGATGAATTTAAACAGCTCAAAAATTAGCAGGATTAGTAAGAATAGAACTTGAAAAAGACTGGACCTAATAGAGAAAAATGTGTATAAATTCTTGCTTTATAGTAGATTTTCCAATGTATGAATATAATGAAGAGGAAGAAAAATAGATTTTAATCATAACCCATTTTCAATGCCACAGGGAGGATTAGAAGCTCTAAACACTAAAGACCCATTGGACATTGTGGCATATCAATTTGACTTGGTTTGCAATGGATATGAAACAGCATCAGGTGCAGTAAGAAATCATGACCCTGAAATTATGATTAAAGCATTTGAGATTGCAGGATACAAAGAAGATGATATAAAGAAAAGATTTGGAGCATTATATACTGCATTCCAATATGGAACACCTCCACATGCGGGTGCGGCACCAGGACTAGATAGATTAGTAATGCTTATGGCAAATTCAGATAATATTAGAGACGTTATTGCATTTCCAAAAATAAAAAGCAAGAGATGTTATGATGAATGCACCAAGCAAAGTTACAGATGAACAATTAAAAGACGTACATATTTCTGTAACAGAAGAAGAGGATGAATAAAATAATTTACTTTTATATTTAAGCTTTTTTAAAAGTATTAAGAAAGACATATTGCAATATGTCTTTTCTTTTGTGATATAAATAAGTAGGAGAAATACATGAAAAATATTAAAGATTATAATTTAGAAGAATTGAAACAAGAGATAATAAAATTAGGAGAAAAACCATTTAGGGCAGAGCAAATTTTAGATGGATATTTGTAGAAAAGGTAAAAAAGCTTTAGTGAGATGACAAATCTATCTGAAAGTTTAAGAGAAAAGCTAAATGAAAATTATGATATTTGTAATTTTAGTATAGAAAGAAAACTAGAATCAATAGATGGTACAAAAAGTATTTATTTGGTCTTAATGACGGAAATGCTATTGAAACAGTACTGATGCAATACCATCATGGAAAAACGGTTTGTGTATCTTCACAAATTGATGTAAAATGGGATGTAAATTTTTGCGCATCAACGGGAATTCCATTTATAAGAAATTTAACATCTGGAGAAATTGTAGAGCAAATCATAGCAGTAGAGCAGGATATAAAAGAAAGCATTTTCAAATATTGTATTTATGGGAATAGGAGAACCATTTGATAATTACAGTAATGTTATGAATGCTATAAAAAATTTTAAACAACCAAAAGGGATTAAATATAGGAGCAAGGCATATTAGTATTTCTACAAGTGGCTTAGTACCTAAAATATATGAATTTGCAGATGAAAATGTGCAATGTACATTATCTATTTCACTTCATAGTGCAAATGATGAAACAAGAAGTAGTATGATGCCTGTAAATAATGCATATAATATAGAAGAGTTAATAAAAGCCTGCAAATATTACATAGAAAAAACAAATAAAAGAATTTCATTTGAATATGCACTTGCAAAAGACAATAATGACAACAAAAAAGGCAGCAGATGAATTAATAAATTTACTACATGGAATGTTATGCCATGTAAACTTAATTCCAATAAATAAAATAGAAAATGGAAAGTACATAAAAACTTCAAATGAAAATGTAATAAAATTTAGAGATTATTTAAATAGTAAAGGGAATAACAGCAACTATAAGAAGAGAATTAGGCTCAGATATAGATGCTGTTTGTGGACAACTTAGAAGAAAGAATTTGAAAAAGCGAAGGAGGAAAATAAATGAAGGCTTTTGCAGCTTCAAATATAGGAAAGATGAGGCAAATAAATGAAGATTCATTTTTTGCGTCTAATCCCGATGATAAAATACAATTGTATATTGTTGCAGATGGAATGGGAGGATACAACGGTGGAGAAATTGCAAGTAGCTTAGCAGTAACAGCAGCAAGAAACTATATTTTAAGCAATTTCGAAAAGAAAATGGATAATAAAGAAACTTTACTAGAATTAATAAAAAATAGTGTGGATTATGCGAATAAGGTTGTTTTTGAAAAAATCTAGAGAAAATGAAGAACTAAAAAAATATGGGAACAACTTTAGATATATGTTTAATTTATATGAATAAATTATTTATAGGGCATATTGGAGATAGTAGAGTATATAGAATTAGAAAAGAATTTATGAGAAAGCTTACAAAAGACCATAGTTATGTACAGCAACTTGTAGATGAAGGGAAAATCACAAAAGAAGAAAGTATAAATCATCAAAAAAAGAATATGCTTATAAAAGCACTTGGATGCACAGAAGAAATAGAACCTGATGTGATGGTAAAAGGACTTGTAAAAGATGATATTTTACTTATGTGCACAGATGGACTAACAAATATGGTAAAAAAGAAGAAGAAATATTTACTATACTAAAAAGTGATTTAAAAGATCCATCAGAAGAATTGATAAAAAGGCAAATGAAAATGGTGGCTTAGATAATATTACAGCGGTAATCATAAAGTAAGGAGAATGTGATTGAATTTAATTGGTAAGATAATAGGAAATAGGTATGAAGTTTTAGAAGAAGTGGGACTTGGAGGAATGGCAACAGTATTTAAAGCAAAAGACCATGTCCTAAAAACAGATTAGTTGCAGTAAAAGTTTTAAAAGATGAATTTACAACAGATAATGAATTTATAAAAGATTTAATACAGAGGCACAAGCAGCAGCAAGTTTATCACATCCGAATATTGTGTCAATTTATGATGTTGGACATGAAGAAGAAAATAATTTATTATATAGTAATGGAGTTAGTATCAAGGTAAAACTTTAAAAGAGATAATAAATGCAGAAGGAGTACTATCTTGGAAATGGTCATTAAATATAGCTATGCAAATTGCATCAGCATTAGAGCTTGCACATAAAAAAACACGGTATTATTCATAGAGATATAAAACCACATAACATTATAATTACAGAAGATGGTGTTGCAAAAGTCACAGATTTTGGAATTGCAAAAGCAGTATCAAATTCTACAATAACAGCATTTGGAACCACAATTGGTTCAGTACATTATTTTTCACCAGAACAAGCAAAAGGTGGATATTACAGATGCAAAATCAGACTTATATTCATTAGGAGTTGTTATGTATGAAATGGTAACAGGTAGAGTACCATTTGATGCAGATACACCAGTATCTGTTGCATTAAAACATATGCAAGAAGATGCAAGAGAACCAATAGATATAAATAACGAAATACCATCAGCAGTAAATAAAATTGTAGTAAAAGCTATTAAAAAAGACCCTATAAATAGATACAATTCTGCTACTGAAATGTTAGGAGATTTAAGAAAAGCATTAAAAGATCCAGAAGGAGACTTTGTTATAATAGAAAACAAAGATGGTGGCTACACTAGAGTAATGCAAAGCAGTAAAAGATGAGAGCATACCAAATAAAAAAGACAGAAGTTAAAACAAAAAACAGGTTTCTTTACAGAACATCCAAAAGCAAAAGTTGCAGTAATAATTTTAGGATTAATTCTTTTATTTGTAGTGGTATTTTTAATTACTAAGATTGCAATAGATGGAGGAATAAAAAGAAAGTAGAAATACCAAATTTAGTTGGAATAACTAGAGAAGAAGCAGAAAAAGAGATAGAGAGTAAAAAACTAAAATTAGAAATTGAAGAAATAGCAAGTAGTGAAGTAGAAGCTGGAAAAATTATTTCGCAAGAACCTATGCCAGAGGATGGAAAAGTTGAAGAAGGAACAACTATAAAGATAAGAATAAGTAAAGGACCTGAAACAACTGAACTTGTAAAACTTGAAGGAATGAAAATCGAAGATGCAAGAAATACTGCAAAAGAAATAGGAATAACATTAGAGGAAGTAAATCAAAATAGTGATACAGTAGAAGCAGGATATATAATAAAACAAGAAACGCCAGTAGGAACACTAGTAAAATCAGGGGATAAAGTAAAAAAGTTTATGTAAGTTCTGGAATTGAAAAGGTAAAAGTACCAACGGTTTTAGGAATGGATGAAGGAACAGCAATAGCAACTCTAAAAAAATGCAAACTTATCAGCAAATGTAACATATAAAAGTGACGAAAACGCTGAAAATGGAAAAGTAATTTCTCAAAGTGTAGATGCAAATAAAGAAGTTGCTAAAAATACAAAAATTGATATTGTTGTAAATAAAATAGTAAAAAGAAAATAAAACTGTAAAAATAGTAGTAGATGTAAAATCAATTGCAGGAAATAAATCTAACAATAATGGAAAAACTAATTCAGCAAATGAAGTAGAAGTGCCAAGTACTGTAAATGTTACAGTATCAATAGATGGAGTTGAAAAGACTCAAAATAGTGCAAAAGTAACAGATTCAAGTTTTTCGGCATATGAATATACAGGAACAGGCATACATGAAATTACAGTAAAGGTAGGTTCTTCATACACAAGAACAAGAAAAATTAATTTTGACGAATCAGAAAAATGGAAGAAATGTTATTTTTGATAATGATACAAAAAAGTGATTAATAAAGGAGTATGATGGAAGGAATTATTGTTCAAATTATTTCTAACCAATACAAAGTAGTAGATGAAAAAAAGAAAATGTTATAAATTGTATTGCAAGAGGAAAACTAAAAATAATGAGATTGTGCCAGTTGTAGGAGACAGGGTAAAAATTTCTGAAAATGCAATTTCAGAAATTTTGCCAAGGCATAATTATATAAAGAGACCAAAGATAGCAAATATTACGCAAATAGTTTTAGTTGTTTCAAGTAAAGAGCCAAAGCCAGATATATTACTATTATTAGATAAACAAATTGCCTTTGCAGAAAATTTGGGATAAAGGTTGTTATAGCAATAAATAAAACTGACTTAGCAAATATAAAAAGATTTAGCAGAAGTGTATAAGAAAATAGGCTATCCTGTAATAGAAATGCAAGCGAAAAATGGTATAGGGATAAACAGTTTAAGAAAATACTTGAAAAATAATATAACCGTATTTTCTGGAAACTCTGGTGTAGGAAAGTCTAGTATTATAAATGCCCTATTTTGCAGAAATATTACAAGCGAAGGAGAAGTTAGTAATAAGAGCAAAAGAGGGAAAAATACAACAACAGCAGTTACCTTATATGAATTAGAAAAAGATACATTTATAGCAGATACGCCAGGATTTTCAACATTTGACATTAATGAGCTTGAATATAAGAATTTGGATAAAGAATTTAAAGAATTTTTTGCCATACATAGAAAAATGCAAATATGTAGGATGTAGTCATATTTATGAAAGTGAGGCAGAGTGTCAAATTAAGCAAGAAGTAAAAAATGGGAATATCAATATGTCAAGATATGAAAACTACAAAAAAAATTTACGAAGAAATAAAAAATAATAAAAAAATATTAGTGGAGGAAAAAATGGAAGTATCAACATCAGTATTAAGCATTAAAGAAGAAGAATCAATACAAAAATTTTATGATTTAGAAGTAGCTAAGACAGATTATTTTCATATAGATGTAATGGATGGAAGATTTGTTACAAATGATACATCAATTATTATGAGAAAATATGCAGAATATTTATCTCAAATTACACTAACTCCATTAGATGTACACTTAATGGTAAAAAAATATAAAAGAATATGTAGATAGTTATTCGATTTTTAACCCTAATATTATAAGCTTCCACTATGAAGCTTGTGAAAATAAAGAAAAAGTAGAAGAATATATTAAATACATAAAAGATAAAGAAATAAAAGTAGGCTTAGCAATAAATCCTATAACAGAAATTAAAAGAAATAGAAGAGTTTTTACCTAAAATAAATATGTTATTAATAATGTCAGTAGAACCTGGAAAAGGAGGACAAACATTTATAGAAGAGGCATTGGAAAAGGTAGAAAAAAGCAAATAAAAAATAGAAGAGCTTGACTTAAGTACAGAAATAGAAGTTGATGGTGGAATTAACTTGGAAAATATTGAAAAAAATTAAAGAAAAAAGGAGCAACAATAGCAGTTTCAGGAACAGGAATACTTAGTGCTAAAGATTATAAATATACAATTAGGGAGATGAAGAAGTAGAACCTGACACTTGACTAAAAACACAAAATATGGTAATATAAAATAGACCCAACTTATAAATATTTTAGTCATAGAGGGAGCAAGTATAGGTTGAAACGATATATATCTAAAAAGCAAACTTATAAAATGACTAAAATAAAAAACTTAAAGACCTCAAAATTTAATTGAGGCAAGGAGGTTTACTATGACAGAAAATCGTTATAAGGAAATGCTCGTGATGCGGACAGTAATGGCCGCATTAAACTCACAAGGAACTACATTTTCAGAAAAAATCCGGAGATAGGGGATTACAAGGTAAATCCAAATTGATTTTGATGATAATATAAAACTTGTTGCGTATGATGACCCTATATATGAAGCAGATAGCTTTGTGGAAACAGAGCTGTGCCGAAAAGGCGCAAAAACGAGAGCAGCAGGTTGGTGCAATGGAGATAAAGATACTATTATAAAACCCATGTTATTAAGATATTTTTTCTATAAATACTGCTGTTGTTCTAGTATTTCCCTCTCCAAAAGAATGTACTTGCCAAATACTAGAAGTAAATTTTGCAATATGTTTTATCAATTCTTCATTATTTAATTTTGAATAATCAAAATCTTTTTCTTCTTTAAAATCATAAGCAAAATATTCTTCAATATTATTATAATCTACATATATAACAGTATCTCCATTTAAAATTGGTTTTTTTTAGTTATATTATATGTTCTGTATTGTCCAGCAAAGTCATAGATATCTTTAAACAGGTATTTATGAATATTTTTCAAAGTAACAGGACTAAATCCGAAATTTTTTATCATCCAATAATTGAGCTATTCTTAAAGATACCAAATCACATTCTTTTTTTTTTTCTTTTTGAATTTTTATATTATTTATATCTTGATTTTTATAATAACTTTTTAATAAATCTTCTACCTCATAATATTTTAATTCACCATTTATATTTCTTTGTGACAATTCTAATAGATATTTAGAAGGTTGTAAATCATCAACTTTATTTAAATATGCCAATTTATGCAACAAAATTAACAGCAAAGCTAATAGAGCATAAGTTAGAAGAACATCATTTAAAAAATAGTGTAGAACTAAATGTTGTAAATCAAGGAGATATAGTAAAACTTAGGAAAAATCAAGTTGAATTTATAAGAAGCTCACATAGTATACCAGATGCAGTTATGATAGCAATTCATACTCCAGCAGGTACAGTAGTTCATACAGGAGACTTTAAAGTAGATTATACTCCGATAGATGGACAAAATATGGACTTAGGTAGACTTGCAGAACTAGGAAACAAAGGAGTATTAGCTCTTCTTTCAGATAGTACAAACTCAGAAAGAAAAAGGATTTACAATGTCAGAAAAATCTATTGGACCAGTATTTGACAGCTTATTCGAAGGATGTAAAAAGAGAATTGTTGTTGCAACTTTTGCATCAAACGTGCATAGAGTACAACAAATTGTAAACTCAGCAGTTAAATTTGGAAGAAAAATTGCTATTTCTGGAAGAAGTATGATAAATATGATAGAAGCAGCAAGAGAATTAAAATATATTGATGCTCAGATGATTTATTTATAGATATTGACTTAATAAAGAACTATACAGAAGAGCAATTAGTTATAATAACAACAGGTAGCCAAAGGTGAAACAATGTCTGCATTAACTAGAATGGCTAATGGAGAACATAGAAAGTAACTATTACAGGAAATGATTTAGTAATTATATCTGCAAATCCAATACCAGGAAACGAAAAATCGGTATCAAAAAGTAATAGACCAATTAATGAAAATAGGAGCAGAAGTAGTATACAGTACTTTAGCAGATATACATGTTTCAGGACATGCCTGCCAAGAAGAGCAAAAATTAATAATTGCACTAACAAGACCAAAATACTTTATTCCAGTACATGGTGAATATAGACAGCTTATGGCACATAAAGATACAGCAATAGAAATGGGGCTTCCAAGGGAAAATATATTTATAACTGGAAATGGAAGAGTACTAGAACTAAATGAAAACGAAGGAAAATTTATAGGAACTGTTCCAGCAGGGAAGAGTAATGGTTGACGGACTTGGTGTAGGAGATGTTGGAAATATCGTTTTAAGAGATAGACAACATTTATCACAAGATGGACTAATTATAATTGTAATGGCAATGGACAATCAAACAGGAGAGATAGTATCTGGACCAGATGTTATTTCAAGAGGATTTGTTTATGTAAGAGAATCAGAAAACTTAATGGAAGAAGTAAAATCTTTTATTAAAGCAGAAGTAGAAGAACTTGAAAATAGACATATAAAAGATTGGTCAACTATAAAATCAGCATTAAAAGACGAAGTTAGAGACTTTGTATTTAGTAGAACAAAGAGAAACCCTATGATTTTACCAATTTTAATGGAAGTATAATGAAGGAGGAAAGTATGGATTATAAAGATTTAGCAAATGCAATATATCCAGATGCAAAACCAATTGAATACTATGAAAAAATGTATCCAGCAAGAAACTTAAAAGAAGGAGCAGAAGTTACAAGATTTGCTCCAAGTCCAACAGGTTTTGTACATATAGGAGGATTATATCAGTGTATAATAAATAGTATGTTAGCACACCAAAGTAGTGGCGTATTTTATCTTAGAATAGAAGACACAGACCAAAAAAGAAAAATAGATAATGGTGTAAATGAGATTATTAATGCATTAAAAAAAATTCGACTTTTTACCAGATGAAGGTATGATTTCTGAAACAGAAGGAAAAGGAGAATATGGTCCATACAAACAGAGTGATAGAAGAGAAATTTACGAATCATATGCAAAATACCTAATAGAGCAAGGTAGAGCCTATCCTTGTTTTGCAACAGCAGAGGAAATAGATGAAATTCGTAAAAAGCAAGAAGCAGCAGGACTAAGAACAGGTTTTTATGGTGTCTGGGCAAAATATAGAACTCTTCCAGTTGATAAAGCAATAGAAAAAATTAAAAATGGAGAAAACTTTGTAATACGTCTTCGTTCTATGGGAAGAGAAGATAGAAAAATAAAAGTAAAAGATGTAGTAAGAGGTCATATAGAATTCCCCAGAAAATGACCAAGATGCAGTATTAATAAAAGCAGATGGACTTCCAGTTTACCATTTTGCACATGTAGTAGATGACCATCTAATGAAAAACTACATTAGTGGTTCGTGGTGAAGAATGGATTTCTTCAACACCACTTCATATAGAGATATTTAGAGCATTTGGATTTAATCCTCCTAAATATGCACAAGTACCAAGTATTTTAAAAGAAGAAGATGGTAAGAAAAGAAAAAAAATAAAAGAGAAAAGACCCAGAAGCAGCAGTTGACTATTATCATAAAGAGGGAATTCAAGTGATGCTGTTAATGAATATCTTATGAATATTATAAATTCAAGTTTTGAAGGATGGAGAAGAGGAAACCAAGATAAGCCTTTAACAGATTTCAAACTAGAGTTATCGAAAATGGGTGTTAGTGGAGCCGTATTTGATATGGTTAAGCTTTTAGATGTTTCTAAAAATGTTATTGCCAGATATACAGCTAAAGAAGTATATGAATTTGCAAATGCATGGTCTAAGTCTTATGATGAAGAACTTGCTAAACTATTAGAAAATAAAGAATATGCATTAAAGATATTTGGAATTGAAAGAGAAAATTCAAAAAAACCAAGAAAAGATATTTCGAAATGGTCAGAAGTAAAAAAAAACAATATAATTTATATGTTTGAAAGACCAGAAGAATATGACTTTGATAAGATATCAAGAGATGATGCTAAAAAAAAGTTATAGAAGAATATTTAAAAGTATATAATTTTGAAGATAGTAAAGATGACTGGTTTAATAAGATTAAAGATGTAGCAGAAAAACTTGGATATGCAAGAGAAGTTAAGGAATACAAAAATAATCCAGAAAATTGGCCAGGACATGTAGGAGATATTAGTACAGTAATAAGAGTGGCTCTTACAGGAAGAAGAAATACTCAGATATGTACGAAATAATGCAAGTCTTAGGCAAAAAAAGAAGTTATAAATAGGCTAAAAAGTATACTTTAAACTTATTATAAAAGGAAGGAATTATGGAATATAGTATAGGAGATAAAGTTAGAACAAAAAACAACATCCATGTGGGAACAAAGATTGGGAAATTACAAGAGTGGGTGTAGATTTTAAACTAAAGTGCTTAAAATGTGGAAAAACTGTATTACTTCCTAGAGAAAAAAGCTTTAAAGGCAATAACAAAAAAAATATGAATGATAGGAGATAATCTTATGAGTGAAAAGAAAAAAGGTAACTCAAGAAAGAGTTGCTATACATTGCAGATTTAGCAGATTTAGACATAAAAGAAGAAGAATGTGATGAATATCTAAAAAATTTAGAAGAAATTTTAGAATTTGCAGATATAATAAATAATGCTGATACGGAAAAAATGGATATTACAATTGGAGTTAACGATGAAGTAAATGTATTTAGAAAAGACGAAGTTAAAGAATTTGAAAATATGGAGGGCTACTTGAAAATGCCCCAGATAAAGACCAAAACATGTACAGAATACCAAAAGTAATAAACTAATAAAAAAATAAAAAGTTTAAAGGAGGATAGCGAATGAATATAACAGATTTAACAGTTCATGAGCTACAAGAAAAGCTAAATAATAAAGAGCTAACAAGTGAAGAAATAGTAAAGGCGTATATAAAAAATATAGAAGAAAAAAGACGTAGAAGTACAAGCATTTTTTAACAAAAGTAGAAGAAGATGCAATAAATGAAGCAAAAAAGATATTGATGAAAAAAAAAAATGGGAGAGATTCCAGAAAATTCTTTAGCAGGAATTCCAATAGGTATAAAAGATAACATAAATGTAAAAGGTTTAAAAACAACTTGTGCATCCAAAATGCTAGAAAATTTTATTTCACCATATAATGCAACCGTTGTAGAAAATTTGCAAGCTGAAAATTTAATAAATTT
>VOFC01005541.1_pt1 | contig 18970 bp, 32 predicted proteins | sample 5384161 | NCBI WGS metagenome assembly VOFC01 (sample SAMN12384722, study PRJNA508395) | human gut metagenome | isolation source: healthy gut B | host: Homo sapiens
CTTTATTACAAGGACTTTAAATTAATATGTATGTAGACAATGGAACAAAAGAAATATATGAAGAGCTTGCAAAAATTAGACAATATAAAAAGGAATATAGCTATTATTATCAAACAAGCCTAGACTTTGATAATATGAAATATGCAAGTGAATTCGGTAAAGAAACAAAGCGTTATGTAGGAAATAGTATGATATCCTTAACTGCATATAACAATGAGTATTTTTAAAAATATATAAAAGAACTTGGTTTAAACCCAGAAGACTATAAAACAGTGGCTCTTTACAAGATGATGCTATTAGATATAATGATGATGGAAGCAAAACAATAGATAGACTATACAAAATAAAAACCAAATGATAAGATTGAAGTAGGAAGAGTAGACAAAACATATAATATTACAATATCTAAATGTACTGCAGATGATAGTAAACCAATGGGGCAAGAAGCTACGTATTATAATTGTGGTGTAATTATAGTTTCAGAAGACTTTGTAAAAGAAGTACTTGGAGAAGATATAAATGACAGTTCCTTATATGCAATAGGAAGTTTACTAATTAATTCAAAAACTCACAAGAATTAGAAAATACATTAAACGACTTAATTAAAACAAATTCAAAATACACAGGAGTTACAGTATTCAACTATGATAATTATGTGGACCAACAAAAGAAGAATGGTTCTAGTAGTAAAAAAATCTTCCTATATGGCTTCATATCAGTAATAACACTAATAGGGAGTAACAAACATATTCAACACTATAACCACAAATATGATACTTCGTAGCAAAGAATTTGCAATGCTAAAATCAATAGAATGTCTAAAAAAAGGAATTCAACAAAATGATAAGACTGGAAAGTATAATGTACGGAGCAAAATCACTACTAATAGGCATACCACTAGGAATACTAGGTTCTTATGGAGTATATAAAGCATTTGCACAAAGGAGTAGATGTAGGATATATGATTCCATACCAGCAATAATAATATCAATAGTATTTGTATTTATAATAGTTGGAATAACAATGAAATATTCGCTAGATAAAATAAATAAAAGCAAAATATTATAGAAACAATAAGGAAAGATAATATATAACCATTAAGGGCAGGCAACTAGCTTGCCCTATACTATTCTACTAAAATATGCTATAATATTTTTTTAAAAGAGGTAATTTATGAAATCAATTTTAATTGTAGAAGATAACGAAGCCATAATTAAGGGTTTGAAATATCTATTAGAGCAAGAACAGTTTCATGTTATAGCTTGCAAAAAGCATTGAAGAAACTATGAATATTATAGGAAAGCAAGATATCGATTTGGCTGTGTTGGATATTACCTTGCCGGATGGTAGTGGGGTTTGAGATGTGTGATATATAAAAAAATATACAAAACACTCCTATAATTTTCTTAACTGCAAGAGATGAGGAACAAGATGTTGTAAAAAGGGCTAGACATGGGAGCAGAGGACTATATCATTAAGCCTTTTAGAAATAGAGAGAGTTATAATCCAGAATAAACAATGTGCTTAGAAGATTTAATACAGAAAGTAATAAGATTACATATAATAACATTCAAATAAACCTAGATGAAAAGACTGTTTTGGTAGATGGCAAAGACATTGGTCTAACAGCATTAGAGTATAAGATTTTAGCTTTGCTATTTATGAACATTGGTAAAACCATAACTCGTGAGCAAATTCTAGAAAAGATATGGGACGTTGCTGGAAATTTTGTAAATGATAATACTCTTACTGTATATATAAAAAAGAATAAGAAATAAACTTGGAGAAGCGGATTGTATAAAAACAATAAAAAGGAATAGGATATCAAATACCAGGAGGCAAAGATTAAGTGAATATATTTAAAAATAGAAATTCTAGAAAACAATAATATTAGGAATAATTGTAATAATGCTATCAACAGGTATATTTTGGGTTATAAACAACATTCAATACAGAAAATACTTAAAATTGTAAATGCAAAAATAGATAATATAATAAGCCAAGTAATTGAAAAATATCCTGATATTACTGAAGAAGCGGTTTTGAAGATTTTAAAGAATAATGAAACACCTGAAAGTAGTATTTTGGAGAAATATGGTTATACTCAGATATTTCATACATAAAAACATTAGGTGAACAAATTGAAACAAACAAAAAGCAAAACATCGCACTTGTTATAATTTTGGGAACAGTATCTCTTGGAATATATCTAATTTATGTTATAACTCAAGAAAAAGAAAATAGCCGAAATAAACGAATATATAAAGCAAATTAACAACAAAAACTATATTTTAAAAAAAATAGAAGAAAATGATAATGGAGAACTTTCAAAACTTAGAAACGAACTATACAAAACAACTGTTCTTTTAAAAGAAACAGCAGAAATAAGCGAAAAGAAAAAAGAAAACCTAAGTACAGCAATTGCAGATATTTCTCATCAATTAAAAACGCCAATTACATCAATGAGAATAATGCTAGATAATATTCAAGATGACCCTGATATGGAAAAAAGAAGTAAGAGAAGACTTTTTAATTGAAATAACCAAACAAATAGATTGGATAAGTTCTCTTGTAGTAGCGCTTTTAAAGATTGCAAAATTTGATGCAGGAACAATTAAAATGGAAAACAATGAGATTAATGCAAAGAATCTAATTGATAATATAGTCTCAAATTTGGCTATTTTAATGGAATTGAAGAATATAGAGATAATAACTAATGTTGATGAGAAAGCTACATTTATTGCAGATTATAAGTGGCAACAAGAAGTTCTTTAACAAACATTTTGAAAAATGCAATAGAACATAGCACACATAACTCTACAATATATATAACGGTTGAAAACACAAACCTATTCCTGAAGATAATTATTAAAGATGAAGGAAGCGGAATTGATAAAGAAGACCTAAAAACATATATTCCAAAGATTTTATAAAGCAAAAATAGCAGTGAAAATAGCATTGGCATAGGCTTTGCCACTTGCAAAAGCAATAATCGAACAAAGTAATGGATATATAAAGGTTGAAACAAAAGTATGGTGAGGGACTTCATTTGAAGTAAAATATATAAAATAATAGACAAATTAGCACATTTTAATAGTATTTTTTGCTTAAAATGTGCTAAAATAATATAATAGCAACGTAAAATGGAGGGAAAAATGTTTTGAGTTTTGCAAGATACAATAGTTGATAGTATAAAGTTAATTCCGTTTTATTTATAACATATTTAATAATGGAATTAATTGAACATAGTGCTGGAGAAAAAACAGAAAAACTTATAAAAAATCTGGAAGGTTTGGACCGCTTCTTGGAGCACTTCTAGGAGTAGTTCCACAATGTGGCTTTTCAGCAGTTGCGGCTAATTTTTATGCAGCAAAAATAATAACAAGAGGAACATTAATTGCAATATTTTTTATCAACATCTGATGAAATGCTACCAATATTAATATCTGAAGGTGCAGATGTATTTTTAATAATAAAAATATTAATAATAAAAAATATCAATAGGAATAGGAATAGAATAACAATAGATTTTAAGTAAAAATCATAAAGAAAAACAAAAATTCAATTCACTTATATGTGAAAAAATGAGAATTGCAACTGTGATGAAGAAGGAGTTATAAAATCTTCAATTAATCATACACTACAAATCTTTTGCATATATTTTTATAATAAGTTTAGTAATAAATTCTATAATATTTGCAATAGGCGAAGAGAAAATAGCAAAGCCTTGCAGTAAATGTACCTGTGGTAGGAACATTACTTGCTGCTTTAGTTGGTGTAATACCAAACTGTGCAAGTTCAATTATACTAACCGAATTATACCTAGAAAAGATAATTACACTTGGTCCTATGATAGCAGGCCAGCCTTTGTAAACTCTGGTATAGGAGTTTTAATATTGTTTAAAGTTAATAAAGAAAAAAGGACAATTTCAAAATTTAGGAATACTTTATCTAGTTGGTGTAACTGCAGGAATAATTATAGATTTATTAATCTAAAGGAAGGAATGGGAATGAAGAGAATATATTTTGTATTAACATATTCTGGCACAATTTTAGGGAAGATAATTCAATTTAAAACTAAAAGATTATATACACATGTATCTATATCATTAGATGAGAATTTTGACAAAGATGTACTCTTTTAGTAGATTACATCCATACAATTGTTTTGTTGGCGGTTTTGTACATGAAAAGCAAAATGAAGGATCCTTTAAACGTTTCAAAATACAAAAGCAATGATATGTTATATAGAAATAACCAACTACCAATATGAAAAGCTTGAACAAGAGATATTAAAGTTCAAAAAATAGAACAATTTATAAATTCAATACCTTAGGACTTTTGTATATTCTATTCAACAAAAGGATACATAGAAATAATTACTTTTACTGTGCAGAATTTATAAAATATGCTTAATAATGCTAATGTTAATATACGTTTACCAAATGCCAAGGCCAGAGAATTTCGAAATGCTTAAAATGCAAAAAGTCATTTATACTGGTTTATTAAATGATTATAAGTATGAAAAGCTAGAACTTTTTAAATGCTAGCTAAAGGAGAGAGAATAATGGAAGATAGATTTAAAACAACTCCAGAAAGCAAGTGTTTTAGGTATAATAGGAAATATCTTTCTATTAATTATAAAGGCTATAGTAGGTGTAATAACAAGAAGCCAAGCCATGATAGGCGGATAGCATGAATAGTGCTGGAGATATCTTTTTCATCACGTATGACATATATAGGAAACAAGATTGCAAGTAAGCCAAAAGATGATGACCATAATTTAGGACATGGAAAGGCAGAATACATCTTTTCAATGCTTGTAAGTATATCAATGATGCTTGTATCAATTACACTATTAAAAAAGCTCTATAAAGGCCTTAATAGCCCAAAACGGCTATACATTTTCATGGTGGCTTGTAATAGTGTGTCTTACAACAATATTAGTAAAAGCTATGCTATACATATACACACATTCAATGGCTAAGAAATACAACAACATTCTATTAGCGGCAAATGCAAAAGACCATATAAATGATTGTGTTGTTACAACATTTAACCTTATTGCATCATTATTAGGCTTAATAGGTATTACATGGTTTGATGGGGCTGTTGGTTTAGGAATATCTTTATGGATATTCTGGACAGGTATAAAAATATTTGAGAAGAGCTTTAATGTATTAATGGATAAATCTATTAGTATTGAAAGCAAAGAAAAAAGTAATGGAGATAATTAAGAAACATCAAGAAATAAAAGAGAGAGTAAAGAGCACTTTAATGCAACACCAGTTGGGTATAGATACCAGATTTCCTTTACTATATACATGTAGATGGCAATATGTCTACATTTGAGAGCCATGAAATTGCAAATAAACTAGAGAAAGAGATAGATAAATTAGATGAAATATATTTAACTGTAATACATGTAAACCCAATGAAAATAGAGGAGGATAAAATTAATAAGACCAAGAAGCGGAATTTTGCGAAAATTTTTAAAATTACTTGACAAAGTATAAAAAAAATGTTAATATATACATTGTCAATTAAATATGCGGATGGCGGAATTGGCAGACGCGCTGGTCTTAGGAACCAGTACTTCGGTGTGGGGTTCAAAGTCCCCTTCATCCGCACCAGATAAGACTTAAAGTTTTTTCTTTAAGTCTTTTTGTTGCAATATAAAACCACGGCTATTGATTTACAATAACCGTGGTAAAACAAATACACTTTTAATTTATACCCAAGTAATTTTTTGAGTAAGAAAATGAAAGTATACACATTGTAATGAGAACAAATTTCAATAGTGAATTGTGAAGGGTTTTTGCTCATAACTTCCATAAACTTTATCTTAGGAAATCCTTCACAATAAATAGAAGGAATTACTTTTTTGAATCAAAGATCCATGTAATCGAAGTCAAGAGGCTTCTCAGATTTTACCGAAATTTTCCAGTCATAAAAATTGTAACGAAGAACAAGCTCTATTCCAAATTTTTTGAGATTAATTTGAAATATTGGTAATTTAACTGATTTTGAATAGTGAGTTGAAATTACCAAAAGGCTGGTTATCTTTCCATTCTTCATATGTTGGAAACAACAAGAAGCAAAAAGGGTGTCACGAACAAAACAAACTTGGTCTCCAAGAAACTTGCCATAAATCAACTTTTCATCAGGTCCTATTTACCCGTACCCAAGCTGTAAGATCTACTGGTAAATGCTTATCATAGTAATTTCTTGCAAATGCCGTAACAGAAGGGTCTGTGCAGTCAATTGAACGTTCATAATCATCAGACTTGAAATCCTTAATATACTTTTGCATATCCTCCAGTTCAGAATAGTGTACTTGTTTTTCATAGATTTTTTCCTCCTTTTTAATTAATCAGGGGACTGTATTTTCAAATTTATTTTGAAGATACTAAAAATATTTTGCAACATTAATAATAGCACACTTTACATAAAATTGCAAATTTCCTCAGCCTTTATTGAGAAACGCAGCAGTACCCTTTTTGACAATTTGTTACAAATATGGTATAATATAAGTGATGTAACACTTAATAACTCCGTTGCATCAGTAGGAACATACATCTTTTGAGCGGGTAATTACCCAAGGAGGAAAAAAACATGGCAAAAATGGTACGTTACAATGGTGGAATTTTCAGCTACCTTGACTGCACTAACCCAGCAGTATTATCTGTTGGCAAGGTGTATGAGGTAATCTCTGAAAAGATCGTGGCTGGCAGACCGATTACACTCTGAAAAGGAGTAAAAGGTGCTTTCAACTCTTGCTGGTTCAACGAGATAAAATCTGAAAGGAACGCTTTATGGCTTTTGCACATAAAGCTCCTGTCGAAGGAGAAAAGTTCAATGCCAAGGTTGAAATCATTAAAGGACAGCCAGAAATTTACGACTGTTCTACCAGTGTCGTAGAAGATGTTCGTTATCTTGGCAACAACATCTACCAGGTGTATACCAGAAACAGTGTTTACATTGTGAAGGTAAGCTAATTGCCAAATAAAAAAGATATATATCTTTCTCTTACCAATAGGTAAGAGTTTTCTTTTGCTTTAAATTAACATAATTTGAATTTCGCTCTAAAATATAGTATAATAATAGTGTACAAACGTTATTAACTCCGTTTTGCAAAAATGATGCAACCATTGAAAAACTATTATTTTAGGAGGAAAACAAAATGAAGTATCGCAAGGACGAAATGGAAAAGAACTGGAACGGGTTGTAAACCGGACGAAAACTGTTGAGGAGGCTGTAAGAGAAAATTATTTTCTTTTTCAGCAAGACACCTGATGAAAGCAGACGAACTGGCAATTATCGAAGTCACGAACTCCGTTGACATTCATGAAAATTGCTTGGCGGTTGGAAGCAAGCGGCAAGCTGCCCAATATCGAAATCTATGCTTTAAACACTGGGCAGACATCAAGACGCCCAGGAGAATCTTTTCATTGGCAATAAAGTTTCTTAGCGAATACCCAAAATGAACCATATTTTATAGTATGGTTCATTTTATCTATTATGTAAAAAATGTTGAATATTTCAGGTGGATGTGGTATAATAGTTTACGTAAATTTTTATAATCCTGTTTTACAGGTTAATATATAGGCAGTTGATAAAATGAATGTTTGAGGAGGAAAATTTATGCGATTGAACAACAAAATGTACTGTCATTACGAGATGGTAAGAAACTTCCCGAAGAGCTACATCGAGGATGGCACAACAATGTCCGTTCTTGGACCGCAAGGTAATGGAACTCAAACTCTTCATGGAAAGGGTTGAAGGATCTAAGAATGAGTATGAGGTAAGAGTCTATAAAAGACCTCAGGACGTATTCTGGATGATCGATCTGAAGAACAACCCGCACATCAAAAGCATTCAGGAAGATGATGAGTATCTGTCCATTTTCATGGATAGCTATGTGAATGGCAATAAGCTTGGTCGAACACTTCGTTCTGGCTTTGCTGAACAAGTAATTTCAATTGCATTTCAAATAGAAAGTCATATATTATGGCTTTCTATTTTTTATAATTCATATTTTCCAAACTTGTACATAATATTAAAAAGAGTGGGGGAATGTATGAAAAAAAGAAATAGTATTATAAAGACACATATAGAAAACAATTTAAGAGAATATGCTATAGCAAGTACAATATTTATAATAGGAATTCTATTTGGAGTAATCTTTATAAATAATTTAAACGATACACAAAATAATGAAATTGGAAATTACATAAGTACATCCATAGAAAATTTTAAAAGAAAGCCAGGACATAAACCAACTGCTTTTCATAAAAGAAACAATAAAAGAAAACCTTACATTTGTTATACTTCTATGGCTTATGGGGTCAACTGTTATAGGACTTCTGCTTGTGTATATTATAGTGGCATTTAAAGGCTTTTGCCTTAGCTATACAATCTCAGCAATTTTTCATGTATTAAATAATGGCAAGACCATTGCAATGCTTGTTTCTACAATGTTACTTAAAAATATAATTGTTATACCTTGCACAATTGCACTAGCCGTAAGTGGAATGAAGGTATATAAATCAATCATGCAAGATAGAAGAAAAGAAAATATCAAGCTTGAAATATTAAAGACATACATGTTTTTCAATCTTTTATTTTAATAGTATTAATACTTTCTAGCTTAATAGAAGTTTATTCATCACAGTTAATCTTAAAATGTTGTGTAAAGTACATATAAACTAGTCATAAAATCACAAACACAGAATATATATAATTAATATGAAAGAGTAGGGAAGGGAGAGTGCTAATATGACTATAGATGAAAGAAAACAGATGACAAGCAATACCATACAAAATGTAATATTGGAAAATCGAGAGAAATTAACTATTTCCGGAGTTTTGGATGTTCTAAGTTTCGACGACCAAATTGTAATAGTAGAAACAGAATTGGGGTTATTAACAGTAAAAGGAGAAAATTTAAGAATAAATAAATTAAGTTTGGATACAACAGAGGTAATTGTAGAAGGTACAATTTTTAATTTATCATATTCTGAAAAAATCTAGATAAGAAATCTGAAGCAATATTTTTGGAAAAAATATTTAAATAAATGGAGGCAAAAAGATGCAAAATCAAGCATATGCCTTTATAGTTTTCATTTTTAAATGGTTTTTTTAATTGGCTTACTATTTGATATTTTTAGAATATTCAGAAAAAGCTTTTAAAACGCCAGACTTTATTACATGTCTTGAAGACTTTATATTTTTGGATAATAACTGGACTATTACTATTATATTCAATTTTCAAATTTAACAATGGAGAATTACGAATATACATATTCCTAGGAGTAATTCTTGGAGCAGCAATTTATATGCTTATATTTAGCAAGTTTTTTATAAACATATCAGTCTACATTATAAATTTAGTAAAGAAGATATTTATAATCTTAATAATAATACCAATAAAATTTATAATTAAAATCTTAAACAAAGTAATTTGGAAACCATTACGAAAGATATTAAAATGGTTTAAACACTTATTTACAAAAAATCTTGTCAATTTTTAAAAATAAAACGCATAAAAAATAAAATTTAAGAAAAGAAAAAATAAAAAACAAGAAGGAATTTGCATAAATTTGTAGAATTATTATAGATGTAGTATATTTAAAGAAACAATATATTGGGAGTTACTAATGAAAGTTAAAAAAAATTATATAGAAGCTATTCTTTATAGCTCTTGCAATATATGCAATTTGTGTATTTGCAAACCAACAAAAAACAATTAACTCATATAAAATGCTCAAGAATATTACTCTGAACAAATATCTTCAAAGTTAGCGTATAAAGATTCTTTATACAAAAAGAAAGGAAATATAAATTCTGAAGAATATGTTGAAGAAGCAGCTAGAAAAAACTAGATATGTATTTGCCTAATGAAAAGAGTTTATATAGATACTAGTAAATAATAAGGTAGGCATTTTAGCCTACCTTTATGCATAACACAAATTGTTTCTAAAAAGTTTATTTCTAAAAAAGATCAATCAAAGGAGACGTAATCTACTCTACATTTGATGAATTACCAGAGCATCACGTAAAAGTTGCTGAAATGGTACTAGAAAGAGCAAAAAAGACTAACAGAACATGGTAAAGATGTTATAATCTTATTAGACAGTATAACAAGACTTGCAAGAGCATACAACTTAGTAATACCACCATCAGGAAGAACACTTTCTGGAGGTTTAGACCCTGGCACAGCATTACATAAACCCAAAAAATTCTTTGGAGCAGCCCGTAACATAGAAAATGGTGGAAGCTTAACAATACTTGCAACAGCATTAGTAGAGACAGGTAGCAGAATGGATGAAGTTATATTTGAAGAATTTAAAGGAACTGGAAATATGGAAGTACATCTAGATAGATCTCTATCTGAGAAGAGAATATTCCCTGCAATAGATATAAATAAATCTGGAACACGTAGAGAAGAAAAGTTACTTACACCAGAAGAACTAAAAACAGTATTTGGTTTAAGAAAAGCATTATCAAGCAAGCCAGTTTCAGAAGTAACAGAGCAACTAATCAACTTAATGATGACAACAAAAAACAATGAAGAATTTATACAAAAAATAAAAGGATATTTGAACATAAAATAAGATAAAACTTTAAAAATATATAAAATATTTAATAAAATAGTGATTGAGATATTAGATTTACTTTCTAATATCTCTTTTTTGGTAAATTTCGACAAAAATGTACTATTTATTTGGTAAATCCGTCGTTATACTATGCACATTTTAAAGTGATTTGTTATAAAATAATTACATACTTGTACGATAATAACGAAAGGAACCATTAATCATGCTAAAAAGATATAACAACAAGAAAAACATTTCTGGCACACTAATAAGGAATGCAAGGGAAGAAAAAGGTATGAGTAAAGTTAGGTTATCCCAATTATTAGATACCTATGGAATCTATATTAATACGGACGAATTACTACGAATAGAAAAGAATCAATTGCTTGTAAAAGACTTCGAATTGGTAGCAATCGCCCAGAATATTAGATATAGACCTAAACCAATTAAAAAACGATTTAGAAGATTAGTAGTTGCATACTAATCTTTTTTATTATACAACAACAAAATAAAAAACGTGTGTCGTAATTTGTCGATAAAAATACAAAATTAATTATAAATAGTTAATTTGAAGAATTAGTTAAGAGGTATTAAAAAATATAAGAAATATATCTAATATAAATTTTAGAATTTTAAACTATTAAAAATCTAGTATTTTAAAAAAATATGGCCTCTCTCCTACTCCACTGTCCTTTTAATTAATCTGTTTTATTTTTTAATATATTACTCCACTTTTCTTTTTGATATTCTTCAAAAGTTTTTTTAAACATTCTTCTCTATCCATTTTCTTGTAAATCTATTAAATCAGTTTTCTCTCCTTTTAAATATTGATAGATGATATCATCTCTAAAACCAATTTTGTCTGCATCATGCTTTGTACAACCATAATATACTTTCTTTATGTTAGCCCATATAATTGCAGATAAACACATAGGGCAAAGGCTCACACGATGTGTATAGTATACAATTAGATAAATCGTATGTGTTTAGTTTTTTGCATGCTTCTCGTATTGCTACAATTTCTGCATGTGCTGTTGGGTCTTTTGATTTAAAACTTGGTTGTTCCCATTAGAAATAATATTGTTGTTTTCATCAACAATTACTGCACCAAATGGGCCTCCTTCATTTTTTAAAATTCCTGTATCAGCATTTTCTTTTGCTATTTGCATAAACTTATTCATGCTTTAGATCTCCCCCTTATCCTCATTGTATGAAGTATTTATTAATATTAATATTATAAAAATTGTCTTTGTGTTGTTTATTACAATATAATCGTATCATAAAATACAAAAAAAGAAAGATATTTTTTAAATATTAATATTGAATTTTTTAATTTTTATTATATAAATATGTAGAGGTGTTTTTTGATGATTGAACATGAGGCAAACCCAGATTTTGTAAATTCATTTTTTAGATTATACAATTACTATTCTTAATAAATCTCCAAATACTGTTAAAGAATATAATTATGATATTGCTAATTTTTTTTGAAATATATTAAAAAGCAATTCAAATTAACAGACGAAGAGGATTTGAAGGAAATTAAAATAAATGATATGGATATTTCTATACTTAAGAAAATTACTTTACAAGATATTCACGGATATATATCATACATGGCTATTGACTTAAAAAGTTCCCCTGCTACTCGTGCAAGGAAAATATCTGCGATTAGAGTGTTTTTTAAGTATCTTACAAGCAAAGCAAAGATTATAGATGTTAACCCTGCACAAGATTTGGAAACTCCAAAGCTTGGAAAAAGAATGCCTAGATATCTTTCTTTAGAGGAAAGTAAAAAACTTTTAAATGTGTCTCAAGATGATACCGATAGAAACAGCATTCGAGACCATGCAATTATTACATTATTTTTAAATTGCGGAATGCGTTTATCTGAACTTGTTGGTATTAATATAAGTAATATAGACTTTTCTGAAAGTAGAATGACAGTTATTGGAAAGGTAACAAGGAACGCACCATTTACCTAAATAAAGCTTGTATGAATGCGTTAAAAGATTATTTATCAATTAGACCACATGATAAGGTTAAAAAACGATTCTCGTGATGCATTGTTCTTAAGCGAAAGAAAGAAAGAATTAGTAATAGAACTGTACAAAATATTGTAAAAAATGAACTTGCAAGAGCTGGTTTAGATACTACTAAATATTCTGTACATAAATTAAGACATACAGCAGCAACATTAATGTATCAATATGGAGATGTTGATATACAGGAACTATTAGGGGCATGTATTTCTAACCGAGATATATACACATGTGAACGATGAAAGAGTTAGAAATGCTGTAGAGAATAACCCACTAGCCAATTTATAGAATGAATTAAAGGAAACAATACTTCTTAAAATAAAGACTTATTGTTTCCTTTTGCAGTAGCCTTATACTATAGGAATCATTAGTTCTTGATTTACATATAATGAGCTAGATTCCAAATTGTTTACTTTTTTATATTGTAAATAATTTCTCTTATATCTTTATTTTTTATAATAGTCATTACTCTTTTTAAATCTGTTGCTATACTCCATAATGTATCTCCATTTGAGACATATAGTTTGGTGTATTCTACCTCTTTATGTGATAATGTAGATTTTGCACAAATGATTGAAAGTCAAATATTATTAATAATATAATACTAATACTTCTTATAAATTTTTTAAAATTAACTATTTTCATAATATTCCTCCTACGAACAAACTTTTGTTTAATGTAAATATATTATAAACGTATGTTCGTGTTTTGTCAATAGTTTTTGAAAAATATAAAAATAAAAAGAGAATGCAAAGTATATTTATACTCTACATTCTCTTTTTAAAGGTATGAATTACCTGTGCTTATTCCTGCTTAGGAGCAGGTGTCTGAATGAAATAAGCTCTTACCTTTCCACTGGGTTCCAACGCCTTGATCTTGTTGTTGACGCAATCTCTACAATTGCAATACTGTCTTGTCAAAATCTTTGCTTCGCTGAAATCAAACCCAGTGATGTATTCACCAGTTTCACCACTGATGAATGCAAACTTTCTGTTGAGCAAGGGGCAGTACTCTATGTTTTTCTGCTCTGGAAGAAACCACGGGTCTCCGGAAAAATTCTTTCCGCTTGCAGATGGATTTTTCCCAACCTTTTTTGTTTACGATTTTGTCTCTATCTGTGATTCCCTTAAAGTGTCTTTGCCAAAGGCAATGCACTTTTTTACGAGCTCTTTAAAATGCAGGTTCCATCATAGAGATAGATACCTTCATTCTGCCCATAGGCTGTTCGAACAAAGTTCTTTGTCAGGCTCAATATCTGTGAAATCCTCTTTTACACACTTATGTTGAGGGAAATATAATTTAATGAAACCATTAAACTCTTCCAAAACAAAAGTTCTTCATTTACGATATAGATACCTTTAAATCTCTTTTTGAAGATTTCTGTACCAGTTTGTTAATGATGGTCAACCCATTTATCCTGAACCTTGGGTAAACCCATAGATGTTCAGCATGTAGGAGAGAAGGAATTTTTATATTTGTTCACAAACATCTCTGAAGATAGTTATAAACCCTGTAATACTTTCCATTGCGAGTCTTCATGTACTGACCCTGAACAGGTCCGATTTCATCATAAGTTTTGCTCTTCCAACCATTGGAAAGATTTTCAAAGTTCATTTCGCTTCCCACCACGCTGTACCGAAAATTTCTGTTCATAATGTAATTCTCCTTTTGTTATTTTTATAAAGGCTATGCCATATAATATATTATAGCACATTATGTTGACTATTTGCAAAAAAAAATTAGACCCTAAAAGTATAATCTTTTAAGGCCTTTTTATATTTGAGTTTATGCTCTTGGATGAGCTTTATTATATATATTTTTAAGCTATCATCTTGGAATTGCATATATACTTGTGTAGAAGATATATCTGAGTGTCCAAGCATTGTTTGTATTGATTTTTAAATCTGCAACCATTTTGTAAAGGTGTGTTGCAAATGAATGTCTTAAAACGTGTGGTGTTATTTCTTTTGTAATATGTGCTTGTTCTTTATAGAATTTTATTATTTTCCAGAAACCTTGCCTGGTTAATCTTTTTTTCCATTTACGTTTACAAATAAAGCTGTTTCATTATCATCTTTAATCATATTAGGTCTTGCAATTGTCATGTATTCTTTAATGCTGATAAAGATAATTTTCCAAGGGGAATTATTCTTTTGTTTATTTTCATTTTTGCAAGTAACTAATGATGATTCTATATCTATATCGCTTACGTTTAATGAAATGATTTCTGTAACTCTCATTCCTTGTAGCATAAGCAACTTCTAACATTGCTTTATCTCTTATACTTTTTAAACCTTCTCCATTTGGTTGTTCAAGTAAAAAAGTGAAACTTCTTGTGAAGATAAAACACTTGGAGCCTTTTTTTCTATTTTTGGTGATTGTTCCTTTCGTAGGATCTTCTTTTACAATTTTATTTTTAGTAAATATTGATAAAATAATCTAATTGAAGCTAGGTGTCTTGAGATTGTTGAAGCCTTTTTATCTAAACCTTTAGGGTAATCTAAATAACCTAAAACATTTTCATTGTTAACTTCTTTATAATTTATTTTCTTTTTCTTCTAAATACTCTTGATATTGTAGTATATCTCTTTGGTAAGATTCTAATGTATTCTTTTGATAGCTTTTTATCTGACTTTATAAATTCTAAAAAAAATTCTTGATATCTTTTTTCCATGTATTTTGCTCCTTCATTGTAAAACATAATTTTATGTATAGTTATATCAAATAAATTTGAAAAAGTAAAGAGATTTTCAAGAATATTTTAAAAAATTTTTTTCTCCTTTAAATACCATTATGTTCTGATATAATTTTGACTTCAACCACCTGCCCCACAAGGCTTCTTGTTCCTTCGAATACTAACAACTTTATTGCTATTTGTCCTTCCTGTAAGCATGTTTGCATTAGTTTTACTTAAGCCTTCTACTAATATTTTTTGAATAGTTCCTATGTTTTTTTGTTGTTCTCTTCAACTTGGCTTTCAAATAAAGCTTTTAATCTATCAAATCTTTTTATGTTTAATTTCTTCTGAATTTGTTAACATTTTATCGGCAGGTGTCCCTACTCTTCTTGAATATATAAACATGAAAATTTGTTCAAAATTTACTTTTGAAACTACATCAATGTTTCTTCAAAATCCGCTTCTGTTTCTTCTGAAAACCTACAATAATATCTGTTGAGAAAATTCCAACATCTGGAATTTTTTTCTAATTTTACGAACAAGTTTCTAAAGCATTACTTCTTTATATTTTCTATTCATTTTTTTAAAACTTCTGTACTTCCAGATTGAAGTGGTAAATGAAGAATTCTAGAAACCTTTATCGCAGTCTTTAATTGCTTGAATTACATCATCTGAAAATCTTTTGGGTGAGGAGAAATAAATCTTATTTATTTCAATTCCATCTATTTTTTTGAACATCTTCTTAAAAAGGTCAGCAAATCCATAGTTTTTCTTCCTTTATATGAATTAACATTTTGACCGAAGTAATGTAACTTCTTTGTAACCTTCGTTTTACAAGTTCTTCTATTTCATGTAATATGTCTTCTGGCTTTTTCTACTTCTCTCTTCCTCTTACATATGGAACAATACAATATGAACAGAAGTTATTACATCCATACATAATTGTTACAGAAGCGGTTTGATTACTATTTCTTTTTTATTGGTAAACCTTCATATATTTCTCCATCTATATCTATTACATCTTGAACCTTTTTTCTTGATGTAAGCAGGTTATATAAATCTTCTGGAAGTTTATGTAGAGTATGTGTTCCAAGTATAATATCAACATATGGATAGCTTTTTTTTAGCTTTTTCTTGAATATGCTTTTTTCTTGCATCATGCAACCGCAAAAGTACAATTACTCCATCATTCTTTGCTTTTAATTTTTTAGCTCTCCCAACTTTCCAAATAACTTTTCTTCTGCATTTTCTCTAACACAGCATGTGTTTAACACATAAATGCTTGCTAAATCTAAATTATCAGTTTTAAGGTATCCCATGTTCTCTAACATGCCAGAAAGCTTTTTCAGAGTCATTCTCGTTTAATTGGCACCCCATAGTAAGGATATTATAATATTTGTGATTAGCATTTTTTTACTTCTTTTACTTTTTCAATAAATTCTTTTTGTTTTTTCTACGATTTCTGTATTCAAAATTATTCCCCCTAAATTATAACTTTAAGTATTATACCACAAATATTAGCTATTTTAAAAAGGGTATTTAAGCTTTCCATTAAAGTTTTGTATTTTACTAAGAATAATTCTTTATCATTATTTGGTATTACTGTTTGCATATCTTTAATTAACATATATGTTTTATTAATTTTAAACTCTTTATTTTTCGAATATTCTGTATCATTTAATACGCCTAAGAAGCTATTTTCAGCATCAGATAGATTTTTTTTGAAATTGTTGTCCAATTATCTTGCGATACATTTGAATATGCTGTAAAAATCGCGTACTTTGTATTTTCGATATTTTGTTTGTTCTTTTCACTAGATGTTGCAGATAAGAATTTTGGAATGTATGAATAAAGACCAGTTAAATTAGTAAGTGCTTCTGCCTTATTTTCGTTCTTTTATACTGATTATTGTTTTATCTAATAAATCTCCAAATGCTAGAATATCAGTATTTGGAACATTTGCATTAGATAAATCAAGCATTACAACACTCAAGAAGAATTTATAAGCTCTATTTGGTTTTTAATTAAATTCCAGTCTACATTATTTGTATCTATGTTTAATACATTTTTAGTTTTATATCTGTAACAAATACACTTTCTTCCCTTCATTGTTTTAAAGCCTGATTTCCACCTGAATTAGAAGCAGATTTACCACCATTTCCCTTCACTTTGACTTTCTCCACTATTTGATTGTTTACTTTCAGTTTCAGATTTGCTTAAGTTAATTTTTTTCTGATACAAGTTCATAATTATCTAATGAAATATTGTTTAAATTATTAAGTAAAATTGCTATTTGTGAACTAAAGTATTCTATCTCCGAACTTACTTTTTTCTGATCTGAATTATTTTCATTTTTATTTCCACCCAACTAATAAAAGGTTATTGATATTATAATTAACAAAACTTTTTTCAAAAATAAATCACCTTAAAAATTAGTATTAACAAAAATTTACCTTTTATTCGAACGCATATCTTAAATTTATATTGAAATAATATTAAAGAAAGGAATTTATTATGAGTGTAACAGTTAGTTTGTATAGCACCGAAAATGGCGAGATTGCAAAGGTTTCTTCATGATTTTTACGAAAAAAATATAGAAATAAAAAATGGTTTAGAATGGGAAGAAGAATTTAAGAATCCAACACAAAGTGCAAGTATTATAGGTGCATTTATAGATAACAATGAGAAGTTTAAAATTAATATGTGGGTAAGCTTAGATACTGGGTTCTATATTAATGTTACAGATTTTAATGCAGATAAAATAATAAGGTATCTTTATGAAAGATACCCATATTAATTATTCTTCGCTTTTTTTCTTCCTTAACTTCTTCTTTTTAAATCTTCTTTTACAGCTTCAGCTTCTTCTTGCTTTTCAGGTTCGATATTTGCTTCTTCTAACTTTTCAAGAGCTTCCTCTTTTTTTAGTTGGTTCTTGTTCTTGCTTCTCACACCACATTTTGGGCAGAATAACGCACCATTTTCTATTTCTGCAGAGCATTTACTGCAAAGCTTCTTTTTTGGTTTAATTTTAAAATTTCTATTCTAGCTTCTTCTATTTCTTTAGATAATTCATCTAGCTTTTTGCATTCTTCTTCTAAGTCTGCTTTTATATCTATATTTTCTTCTCTTACATGTTTTTCATATACTTTTTTACCTATTTCTTCGTATATATCTGTAAATTTTACCTTTGTTTTTCATTAATTTTCATTTTTTAAATTTTGTTTCTCTTGCTATTTTTCCTGTTGTTTCAGATGTTTTTCTACCCAAATCACTAAAAATCCCATTTTTATTCCTACCTTTCTTATTTTATATATTCTATTATATTCTATCCAAAATGATTTGTAAATATTCTAGTCTTCAAATTTTGGATTTTCTTGTCATTAAATTTGCAATTGCTTTTCTTGCATCTAGGCCTTCAAATAAAACTTCGTAAACTTGAGTATTTACAATTGGCATTTCAACATCATATTTTTTTGAAAGTTTATATGCTGTTCTAATGTTATCTATACTTTCTATCGTCATGCCAATTTCTTGTTTAGCCTCTTCAATTGTTTTTACCTTGGCCAATTAAAATTCCGGCACGTCTATTTCTACTATGGTTACTCATACATGTTACTAATAAGTCTCCAAGACCTGTAAGTCCATATATTTGT